>Ga0256404_1009304_pt1 | contig 14178 bp, 11 predicted proteins | sample RumenRJG_01DNA_FD_185990 | JGI IMG/M metagenome (GOLD analysis project Ga0256404, IMG submission 185990) | Bovine rumen microbial communities from Lethbridge, Alberta, Canada - RJG_01 | ecosystem: Host-associated > Mammals > Digestive system > Stomach > Rumen | place: Canada: Alberta | collected...
GCATGGTCAATATCATCGCGACGGCTTCCGAACTGGGCTGCCTGGACGTACCTGCCAATACCCTGATCAGCGTAGACGAGCTCAAGAACTACCCCGGAGAGCAGACCGTCATTATCACGACGGGAAGCCAGGGCGAGAGCATGGCGGCCCTCAGCCGCATGGCGGAGAGCATCCACAGGAAGATCTCCATCGGACAGGGAGATACAGTGATCTTCTCCTCCAGCCCTATTCCGGGCAATGAGAAAGCGGTCACCAACGTGATCAACAAGCTCCTCTTAAAGGGAGCGGACGTCATATTCCAGGACGTCCATGTCTCGGGACACCCCTGTCAGGAGGATATCAAGCTGATCTATACTTTGGTCCAGCCAAAATATTCCGTGCCGGTGCACGGCGAATACCGCCATCTCAAGGCGCAGGCCAAGCTGGCTCAGGAGCTGGGGATCGACAAAGAGAATATTTTCATCCTGCAGTCGGGAGATGTGCTTGAACTGACCCCTGACAGCGCGAAAGTGACGGACAGCGTTCCGGTCGGAAATATCCTCGTAGACGGACTCGGTGTCGGAGACGTGGGCAATATCGTTCTCAGAGACCGCCAGCACCTGGCGGAGGACGGGATCGTCATCGTGACATTTGCTATGGAGAGCGGAACGGAGAAGGTAGTTTCGGCTCCGGAGATCACCTCCAGAGGATTTGTCTATATCAAGGAAGCGGACGTTCTGATGAACGGCGCGAATCTCGTGGCGCAGGGCGCGCTCTTTGCCTGCCAGGAGAAGGGGACCATCGACCGCAACCGCATCAAGGCGGTGGTCAGGGACAATCTGAGCGATTATTTCTGGAAGAAGACCCAGAGAAGACCTATGATCCTTCCGATCATCACGGAGATCGGCAGAGACAACTATTAATCATCACAAAATGAGTACAGCGGACGGCAGTACGGGAGGCGTATAGTGAGAAAAATGCGCACTACGATCGGGATCGTGATCGATACCCTCGGAAGTATCATCATTTACGCGGTGATCGCCTTGGCGATCCTTTTCATGGCAGGACAGGCCAAGCACTACTATGACGTAGGCTACGGCGTATTTTCCCAGCAGGGAAAGGACGCCAGGGGGACCGGCAAGGTCGTGGCTTTCACTGTGGAAGAGGGCATCAAGGCACCCAAACTCGCGGAGCAGCTCGAAGAGCAGGGGATCATAGAGTCCGCCAGGCTCTTTCTGATCCAGGAGAGAGTGTCCGATTACGCCGGGATGTATGTCGCGGGAACTTACGCGCTCTCCTCGGAGATGACGACAGAGGAGATCATGAGAGTGATCTCTGCGAAAGAGGCTTCTCCCTATGAACTGCCTGCCGAGGCTGCACCTGAGGCACCGGCTGCTGAGGAGGCGGCTCCCGCGGAGCAGGCGCCCGCCGAAGAACAGCCCGCCGAAGAGCAGCCTGTTGAGGAAGAGTCCGCTGAGGAGACTGAAGGCGAAGGCGAAGAGGGCTGAGAGGGTGGCCGGGAATACCGGTCATGAGAGTATGACAGACTATTTGGAAAAATTTGCGGCGCAGAGAGAGATCGGGGAGCGGATCAGCGTATTCGCGGAGTCTCTGCTCACGGAACAGTCCCCCGAACTGAGAATATTGGAAAAAAAGGCCCTGGAGGAAGGCGTACCGATCATTCGGCCCCACACCCGGGGCCTTATTCAGTGTCTTTTGGAAATGCTGGCGCCCCGCAGGATCCTGGAGATCGGAACGGCGGTAGGGTACTCGGCGCTGGTCATGTACACCTATGCGCCTGAAGCTTGCGAGATCATCACCATAGAACGGGATGAAAAGAGAGCGGCCGAGGCGCGGCTGAATTTTGACAGATTCGGAGCGGAGAGGATCACGCTGCTTGAGGGGGACGCGGCTGCGATCCTGCCGGAACTGGAGGGTACATTCGACCTGATCTTCATGGACGCGGCGAAGGGCCAGTATATCCGCTTCCTGCCGGAGGTGATCAGGCTCCTCCCGGAGGGCGGCGTGCTGCTGTCCGACAACGTCCTCAAGGAGGGCGAGATCCTGGAGTCGAAGTTCTCGGTGACGCGCCGCAACCGCACGATCCACAAAAGAATGCGGGAGTACCTGGCAGAGGTCTCGGAGGACCCGCGCCTGCGGACCATACTGCTTGAGACGGGCGACGGAGCGGCGCTTTCCGTGCGCCGGCGCAGCAGGGAAGAAACTATTGAGACCGGAGATCTCCGGCGATGAGGAATGATATGACACAGGATGCAAAAAAGAGAAAGACGGAACTTCTTCTCCCTGCCAAGGATCTGGAAGTGCTCAAAACCGCCGTGCGCTACGGCGCGGACGCGGTCTACATCGGGGGAGAGGCCTACGGGTTGCGCGCCAAGGCGAGGAACTTCTCGCCGGCGGAGATGGCCGAGGGAATACGATACGCACACGAGAGAGGGGTGAAGGTGTATGTCACCGCCAATATTCTCGCTCACAACAGTGACCTCGCGGGGGCTGAGCAATATTTTGGCCAGCTGGCGGAGATGAAGCCAGACGCGATCCTGGTGGCGGACCCCGGAATGTTCATGCTGGCGAAGAAAGCGTGCCCGGAGATTCCGCTGCACATTTCGACCCAGGCCAACAACACCAACTACGGGACCTTCAATTTCTGGTTCGATCTGGGAGCGGAGAGAGTGGTCTGCGCGAGGGAACTGAGCCTTGTGGAGATCGCGCAGATCCGCAGGAATATTCCGGAGGACAGGGAGATCGAGGCTTTCGTGCACGGGGCGATGTGCATCTCCTATTCGGGAAGATGCCTTCTGTCCAACTATTTCACGGGCAGAGACGCCAATCACGGCGCCTGCACGCACCCCTGCAGATGGAAGTACGCAGTCATGGAGGAGTCCAGGCCGGGCGTCTATCTTCCGGTCGAGGAAAATGAGAGAGGAACCTTCGTCTTCAACTCCAGGGACCTGTGCATGATCGAGCACATCCCGGACCTGCTGAGGGCAGGCGTGGACAGCCTCAAGATCGAGGGCCGCATGAAGACGGCGCTCTATGTGGCGTCGGTGGCCAGGGCCTACAGGCAGGCGCTCGATGACTATGATAAGAGCGAAGAACTCTATCAGTCCAGGATCCCGGAGTATCAGGACGCGATCAGAAAGTGCACATACAGAAGGTTTACCACAGGATTTTACTATGGGAGGCCGGATGCGGAGGCCATGGTCTACGACAGTAATACCTATGTCAACGAGGCGGTCTTCCTCGGAATTGTCGAGGAGATCACCCCGGAGGGCAGGGCGCGCATCATGCAGAGGAACAAATTCTGCGTCGGAGACCGCATAGAGATTATGAAACCTGATGGAAGAGATATTCCGATTATCGTAAATTCAATGTATAATCAGAATGGAGAGAGTGTAATCAGCGCGCCACATCCTAAGGAGATCCTTGACCTGGACCTCAGGAATGCCGCTGAGCCGTCTTCAGCCGCTCAGACAGAAGTGGGCGACATATTAAGGGTCGTCATGCATAAGGCCGAGGCGGAATAATTGTTACAAAAAAGGGGAAGAGAGAATGAAAATCATAGTGGTTGGCTGCGGCAAGGTCGGCGCGGCCCTCACGGCTCAGCTGAGCCAGGAGGGGCACGACATTGCCGTCATTGACTTGGACAGCAGAGTGGTCACCGACATCTCCAACAACTTCGATGTGCTCGGACTTGTTGGAAACGGCGCGAGTCATGCCGTACAGATGGAGGCAGGGATCGAGAAGGCTGACCTTTTAGTGGCGGCGACGGATTCCGACGAACTGAACCTCCTGTGCTGCCTCATCGCGAAGAAGGCCGGCGGATGCAATACTGTCGCGAGAGTACGAAATCCGGTCTACAACAGTGAGATCGATTTTATCAAAGAAGAACTGGGCCTGTCCCTGACTGTAAACCCCGAGTACGCTGCTGCAACAGAAGCGGCGAGAGTGCTCCGGTTTCCTTCCGCTGTTCAGATCGAGACTTTTGCCAAGGGCAAGGTGGAGATCATCAAAGTCCGAATCCCGGACGGATCCGTTCTGGACGGCTGCCCCCTCGCCCAGATCCACAAGAGGACCGGCACGGACGTGCTGATCTGCACGGTGGAGAGAGGCGATCAGGTGGAGATCCCCAACGGCTCCTTCGTTCTCAAGTCCGGGGATGTCATCAGTATCGTAGCGTCTAAAGAGAATACAAGAGATTTTGTGGCCAGGATCGGGCTCAAGAGCCGGAGGGTCAGGGACTGCATGATCATAGGCGGCGGCAAGATCGCCTATTATCTCGCGCAGCAGCTGCTCGATACCGGTATCCGCGTCAAGATCATCGAGAAGAACAGAGACCGATGCGAGGAACTGTGCGATCTTCTTCCCAAGGCGACCATCATCCATGCCGATGCCGCAAACCAGAATATCCTTATGGAGGAGGGGATCAGGGAGTGCGAGTCCTTTGTGACGCTGACGGGCATGGATGAGGAGAACCTGTTCCTGTCCCTGTTTGCCCAGGAGAGTTCCAAGGCCAAGGTCATCACCAAGGTGGACCGTCTGGATTTTGACGAGATCATCAAGCGTCTCGATCTGGGAACACTCCTGCATCCCAAGAACATCACGGCAGACAATATCCTGCGCTATGTGCGCGCGCTGCAGAACTCCATCGGAAGTAACGTGGAGTCTCTCTATAAGATCATTGAAAACAAGGTGGAAGCTCTGGAATTCAAGATCCAGACCGATTCCCCTGTAGTTGGGATCCCGCTGTCCCAGCTCAAAGTTAAGCCGAATGTCCTGATCGCATGCATCAGTCACGATGGCAGAATCAGTATCCCTAACGGAAATTCGATCATCCGCGTGGGTGACAGCGTAGTTGTGGTCACTTCTCACCTCGGATTCAGAGACATCAGGGATATTCTTCGGTGACGGACAGGAGGCGATTATGAATTATTCCATTATTCGGAAAATACTCGGCGTCGTCATTCAGTTCACCGGGGCCTTCCTGGCGCTCCCGGCTGTCTGCGGCCTGTTCTACGGGGAGAAACAGGCGATCGTTTATGCGGTTTTATCCATCGCCTATTTCGTGATCGGAAGGATCATCTCCGGATTCAAACTGAGCAGCCATGCCTACTACGCAAGGGAAGGCCTTGTGATCGTAGGTATGAGCTGGATCGTCATCAGTATACTGGGCGCGATCCCGCTGGTGATCACCAAGGACATCCCGAACTTTACGGACGCCCTGTTTGAGACGGTATCCGGCTTTACGACGACGGGATCCAGTATCCTGAGCGACGTCGAAGCCCTGAGCCACACGGGACTCTTCTGGAGAAGTTTCACCCACTGGGTGGGCGGCATGGGCGTCATCGTCTTTATCCTTGCGGTGCTCCCGATGACCGGCGGCTACAACATGAACCTCATGCGGGCGGAGAGCCCGGGCCCTACGGTCGGCAAGCTGGTCCCGCGCATGAAAGACACTGCCAAAATATTGTATTCCATCTACCTGGGAATCACCGTAGCCGAGATCATCGCCCTCATCATTGCCGGAATGCCGCTGTTTGACGCGCTCTGTATTTCTTTCGGCAGTGCCGGAACGGGAGGTTTCGGTGTGCGCAACGACAGCTGCGGAAGTTATACAACTCTGATGCAGGGAATCATCACAGTGTTCATCCTCATGTTCGGCGTCAATTTCAACGCTTACTTCTTCATTCTGAGAAGGAAATTTGACGAAGTGTTCAAGATGAGCGAGCTGAAGGGATATTTTGGCATCGTCGCATTCTCGATCATCACGATCACGATCAATGTGCGGCATATGTTCCCGTCGCTGTTTCAGGCGTTCCATCACTCGGCATTCCAGGTCGCGTCGATCATCACGACCACGGGTTTCGCTACGGCGGACTTCGATCAGTGGCCGCAGTACTCCAGAGCCCTGCTGGTAATGATCATGTTTGTCGGCGCCTGCGCAGGCAGTACCGGCGGCGGTATGAAGGTCTCCCGAATCATGCTCATGTTCAAGACCGTGTACCGCGAGATCCGCAAGTACCTGCATCCCCGCGCGGTGACGAACGTCACCATGGACGGCAAGACAATGGACAGAAGCACACTGCACAGCGTCAGCGTCTACCTGTCCACCTACATGCTGCTGTTCTCAGTGTCCGTGATCGCGATCACACTCTTTGAGAACCTTGATCTCGAGACAGTGTTCACTTCAGTAGCCTGTACATTCAACAACATCGGACCCGGCCTCTCCAAGGTCGGCCCGACCTGCAACTTCGGATTTATGCAGCCGGTCACCAAGTATATCCTCATGTTTGATATGCTTGCAGGCCGCCTCGAGCTGTATCCGATGCTGATGCTGCTGACACCGGCAGTGTGGAAGAATGCGTAAGATTTAATTCATTGAGCCGGAGAGCATTTGCCCGCCGGCTCTTTTTTATGGAAAAATAAAAAAAAGACTTGCCAAAACGGAAAGCATCCTCTATAATCATAATTCGTAGCCGACAGATATGTCGTTTACATATATTATAGGGCTATAGCCAAACGGTAAGGCAGCGGACTCTGACTCCGTCATTTTGAAGGTTCGAATCCTTCTAGCCCTGCTTCAAATTGAGGCTTCCATCTTACGGGATGGAAGCCTTTTTTTGTCTTTTTCGTATCTGGAAAATTCACTACATCCAATCACGCCTTCAGCCATATTCGATGGAACGCCCGCATATATACAGCCGAATCCGGTGGACTTGACTAAGAAACAACGAAAAAGTCTCCAATTTTGACCGCAAATAGTTGTGCACATTTGACAAATAATAAAATTGTATAAATAATTAGTGACAAAATGTTAAATAAATGTTAACATTCTAATTGTAGATGTTACAACTCATTGCGGAAATGATTACCGTCATCACTAAAGATCGGAGGAGACCATGAAAAAGCATACCGTTATCGCATTAGTATCGGCCATCGCAATCACTGCAGGAACCTTATCCGCGGTGAATTTGACGAGTGTATCCCGGGACGAGCAGGAGAGTACTGCCGGGTCCGGAGAGAGCGCCGGTATTTCTTATGAGGACGCGATCGCGGATCTCTATGCGCGCAGCACATCTATTTCAGATCAGGAAATTCTCGAAATTGCCCGTAAAATGAAACCTGACTGCACCGCCGTGGCCAATGAGCTCGGCGAGGCGCAGGCCAATAGAATAATCGCGACGCTTTCTGACTATGAGGAACAGAAGGCTTCTTATCTGCTGGCTGATACAGCTGTGAAAGCAGACGAATCGCTGGCGGCGGAGTGGGACAGACAGAAGGCTTATACGCAGATGGGGATCTCCGGTTCCCAGAAGCTGACAAGACTGATCCCCGGTTATACGGTGACTTCCTGTGAGAAAGAGGACGGCCGCGTTCTGATCGATGTCGACGAGTGGATGACGGAAGGTTACACAGAGGGAGAGCAGGAAACAGAGAATGTCTCCGCTTACCGCTATTATTACACAGCAGTTCTGGAAGAGAGCGCAGGCGGAAACTGGGAAGTGGTTTCTGTGATCAATACAGACAGGAACTTTGCATGGCTTGAGGACGCGGAAGTTCAGCAGCAGATGCTCGAGGAATCCGCGGAGCAGACCGAAGCGGATCTTCAGAGCAGCACGGAGAACAGCGCGGACCTGCAGAACAGTGCGGATTTCCAGGGCAGGAGCGGCATGAAGACCGCGAGCCTTAAGACCTATGGCGACGGCAGGTACTCCTACAACATCGACAACGCGATCGCGTATGCCGACAAGTGGGCGACCTCCAGAAATCCCGAGTACAGACAGTACCCCGGTGTGGACTGCTGCAACTTTGTCTCCCAGTGCCTGTATGCGGGCGGAATGCCCAAGAACAGCGCTTGGTATCCCGCGTCCTACGCGTGGATCAACTGCAGCGGCGCCATCGACAATTTCAAGAATTACGGCTCATTTATGAGCGCCAACAACGGAAATGTCCTCAGGGGCAATCCGGTATATTACGACTGGAACAGCAACGGTGTCTATGACCACACTGCGATCTGTGTCGGCAAGAACAGTTCAGGCACTCCGATCATCGACGCGCATACAGGTGATCACTATCACGCGACGTGGACGCTCGGCAGCAACGGCACAAGAGCTACGATCCAGCTGCGGGGCAGCGGTTCCGTAAGCGGCAGCAGCACGACGACCGCGGAAGGCGGCAGCTGGAAGAAAGAGAGCGGTGTCTGGCATTTCTATTCAGCGGACGGAGAGATGCTCAAGGGAAGCTGGATCAAATATCAGAACGGGTATTATTACCTCTGCTCAAACGGCTCCATGGCGACCGGATGGGCGAGAATCGGCGGATCCTGGTACTATTTCACCGCTGCCGGAGTTATGAAGACCGGCTGGATCAAGGTGGGTTCCGCCTGGTATTACATGTCTGACCAGGGCGCTATGAAGACCGGCTGGGTCAAAGACGACGGTGACTGGTATTATATGGCGGATGACGGACATGCCATCACCGGCTGGAGAGACATCAACGGGAAGACTTATTACTTTGGCGGCGACTGCAGGATGAAGACCGGGCTTTGCACGATAGACGGTATGAAGTACTATTTTGGCTCCAATGGACAGAAAACGCTCGGATGGGTCAATACAGGCGGCAAGAAGTATTTCTTCAGCCCCTCCGCAGACGGCAGAGCAGCTACCGGCAGCTGGCAGATCAACGGCAGGACCTACAATTTTAATTCCGAGGGCGTCCTGATCGACTGAGACAGGTCAAAACATTGACAGAAGCGGGAAGAAGAGAATGTACACATTTGACGGACGGATCAGATACAGCGAAGTCGACAGAAGCCGGAAACTGACGGCAGAGAAGATGATCGACTACTTCCAGGACAGCACTTCCTTTCAGTCGGAAGACCTTGGGATCGGGCTCGATTACATGGCCGGACGGGGGATCGCGTGGGTGATCAATTACTGGGAGATCCAGTTTATGAGACGCCCTGTCATGGGGGAGGCCGTGAGGATCGGCACGCAGCCCTACGAGTTCAAGGGACTCATGGGACTACGAAATTTCATGATGGAGACACAGCGGGGCGAGAGGCTGGCAGTTGCCAACTCCGTATGGACATTGCTGGACATGGAGAAGATGTATCCGGTCAGGGTTCCGGCAGAGATCACAGAGAGGTATGTGCTCGGTCCGAAACTGGACATGAAATACAGTCCGAGAAAGATCGCCGTCCCGAAAGAGGGCGGTGAGAGAAAAGAAGATGTTGTGGTGAGAATGCACCATCTTGATACTAATCAACACATGAACAATGCGCAGTATGTGCACTTCGCGGTGATGTATCTTCCCGCGGACAGCGAGATCGGGGAGCTGCGGGTGGAATACCGGCGCCAGGCGGTGCTGGGTGACCGCATTATTCCCGTGGTGCATCGGACCGCCGCGGATGTATATCTGGTGAGCATGAACAGTGAAGACGGCAAACCGTATGCAGTGGTGGAAATGAAACTGCGCAAAGAGGTGGGAAAATGAAACTGGGCGAACTTCAGACACTGACAGTTGAAAAGACAGTGCCGTTCGGCATTTATCTCAAAGATGAAGATCCGGAGGAGGGACGGGTTCTTCTGCCCCGCTCCCAGGTGCCTGAGGGGGTATCCGAGGGGGATAAACTGGAGGTCTTCCTCTACAAGGATTCCGAGGACAGAATGATCGCGACCCGCAGAAAGCCTAAGCTCATGCTTCACCAGGTGGGCTATCTGACCGTGCTTCAGGTCGGAAGGATCGGCGCTTTTCTGGATTGGGGACTCGATAAGGACCTGCTGCTGCCCTTCCACGAGCAGCCCAGAGAGAGGGTCAAAGAGGGACAGGAAGTCCTGGTGGCCGTATATCTTGATAAGAGCGAGAGGCTGTGCGCCACGATGAACGTCTATCCTTATCTCAGCAAAGAGAGCCCCTACAGGACGGGCGACCAGGTGACGGGCGTTGTCTATGAGACCAGCCGCAACTTCGGGGCTTTCGTCGCAGTGGACAGTATGTTCTCCGCGCTGATCCCCAGAAGGGAACTGGTGAGAGACCTTCGTGTCGGCGATGTGGTGTCCGCAAGAGTAACAGCGGTCAAGCCGGACGGCAAACTGGATCTGAGCATCCGCGAGAAAGCGCCTCTTCAGATGGACCGGGATATGGACCGCATCATCGCCAGGATGAGCGCGAACGGAGGCATCCTTCCCTTTAACGACAGGGTGGCGCCCGAGATCATCCGCGATGAGATGCAGATGAGCAAGAACGAGTTCAAGAGAGCGGTCGGCCATCTGCTCAAACTCGGCAAAATAGAGATCGGCCCGGACAGCATCCGGATGAAAAAGGCGTAAAAGAGTGAAAGAGTAAGAACAAAAGCCATGCGGGTTCCGCATGGCTTTTTGTAGAAATTTATTAAATATACACAAATTTTACACTATTTTTTATGGATTTTTGTGCGCTTATAGTCTAAAATATAATAGACGGTAAATTTTTTGGAATCGTTAACTGTGGGGTTGATTACGAAAGCGTGAGGGGGACATGGTTTCAAATCAGGTATTACAGAATACAATAGAAGGCATCAAGGAAATATCGCACGTTGAACTCGGGATCATGGATTCTGAGGGAAGAGAGGTTGCGGTCACTGCACCGGTGTTCGCGAATGCGGCGGGCGCGATCCCGGATTTCGCGAATTCACCTGCGGACAGCCAGTCAGCGGGACCTTACCAGTTCTTTAAGGTGATGGACGAGCAGCAGTTGGAATATGTCGTCGTGGTCTACGGCGAGACGGACAGTTCCCTGCTGATCGGGCGCATGGCGGCTTTCCAGCTCAAGGGACTGATGAGCGCTTTCAAGGAACGCTACGACAAGGACAGCTTCATGAAGAACCTGCTCCTGGACAACCTCCTTCTGATCGATATTTACAGCCGCGCCAAGAAACTGCACATCGCGTCTGACGCCCAGAGAGTTGTCATGATCGTGGAGACGGGCCTTGAGCGCGACAGAAACGTGCTGGAAGTGGTACAGGAATTCATCGGCACTACGACGACGGATTTTGTCACCGCGGTGGATGAGAGCAATGTCGTAGTGGTCAAGGATCTCACGGACGGAAGCAGGAACAAGGACATCGAGAAGACGGCGAACGCCATAGACGCGTACCTGAAAAAGTGCGGCATCACCGGCGTGCGCATCGCGTACGGCACAGTCGTGGGCGAGATCAAGGAAGTCAGCCGCTCCTACAAGGAAGCCAAGATGGCGCTGGACGTCAGCAAGATCTTCTTTGAGGACCGCACCGTGATCGCGTACAATGAGCTCGGCATCGGCAGGCTGATCTATCAGCTTCCCATCCCGCTGTGCAAGATGTTCATCAGAGAGATCTTCAAGGGCAAGAATCCCGAGGAGTTCGATCAGGAAACGCTCGCCACGATCAACAAGTTCTTTGAGAACAGCCTTAACGTCTCCGAGACATCGAGACAGCTGTTCATTCACAGAAATACACTGGTTTACCGTCTGGACAAGCTTCAGAAGAGTTCGGGACTCGATCTTCGCGTATTTGAGGATGCCATCACATTCAAGATCGCGCTGATGGTCGTCAAGTACATGAAGTATATGAAGCAATTCGAATACTGAGGCTGAGCGGATCGGCCCTATTCAGAAAGGAATTCGAAACAAGCGCCCCTTCGGGCGCTTGTTTCTGAGAAAGGCGAAATGGAAGAACGGAAAGAGAATCGGAACAGGTTAAGGGGCTTTTTGCCCGGTATGCTGACGGGTATCCTGGTGGCGGTCATTGCTGTCGGGATATTTTTTGCCCTGACAGGAGGAAGCGGACAGATCGCAGTGCAGTCTTCCGGGGCCGATTCCGCGGTCAACAGAGAGTCCGTCAACAAACTGAGCGTCCTCGAGCAGTATCTGGACCACTACTACTATAAATCTTCCGAGATCACCAGGGAGGACAAGGAGACCGGCATCTACAAGGGCCTCTTCGAGTCCCTGGGAGATGTTTACTCCTGCTACTACACGCCGGAGGAATACAAGAGCCTGGCAGAGCAGACGCAGGGCGTCTATTACGGCATCGGCGCCTATGTGAGCCAGGATGTCGAGACCGGCATCTGCGCCATTTCCGGCGTCATAAGGAATTCACCGGCTGAGGCGGCCGGACTGATGGAAGGCGATCTCATCTATAAGGTCGACGGAGAGGATATGTCAGGCCTTGAACTCGACGAAGTCGTCAGCCATATCAGAGGCGATGAGGGATCGGAGGTCACACTGACCCTGGTCCGGGACGGAGAGGAGATAGAGGTCGTGCTCACGAGGGGCAAGGTCGATACGCCTACGGTGGAATCCGAGATGCGTGACGACGGGATCGGCTATCTGCAGATCACGGAATTCGACGATGTGACAGTGGGACAGTTCGCCGAGAACTTTGAGCAGCTCAAAGAGCAGGGGATGAAGGGCCTGATCATCGACCTCAGGGGCAACCCGGGCGGAAGCGTCACTTCGGTGTGCGCGGTGGCAGAACATCTGCTGCCGGAAGGCCTGATCTTCTATATGGAGGATAAGGACGGAAACAGGACCGAGTATACCTGCGAGGGGGCAGATTTTGACCTGCCGCTGGTGGTCCTCGTGAACGAATACAGTGCCAGCGCAGCAGAGATCCTCTCGGGTGCGATCAAGGATTCGGGCATCGGCAAACTGGTCGGCAAGAAGACTTTCGGAAAGGGCATCGTACAGGATGTCATCTCGCTTCAGGACGGCTCCGCGATCAAATTGACGATCGCCAACTACTACACAAGAGGCGGCAACGATATCCACCTAAAGGGGATCGAGCCTGACGTGGAGGTTGAACTGGATGCGGACGCCTACCTCGAGGATAAGACGGACACACAGCTCGACAAGGCTGTGGAGATGATCCTCGAAGAGATGGGGAGCAAGGACTGACGGCCGCAGGTATGTGGCGCGGGCAGTGACAAATTTGTAAAAATAGTGTGTCCTGTGTACTATTTTTTGCGGCATTTACGTATTATATGTTAGAATATAAATGATAACTGTCCGGCGGAAATGCTGAGCAGTTACCGCAATTGTAGGGACATCTGCAACAGACGGAGAGAAAAATTGGCTAATACAAACAGCTGCGACACCTGCGCATACTGTGGCTACGATGAGGACTACGGGGAATATGTGTGCGACATAGACATGGATGAGGATGATTACATCCGCTTTTTGTCGGACCACCACTCCCAGTGCCCTTATTACCGCAACGGGGATGAGTATCTGGTCGTTCGCAGTCAGATGTAAAATTAAGGAGGTAAACTATGGGACTTATCACAGCAGCAGGCGCATCACTGGCATCTGTACTGGGAGATCAGTGGAAAGAGTATTTCTACTGCTCGGAGATGGACACGGACGTTCTTGTAAGGAAGGGCCAGCATCACACCGGTAAATCCGGCCTTCTTAACAGAGGCGGCAGCGAGAATGTCATCACGAACGGCTCTACGATCGTTGTAAACGAGGGCCAGTGCATGATCATTGTGGATCAGGGCGCGATCGTGGACGTCTGCGCGCAGCCCGGCGCTTACACCTATGACTCCTCCACAGAGCCCAGCGTGTTCACCGGCGGCCTCGGCGCAGGTCTTGCGGCAAGCTTTGAGCAGTTCAAGGCGCGTTTTACCTACGGCGGCGTAACGGCGCACGATCAGAGGATCTACTATTTCAATACCAAGGACATCATCGGCAATAAGTACGGCACGGCCAATCCGGTTCCTTTCCGTGTTGTCGACAAGAATATCGGCCTCGATGTAGACATCGCGATCCGCTGCTTCGGCGAATATGCTTACAGAATCAGCGATCCGATCCTGTTCTACAAGAATATCTGCGGCAATGTCAATACCGATTACACCAGGGACCGCATCGAGAACCAGCTTCGCACGGAGCTCCTGACAGCTCTTCAGCCCGCGTTCGGCAAGATCTCCGATATGGGCATCCGCTACAGCTCTGTTGTCAATCACACCACCGATATGGCGAACGCTCTGAACGAAGTTCTCTCCGACAGCTGGGGCGCCAAGTACGGCATCGTCATCACCGCTTTCGGCATCAGCAGCCTCAAGGCTTCTGAGGAAGACGAGAAGATGATCAAGGAACTGCAGAAGACCGCAGTCTTCAAAGACGGCAGCATGGCAGGAGCCATGAAGGTCAATGCAGAGGCGC
>Ga0256404_1009306_pt1 | contig 14176 bp, 16 predicted proteins | sample RumenRJG_01DNA_FD_185990 | JGI IMG/M metagenome (GOLD analysis project Ga0256404, IMG submission 185990) | Bovine rumen microbial communities from Lethbridge, Alberta, Canada - RJG_01 | ecosystem: Host-associated > Mammals > Digestive system > Stomach > Rumen | place: Canada: Alberta | collected...
CCTCCTGTAGATAAGTGTCGCAACTATATCTTACACCAGGATTGATATGAGCCTTTATTTTTGTCTAGAAGTGTTGCACTTGAACGGTAAATTCACCCCAAAGCAAAAAGGATGCCCGAATCTTGGGCATCCTCTTGGAAGCGATTGGTGGTTTAGAAACGTTGTAACATCAGCAAACGGTATCCAACTCCGTAAATAGAATCGATACGGGCGCCTTTGATGTAGGCAAGCTTACGGCGAATGGATGAGATATGAACATCGATGGTACGCGTTGGATAAGGACGATCGCTGTTCTTTAATTCTTCGTAACGCTTTTCCCCGTTCTCGCTTTCCCATATCATTTTGATCAAGTCATCGCGTGAAACAACGTTCGGCCTTGCATCGTACAAAGTCTTCACGATCTTCCATTCGAGTGGAGTGAATCGAACATGATACCGGTAATAGGACAATGTGTGCTTTTCTGTGTCACATTGCACCAACGAACCATCACTTCTCTGAATCTCGACTAACGCCATAAATACTTCCCTCCTGTATTGGCATCGGCAAATTAAGAATATACTCAAATTATCGATTATTTTCAATGCATTACCAAACGTCTAAGCCGTTTTCTCAGGATGCAATCGCACTTGTAAAGAAAGTAACCATGGGCAAAGTAAGGCCATCATGACGACTTGGATGGGAGAAGACATCAAAAGCATGGATACAAAGAGCCAATAACTGTACCGGAACTCTCCGAAATAAAGAAAGAAATAGCAGTAATACGCAAAGGCTTTTGCAAAAACTAGCAGCAATAGATCCGTCACAAAAGCAAAGAGCGCCGTCTCATATAAAGAAGGAATGTTCGAATCCATCGGCCCCCGTTTTTGAAGATGGCGGTTCCAAAGGAACAATACCATGAGTAGTCCGATATCAAGCACCCCATTCACGGCTAAAACGACAGGTTTTGTCCAGGCAGGATAATAACCAAATCGGGCATTCAGGATGTCGGTACCATAAAAGAAATAGGCCAAGACGGCATATTCAAGGATTACAAAAGCAAAAAGGATCCATGGCTTCGCAAAAAACGACCGAAAATGTCGGGTAAACCGTTCTAACGCCCAAGGTAAAATGCCAAGCAAAGCATAAGTAATCGTCAATAAGAAGTTATAAGCCCCTGTCGGCATGATGATGGCGGGAAGAAAATCCGATAACGCACCCACTACCGCCCCATAAATGGGCCCTAAAGATAACGAGGCAAGCATGACGACGGTCGGAGTAAAAGAAAAAGACAGGTAACCAAAATGCGGTATGGCAATTAATTTGCTCACCAAACCAAGCACTACCGCAACCGCAATGAGCATCGCCGAAGTCGCGACTTTTTCAACTGGGGAATACTTGCGGTTCATAGTGTTAGAGAGGCGCTAAGTTCCTTCACAAACGCTTCGGAACCCGTGACTAAAATCCAATCCTCGGGATAAAGATGTTGCAGATTTTGTAATGCCATTTTGGCATCTTCAACATAAGGATAGTCTGCGGTATACAAGAAATAATCCATTTCGCCTTTGGCAAATGGGTGAGAAAAAGTGGTTAACGTGATGTCTTTGGCGTCCGTGCCTAGACGTGGTAATTCCACCGCGATGTTTTTGTCGCGCATCGAAGCAAACAAAACGTGGACTGGCTTCCCTGCCGTTAATGGCATCAGGCTTTTCATTAAGGCATCAATGGCTTCGGGATTATGCGCACCATCAAAAATCACCTGCCGATGCCGTTCCATTCGGTAAGGAAGCGGCTTGACTAATAGTCCTTTTCGTACGGCTTCCTCGCTGACAGGGAAACGAAGCTTTAATATTTTCGTGGCTTCTATGGCTAAAGCAGCAAAATCAAGCAAGTAACGAGCGGGTGAAAGAATCTCTAGTTTTGTATAAGGCACATAATCAAAGCGGAAATACGGCGCTTGATAAGAGAAATAATGGCAATTATCTACAACCATCACGCTACCCCGCTTCTTCTGGGCTTCGATACGAACGGCTTCCGAAGCGGCGTCGGGTAACTTCCCGATCAAGCACTGCCCTTGTTCTTTGATGAGCCCTGCTTTTTCGGTGGCAATCTCGGATAACGTTGTCCCAAGCACTGCCGTATGTTCCATCGAAACCGTGGTAATGATGACGAGTAATGGGCTATGACGGGGCAAGTTCGTCGCGTCATGCTGACCGCCGATTCCTGCGGTTAAAATGGCTAACGAAACGTTTTGTTCCGCAAAATAAACGAGGGCGATCCAAAGCAAAATTTCAAAATCCGATAAAGAATAATGAGAGAAATCCTTCTCATATTGTTCGTAAATCCGAATGAAATCCCCGTCGGAGATGGCTTTTCCCGAAACACGGATGTCTTGCTTTGAAGGGGCAAGGCGCGAGACGTTAAAGCAACCAACGGAATACCCGGCTTGTTGATAGATAGAGGAGAGATAATGGGCCGTGTCTTCTTTGCCATTACTACCTGTTACGACAATATAAGGATAAGTAAAATCTTGTTTCTGCTTAACGAAGAAACGTTCCCATTCCTCGTTATCATAACGACGAAAGGAATGACTGGCGGTCAAATTCGCTTTGATGTCTTCTATGGTCATGGCTTATTCCTCATAATCACGGACACGATTGCCTTTTTGGGCTTCGCGGTTTAAATCTTTTTCTTTTAGCGCTTCGCGCTTATCGTGAAGTTTCTTTCCTTTCGCGACGGCAATTTCTAACTTCGCATAACCATGGCTTAAGAACAGTTTAACGGGTACGCAAGTGCAGCCCGTGGCCGTGATTTTCTTTTGCAGTCGTCCAATTTCTTGCTTCGTTAATAACAATTTCCGATCGCGTAAATGGTTCACATTAAAGATATTGCCTTCGCGGTACGGGGCAATATGCATATTGATCACATAGACTTCTTGGTTACGAATCACGATATAGGCATCGCTGATGGTGGCATTATGGGCCCGCAACGACTTAATTTCAGTACCGGTTAACACCAAGCCAGCCGTCATGAAGTCGCTTAAAAAATAATCGTGATATGCCCGACGGTTTTCGAGTAAAACAGAATTATCTTTCTTCCGGCTCATAATCGTTCCCTGACCTGGTTACGATTATAGCCGATTTCCTTTCTCAAAAGACATAGAGAAGCAAAGAGAAGTACATCAAGATGGTGCCAAGCAAGCAGAAAAGATGGAATACAAAATGTAACCACTGACTTTTCTTTGCGCCGATGCTATAGAGGATGGCGCCTAAACTATAAGCAAGGCCGCCTAATAACAACAAGAATGTGCCGTTCCAGAATCCAACAGCCATCGTCAAGGGGTAGAACGAAACAATGATGGTCCATCCCATTAAGAGATAATCAATATAGCAAAACACCTTGAATTTCGTGAGATCTATTGAATTTAAAATGATGCCGAGGATACCAAGCCCTAACACAATCCCGTAGATGGAATAACACCAGGCCGGGGAATCTTGTAATCCAACCAAGCAATACGGGGTGTACGTCCCCATAATCAGAATGAAGACGTTGTTATGATCTAAGACCCGCCAAATTCGTTTTTCATCGGAGGGTGGCAATGCATGATAGATGGCGCTCCCTAAATAAAGCACGCCTGCGCAGATCAAAAAGGCAACGGCAGAAAGCGATGAAACGATACTTCCACTGCCGGCAGCTTTTTGGATTAAGAAAGGCGCGCCCAAAATGACCAAAATGTAGCCGATAAAGTGTGAAATTGAATTGGCTCGTTCTTGGGATACGGTGTAACGAGGTAAGGCCGTTTTTCTTGGTTCCATGGCTTCATCATAGAGTCAATTAGTTTCATTGTCAAGATAATCTAGTTTTAATTACTAGATACCATTAGTTTGCGCTAACCAAAAAAGGACCTAGACTATACGTTATTCCAGTCATTATGGTTACCTTATTAAGAAAACTATTCATTCGAAATTACCGTAACGTCCACGACGAAAAAGTACGGACTGCCCATGGTGTCTTAGCCGCTTGGTTTGGCTTAGTGAGCAACTTTTTGCTGGTGGCAATGAAAATCACGGCTGCCTTATTACTGGCCGCTAAAAGCAACTGGCAGGTTTTCTCTATCGCTTTACTTGCCGACGCCTTAAATAACGTCTCTGATATGGCGTCTTGCATGGTGACGTTATTTAGTTTCCGCCTTTCTTCCAAGAAACCGGATCAAGAACATCCTTTCGGCCATCAACGGATTGAATACATCGCCGCGTTGATTGTCTCTATCTTGGTCTTATTCGTCGGTATTGAACTCTTACGAGAATCCATCACCAAGATTGTGGAAGGCACGTTAGTAGACTACGATGCCTTAACCTTAATCTTCTTAGGGGTCTCTATTTTTATTAAGGTATTACAAGGTTATGTGTATCTTGGCTTAGCAAAATGCATCTCGTCTTTAGCATTAAAAGCCCAAGGCGTAGATGCTTTGATGGACGTGCTAACCACTACTTTAGTCTTGGTGAGCGCCATCTTTGCCATGAGCCCATTACACTGGAACTTCTTAGATGCTTGGACAGGCTTAGTCGTATCCTTATTTATTATTTATGAAGGCATCATGATGATTAAGGAAGCCTCGGATCCCTTGATCGGTGAACCGAATAACGAAAAACTATCCCAAGAGATTCAAAAGAAGGTTTTGTCGCACGATCAGGTTTTAGGCATTCATGACCTTATCATCCATTCTTATGGAACAAGCATCCAATACGTCACGTTTGATGTCGAAGTCAATCAGTCGATGAGCTTAGTCAGCGCCCATGAATTAATTGATACCATTGAACGAGAAATCCGTCATGACTTCCGCGTGCAAGTTTCCATCCATGTCGACCCTGTGGAAGTCGGGAATCCTACCTATGATACTTATAAGGCACGCGCATTAGCCATCGTGCAATCCGTGGACGAAAAGGCGAGCATCCACGATTTCCAGATTCAAAAAGGCGCCGAGTTCACCACCATCTCTTTTGATGTTTTGCTCCCCTATGTGGATGACAGCAAACGCAAAGACATCGCGGGCGCCATCAAAACTGAATTTCAAAAAATCGACCCTAAATTTCATTTCTCCATTCAATTTGACCACCCGTATTAATTTTGGAAAAATCCACAAAACATGCTAAAATGTGCTTGTTTTGGAGGAAATATCCATGGAGCTTATCGAGTTTTACCGTTGTCCCAATTGCGACAACGTCGTCACCCGTCTTTCTTCCGCATGCGGCAGAATGATCTGCTGCGGAAGCCAAATGGTCAAATTAGAACCGAAGACTGCCGATTTAGGGCAAGAAAAACACACCCCTGTTTTAACGCATAAAGATGGTGTGTTAACCGCTGCCTGTGGTTCGGTTCCTCATCCAATGGAGCCAAAACACTATATTGAGTGGATGGCTTTGCAAACGGAAGGACGTCTTGAAATCGTCTATCTCAAACCGGGTGAAAAAGCCGAAGCTTCTTGGCCAGATGTCGCGCATGGCGCCGTCTTTGCCTATTGTAATCTCCATGGCCTCTGGGTCACTACCTTCTAACTTCCATGGCGAAGAAACGTGCACTTGTCCTCTGCGGAGGAGGGTCTTTAGGAGCCTATGAATTTGGCTGCTGGCAATACTTTAGAGAAAAGAACATGACGTTCGATGCCGTTTATGGCACCTCGATTGGGGCTTTAAACGGCGCGATGATTGTTTCCGATGCCTTCAATGAAGCCGCCCATTTATGGAATACCATTACGGTGAATCAGGTCATTGATAAAGGCATGAATCTCAATGCTGACACGTTAAGCGAATACGGTGCGGAAGGATTATTCCGGTTTGCCCGTTCTTATTTCCGTAATTTTGGAGCAGACATTTCTCCTTTGATGGAAGTCGTCAAGAACGCGATTAATCCCCACAAAGTCAAAACAAGTTCCATTCCCTTTGGCATCGTCACGACTTCCTACCCTGGCATGAAAGAAAAGGACATCAATGTCCAAAAGAACTTGCCTGAAGAAGAGATTCTTCCTTACTTGCACGCTTCTAGCGCATGTTGGCCAATTTTCCCGATTATGAAGGTTGGAAAGAACCGTTTCGTTGACGGAGGATTTACCAATAACTTACCCATTGATTTTGCTTTAAGAGAAGGCGCGGATGAAATTGTAGCCGTTCGGTTAAAATCCTATCCGCCAACGCCGCAACATGTGGAACTTTGTTCGTTGCCAAACGTCACGACCATCTATTCCCGTCATGACTTAGGATCCATTATGGATTTCACACCAGAAGTCTTGAAACGGAATATTCGCTTTGGCTATTTGGATGCCAAAAAGGTGTTTGGCGATGCGATTGGATTCGATTACACCTTCTCTGATTGGGGACCTTACGAATCCATCGCGAACCACTTCTTCTTAGATTCCATCCGTGAAGATCCATTACGGTTCTCAACCCTTCAAAAAGAATTCAGCGACGCGAGAACAAAACCAGAAACATCAAAAGATTATTTCTTGCTAACCATTGAAAGAATGGGAAAATGGTTGTCGATTCCTGAAGATGAAGAATATTCTTTGGTTGACTTCTTTTCCAAGGTAGTCAACACCGCACGCGAGATTAAGTTATCCCCCAAAGACAGCGTTAAATTCCAGAAAGGTACAAACCGCGCTTTAACCAAGCAAGAAAAGCCGGCTTACCTTGCCTATCTAAGTCACCAAATCCGTCACCAGCATCAAGTCAAAGGGTTAAAGACGGTTGTCAAACGCAATCCCGAAATCTTCTTAATTTACGACTTACTAAAAACCATTCTTACCGCATGAGAAAAAGGCAGCCGAGGCTGCCTTATCTTTTTGCTTGTTTTTACAAATAGTATTTGTTCAAAACCTTGAGGGTCTTTTCGTCTAATTCATAGACGAGCGGTTTTCCAGTCGGGATTTCGACACTAATGATTTGCGCCGGAGTGAGATTCTCAAGCATCATGACAATCGAACGAAGCGAATTGCCATGGGCTGCAATCAAGACGGTTTTGCCCGCTTTGATTTCCGGAGCAATCTTCTCATCGAAATATGGTTTTACCCGTTTGGCCGTATCAATCAAGCATTCGGTTAATGGGCAATCATCAAGAGTCATTTCGCCTTTACGGATGAGTTCTTGATATTTTTCTTGGTTGCCTGGCCAACGTGGATCGTCACGGGTTAACGCGAGCGGCGGAACATCGGCACTGCGACGCCAAATGTGGACTTGCTCTTCGCCCCACTTCTTCGCAGAGTCAGCTTTGTTGAGTCCTTGAAGAGCGCCATAGTGACGTTCGTTAAGACGCCAAGAATAGAATTTCGGGCAATCGGATTGTCCCATTTCTTCTAAGGCGAAATCCATGGTGTGATTCGCGCGTTTCAAGACAGAAGAGAATGCCACATCAAAGTGATAGCCATCCTTCTTCAATAATTTGCCCGCTTCATGGGCTTCTTTCACGCCGTTTTCACTGAGTTCAACATCGGTCCATCCAGTGAAGAGATTCTTTAAGTTCCATTCGGATTGACCATGGCGTAACAAGACTAGTTTGATCATAGGTTTATTGTGTTCCTTCCTTAACGAGGAACATTATAGACAATCTTCACCTTCTTATCATGGCAAATCGTCATTCCTGGCTTAGAAGAACGCATTCTCACCGAATTATCGTTTTCTAAGAATTCAAATAGACGATTCGGGAAGCAAAATCCAAAACCCCTACTTTTAGCCCAGTCAGTGAGTAAGTCATCACAAAAGTCGGGATTTTGAATTATGTGCGACTTAAACTTCAAAATTTGAGCAAACTCGCTTTCATGAAAATTTTCTGAAAAATGAAAATGAATTTTTTATAATTAGTTTTAAAATACAATGTATATTATAAATATATATTTGTAATACTTTGTATTTACGAATAATATATAAACGAGGTACAGATATGGATAAGGAAATTATTACGATTCGTGTAGATCGCGAAACAAAAGAGGATGCACAAGACTTATTTGACGATATTGGCATCACAATGAGCGCGGCCATCAACATCTTCTTACGGCAATGCGTAAAAGAGGGGAAAATCCCTTTTGAGCTTGCCAAAAGCAAGACTTCTAATGCTGGCCGGAAGATTAAACCCCTCTATCGGAGCAAATAATCTCTTCTAATCCTTTTATATATAAGGATAAGGAAAAGGCACCCTAGATTGACCTCTAGAGTGCCTTTTTAATGTTCAGACTTGTTTTATTGAATGCCGTTTGGATTCATTTTCTGGAAATGATAGGCATCGCGGCACGCGTCAGCAATGGTGAAACGGGCCTTCCAACCTAGCTCGCGATAGGCTTTGTCACAATTCGCATAATTCACGGCAACGTCGCCTTCCCGACGTGGAGCAATCACATAAGGAATCTTCACGTGATTGGCTTCTTCGAATGCATGGACAAGCTCTAAGACGGTTGTTCCTTTGCCAGTTCCTAAGTTATAGATAACCAAACCAGGGTTTTCTTCGAGCTTTTTCAAAGTTGCCACATGGCCTTCGGCCAAATCCATAACGTGAATAAAGTCACGAACGCCAGTTCCATCCGGCGTCGGATAATCATTGCCGAACACTTTCAAGCACTTCAATTTGCCGATGGCGACTTGAGAAACATACGGCAATAAGTTATTCGGAATGCCGTTTGGATCTTCGCCTAAGAGGCCAGATGGGTGGGCACCAATCGGGTTAAAATAACGAAGCAAAGCGATGTTTAACGTCGGATCCGCTTTATAAACGTCCTTTAAGATACGTTCGATCATGACTTTGGTTTCGCCATAAGGATTGGTGGCTTCGGAGACAGGATCCGTTTCCACTAACGGGACGCGTTCGGGAACGCCATATACCGTCGCGCTCGAAGAGAAAATCAAGTTCTTCACGCCATATTTTCGCATCAAATCCACGATCACAAGGGCGCTATCTAGATTGTTCCGATAATATTCAATCGGCTTATAAACCGATTCGCCGACTGCTTTATAACCAGCAAAGTGAATGACGGCATCGATTTGATTTTCTTGGAAAATTTTCTCAGTTTTCGCTTGGTCTGTCACATCGACTTCATAGAATTTCGGACGGACATGCGTAATGGTCTCAATCCGGTCCAAAACCGCTAACTTGGCGTTATAAAGATCGTCCACGATAATCGGTTGATAACCTTTTTCTAACAACGCAATGACGGTCTCGCTTCCAATAAAACCTAAACCGCCTGTCACAAGGATGTTCTTCATTTCGATTTTCCTTCTTTCTTTTTTGCTTTCTTTGCCGCTTTCTTCTTTTCGGCATCTTTCTGCTTTTCGTTTTCTAGCGTCTTCTTCTCGTTGATGGCGTTTTCGTGAATCTGGGCCACACGCTCCGCAGCATGTTTCGCTTGGCGCATCTCATGACGAATTTCATGGGAACCGGGTTGGAAATCCTTCTCATCGAAGGAATCGCCAATCATATCTTTGGCCAAGTATTGTAGGAGCGCATGCGACATTTGCTGATAAACGGCCGATTGAATTGCCATTCTCATGGCAATGAGTCCAAGAGAATCCCGGAAATATTGATCGGCTTGTTCCGGGTCTTTCTTCTTGTTCTTTTCATAGGTTTCATAGAACCGTTCTACCCGTAATGCGGTGCGATTCCCGACATCATGGAAGACGTCTTCCGTCATGTTCTTATAGAACTTATAAAGAACAGATTTATCTGAGCTGACGTCATCATCCATCCCGATTAATAAGGCAATGTCACTCATGGAAAGGACGCTTTTTAACGAAGTAATCGCTAAAAGGTATCCCAAATGGTTCACGTTGTATTTCTTTTTATCGGGCTCGGTGATGATCTTTGCTTTCACGTAGTTATTGACCATGAATGAAGTTAATAACTGGCGGTCCTTTGTGGAAAGAGGTTCTAATGTTTGATTCACATAAGCGACCACCTGTTCCATGTATAAAGGAATCGAAGGGAGTTCCGCATAAGACGGAAGCGTCACGTTCTTTGTGGAAGCAAGATATTGCCGTAATTCGTCTAGCTCTTTCTCTTTCATCGCTTCTTGATTTCCTCTTGCAGTGTCTTAGAGACCTCTGCGGGATTGACTTTGCCGTGGCTTGCTTTCATGACTTGGCCGACTAAGAAGCCCAAAACACGTTGGTTCCCTGCTTTGTAGTCCGCGATAGATTTTGAATTTTGGTCCAAAACATCGGTTACAAACTTCAAAATGACATTGCTGTCAGAGACTTGCGCCACAATATGTAACGCTTCTTTGGCTTCTTTCGGGCTGACGGAATTGGCTAAGACATAGTTTAAAATGTCAACGCATTGTTTATGTGACAAGCCATCTTTTTCTTGCCCGGTGATGATTTCGCCTAACGTCTTTGGGCTTAAGGCGAAGTCTTGGATAGCAACGCCTTCCTTGTTGAGATACGTATTCACCTCAACAATCAGGTAATTGGCTAAATCTTTTGCGTTTTGCACGAAAGGCACGCCGGCTTCAAAGTAAGCAGCCATCTTCGGATCAGACAAGATAATTTCAGCATCCGAACGCGATAATCCCATTGCCAAATAACGTTCTTTCTTCGCGTCATAAAGCTCGGGGCAAGTATCGATCGCGTTTTGCACGAAGTCATCCGAGAGATGAATCGGCGGGATGTTTGGTTCACAGAAATATTTATAGTCGACGGCGTCGGTCTTGACCCGCATTAACACCGTTTTGCCTGAACCTTCATCCCAACGTCTTGTTTCCTGACGAACTTTTTCGCCCGAAAGGAGCAAGCACGATTGTCTTGCGATTTCGTAGTCGATCGCTAACTCAATGTTCTTGAAGGAGTTAATGTTCTTGATTTCGACTTTCGTGCCGAATTCTTTTTGCCCATAAGGACGGATGGATACGTTTGTATCGCAACGAAGCGATCCCTCTTCCATCTTGCCGTCGGATGTGCCGGTATAAACGACAATATTCCGAATCGCTTCGGCATATTCCCGTGCTTCCGTGCCATTAGAAATCTCGGGCAACGAAACAATTTCACAAAGTGGAACACCAGCACGGTTATAGTCCATTAACGTGTAATCCATGAAGTGCTCTTGTTTGCACGTATCTTCTTCCATGTGAATGCGCTCAATGCCGATGCGTTTTTTGCCCCCTGGCACTTCGACATACACATAGCCATTTTTCCCAATTGGGCGAGCTTGTTGCGTGATCTGGAATCCCTTAGGAAGGTCAGAATAGAAATAGTTTTTGCGGTCGAAATATAACGTATGGTCAATCGTCATATGTAAGGCGTTTGCCACACGAATGGCGTTAATCACCGCTTGTTTGTTCACGACTGGCATCGTGCCCGGGAAGGCCATATCTAACGGCGCAACCTGCGTATTCGGATCACGTGAAAAGCCATTCGGAGCCGAAGAGAACATCTTCGACTTCGTTTTTTGTTGGACGTGGATCTCTAACCCAATGACGGCTTCGAAGTTCATAAATTGCCCTCCTTTGGATTCCGGACGCTAAGTTCGGCTAAACCGCTTGCTCTTTCAAAGGCAGCCGCCAACTGGAAGAGTAACGTTTCCTGGAATGCGCCTGTCATGAAGTTGACTCCTAACGGAAGTCCGTTTTCAAAGCCAAGCGGCAACGTGATCGAAGGAAGACCGGCGAAGTTTCCTAAGCAAAGATGGTTATCCGCCATCAAGTATTCATCGGATAAGCGGTCGCTCGATTGATCGAAACGCGGTGCAACGCTCGGCGCAGCCGGTAAATAAATCGCATCATGATCCTTTAAGATCGCATTGACGCTTTCCACAATCTTCGCGCGGTTCCGTTGAGCCCGTAAGAACAGCTCTTCCTGGTTCTCCCGCATCAAGCAATAAGAACCAATCACAAAACGGCGTTTGATTAATTCCGAGAAGCCTTCGTTTCTCGCGTTGAACATGACCTCTTGATAAGTCTTGCCACCGCGATAGGGGCCAAACTTAATGCCGTCAAGATTGGCATCATTCGAAGTTGCTTCGGCGCAAGAGATGACCATGTAGGTCGGATATAACGATTCAAGCAACGTGGAGTCCATCGAAACAAAATCGATGATGGCACCTTGCTCTTTTAAAACATCTAATGAATGGTTGAACGCTTTCAGTAACGTTTCATCCGCTAACGAGTCATAGATTTCCTGAATGACGGCAATCTTTTTGCCAGCAATTGGTTCATTCATCTTCGATTCGTACTTCTCTACCGGACGTGTCGAAGAAGTCGAGTCATTCTCGTCTCTTCCGGCTAATACGTCGAGCAATACGGCTGCACTATAAACATCGCGCGTGAAATAACCGACATGGTCCAAAGAAGGGGCGAATGGGAATAACCCATAACGGGAAATCCGTCCCCAAGTCGGTTTCATGCCGACTAATCCCGCAAACGAAGCGGGTTTCCGAACAGAGTCGCCCGTATCAGAGCCTAAGGCAAACGGCACAATACCGTCAGCAACGGAAACGGCGCTTCCACAAGAAGAGCCACCGATTTCATGTTGGTGCGAAGGATCATAGGGGTTATAGGTAATGCCTAAATGGCCCGTTGTACCCGTGCCACCCATGGCAAGTTCGTCCATGGTAGCCTTCGCAATCATAACGGCCTTGGCGTCTTTTAATTTTTGAATGACGGTTGCATCAAAAACTGGCACATAGCCATTCAAGATATTGCTTGAGGCAGTCGTAGGAATGCCTTTGGTTGAGAAGTTATCCTTCGCGACATACGGGATACCCCAAAGCGGATTGTCCGCTTCTGGTTCAGTTAAGGTGGCTGCAAACGCTAACGCGCCTTCTTCGTTAATGTACTCAAAGGCGTTATCGGAATTGGCTTTTGCTCGCGCAATGGCTTCTTTCGTTAATTCGAGTGGCGTGGTCTTTTTCTCCACCAAGGCTTGGTGAAGTTCTGCCAAAGAAAGATCGAGCATGTCCATTAGCCTACCACCTTCGGGAGTTTAATCTGCCCGTCTTGTTTGTTCCCGGCGTTCTTGAGCGCTTCTTCGCGTGTCAATGGAGCCACAGGAACATCTTCCCGTAAGTAGGAAGTCGTGCAGTCAAAAGGGAACGTCATCGGTTCATAGTTTCCTAAATCCGGAATTTCCCCGATGATGGCCATCTGCTTGGTGAGGATTTTAAATTCGTCCATCAAAGTGTCGTATTGTTCGTCTGACATCGTGAAGAGCAGACGATTGGCGGCATCTTGTAGGACCTCTTTTGTGATCGTTTTCATAAGCGTTACCTTAAAAAGGTTACCACTTCTTAGTGGTAATAAGAAGACAGAAGCCTAGGCGTTTTCTTTTTCTAACGCCATGATTTTGGCAACACGCGCCGTATGGCGTCCCCCTTCAAAGGGGGTGGTCAAAAATAAATCCACGCGTGGCATGACTTCTTCAGGGGTCATGAAACGGCCGGCAAAGGCGATCATATTCGCATCGTTATGTTGGCGTAGCAATCCAGAAACCGCATCGTTATAGCCGATGCCGCAACGCACGCCTTTGATTTTGTTCGCGGCCATGGAGATACCTTCGGCCGAACCACAGCACACAATGCCAAAGCGGGCTTTTCCAGAGACCACGTCTCTCCCCACGGCGGCACCATAATCGGGATAATCCACCCGTTCTTCAGAATGCGTGCCTTCATCGAGCACTTCATAGCCTTTTTCTAACAAATGAGCTTTGATGGCTTCTTTTAAAGCAAAGCCCGCATGATCTGAACCGATAGCGATTTTCATTTTGTTACCTCCCATACCGCTTTTACGTCGTCAAAGGATAATGCCCCTTGCCGCACCAATGTCAATTGATTGTCTTTTGATAAGTCGACGATGGTCGTCGGAATTTTAGAAACGCATTGCCCTTTGACAATGCCGCCAATCTTGCCGTCGAAATAACGCAATGCCTCTTCATACGTTCTTGAGGTTGGCTGTCCAGAAAGATTGGCCGATGTCAATAAGCACGGAACACCGACTTCGTGAAGCAAACGCGAAACATAAGGATCGTCGGGAATACGGACACCGACAACACCAGTACCTAGCGTAACGTGCCAAGGCAAAGTGTTTTTTGCTTTCACTAAGACGGTGAGTTGACCAGGCAAGAACTTTTCCATGACCGCTTTGGCACGCTTATCAATTTCCAGATATGGCAAAGCGGAAGCAAGACAGTCAAACGCCAAAGCAAATGGCTTATCGGGATTGCGGTTCTTGGTGGCA
>Ga0256404_1009307_pt1 | contig 14174 bp, 16 predicted proteins | sample RumenRJG_01DNA_FD_185990 | JGI IMG/M metagenome (GOLD analysis project Ga0256404, IMG submission 185990) | Bovine rumen microbial communities from Lethbridge, Alberta, Canada - RJG_01 | ecosystem: Host-associated > Mammals > Digestive system > Stomach > Rumen | place: Canada: Alberta | collected...
CTTAGAAAAAGCTCCTCGTTGATATTTTGACCTAACTTTTTGGGATACTTTTTGCGCTTTTGCTAAGTATCCCGCTTTTCATTACCTTTGTGGTAGAACTAATTACTATATATGGAAGTATATTGATCCCCCATTCTTATGCTTGCTCCTTTCACTATGTGTATTGTATTGTTAAGCCTCCTAATACTTCCTTCAAATAGTACATTAGTTCTACCACAAAGATACTGAAAAGATAGATGAAAGGACGTGAAAGGACATGAAAAAGAGGAAGAACTCCGACGAAGAGGAAGTTCATTGGAAAAAACTTCCAGAGTTAGAACCTGCAACTACTGCAAACGGTCGTGAAACACAGTTGGCCATGTTTGCTTTAGATGCAATTGAAGATAGAGTACGAAATCACAAAGCTTCTGGAATGGAATTGGTGTATCTTGCAAAACTTGGATCTCAAGATACCCGCATGGCACAAGAGAAACATGACATGGAGATACAACTGATGCAAGCCAAGATTAAAGCACTTGAAGCCGCAGAGTCCAGAGACAAATTATATTCTGCTGCAATTGATGCATTCAAGTCATATGTAATTCAAGAAGAATAGATAGGGGGATAACTATGAATGATTATATGTGGGACCTCGATACAAATTCATTAGGTGTAATTGCTCATGGAAAAGCACATCTCTCTAAGAATTGGACAAAAGAAAAACAAGATGCCTATAACGCTTGGTATTATCAGACGCATAAATACAAGTGGGCTGACAATGATGACTTTGATTCATTCATGAAAGCTCATGGCGGAGAGAACACAAAGAACTTTCAGTGGGTTGGTAACACTGATTATGGAATTGCCGAAGCAAAGGACGGTTCTAAAGTTTTAATACGAGGAACATCTGGAAATATTGTAGCATCTGGAAAAGAACTTAGAGGTAGAGATGGTAGAGAGCTTTCACAATGGTTAAAAGATAGAGATAAAGAAGCAAGAGATTATCTAAGAGATAATAAGATTGACGAGAACTCAAAAGCTGGAAGAGAGTATCTTGCTGATGTGGATGCAAAGGCTTCTACAAAGGTTAAAAACTATAACATCAAACCGGAAATCGAATTAGATGAGGACTCCAAGAAGAAAAAAAGTTCTGGGAAAAAGAGTGGCTCATCTAAAAAGGGTTCTGGTTCCGGGAAAAAGTCTTCGGGATCGTCTAAAAAGAGTTCTAGTTCAGGATCATCTAGTAAGAAAACCGCTAGTTCTAATAAGAGTTCTGGTTCTGGGAAAAGTTCATCCACATCATCTACTGGAAATGTTTTCAAAGCGAAATCATCAGGAAAGTCCTCTGGAAGCAGTTCCACTAAAGAGAAGAGTACCGCAGCAAAAAAGAGTACGGTTGGTTCTTCTACGTCAAAGAAAGACGCAAGCCAGAGCAAAACAACCGATAAAACAATTACAGCTTCAGAATCTTTAAAAGAAAGATCCGTTGAGACACTTGCCGACAATATACTGAAAGGTGGTGTCATGGACCTTTCTTCTTTAGGCACTACTCCAACGGAAGAGCAACTTAAATACATCAAGACCCTTATCGAATCATCCGGTATTGGTAATTTGACAGATGCTGATGCAGAAGCGGTCTTTGAGAAAATCAAAAAAGATAGCGGGAAAGTTGTATCTCATGCGGATGATGGAAATGGTATTTACTATGGAATTCCAGAACAGAAGAAATTCCCTCTTGATACCAGAGCGCATGTTGTTTCCGCAGTAAAGTTCTTCAATTGGGCAGAACCACAGTATAGAAAAGAACTCGCTACAAGACTTATTAGTAAGATTAAAGAGTATAATATTAAACTTAGTCCTACACTGACAAATAAGTTTTATAACTATTATAGTCCAGAGCACTGACGACTATGGGAGGCTTTATGTGACATTTCGAACCTATAGTGAATTAATAGAGCTTCCAACCTTTGAGGAGCGTTTCGAATACTTAAAATTGAACGGTATACCTACCAAAACTACATTTGGGGGGCATAGATTAGTTAATCAGATTCTCTATGCTTCTTCCGAATGGAAGCATGTGCGAAATCAGGTTATTGTAAGAGATAATGGGTGTGATTTGGGAATTGCAGAAAGACCAATTATAAAACCAAACAAAATTCTTATTCACCATCTCAATCCCTTAACACTTGAACAAATCGTAAATCACGACGAGGCAGTATTCGACCTGAATAATCTTATTACCGTTTCTTATGCAACACACAACGCAATTCATTACGGGGATGAATCTTCTATTATTCCATCCGCTCCCACAGAAAGAACCAAAAATGATACCTGTCCATGGAGGTAATTTTTATGGCAGAAACACCTAAGAGCATTCTTAAAACCGTAAAAAATGGCCTCTTAATTGTAGACACTTATACGGCTTTTGATCAGAGAATTATTGATTACATAAACACTGCAATTTCAACGCTTATCCAAATCGGATATTACTACGCTGACAACTTTGAAGTTACTGGAGAAGATGAGACCTGGAGTGATCTAATTCCTGATACAGGATTCAACATGGTAAAGACTTTTGTAGTAGAGTATGTATCTTTACTATTCGATCCCCCAACAAGCTCATTTGCTCTGGACGCAAAGCAGAAGTACGTAGAAGAGCTTGAAGTTCGAATTAGATACAAATTGGAGTCAGGAGACTAATACGAATTATTTGTCAAGCGGTACTTCTTTTAAATTAAATAAATACACAAGATAAACACAAGAGCTGCTGTAAAATTAGTAGCTCTTTTCTTTTGTCTCTAAGGAGAAAGAAATGACCAATGATTACTGCAGCTTAACTTCAGAAACACCATATGACCTCATTCATTACGGTATTCTGGGAATGAAGTGGGGGGTAAGAAGATATCAAAATCCAGATGGCACATATACAAAGGAAGGACTTGCCAGAAGGAATCGCGATATTTACGAGAACGAAAACAGGAAAGAAAAAAACAAAGTTAATACCGACGATACCACAAGAGTTAATCGAGATCGAAATGCTAAACGATGGGTCAAAGAAGATCTTGAGAGATCTGCAAAAGTAATAAATGAAGCGTCAAACGCGCAAAGATCAATTGCCAACGCAGTTAATCAGTTCCAGCAAAGTCCTAAGGGACGGACGAGAAAGAGACTTGATCTTTCGAATTACTCTGATCAGGAATTAAGAACTGCTGTGAATAGAGAACTTCTGGAGCGTCAGTACAATGATATTTTCAATGCTCCAGAAACTGATCGTGGTGCTCAGACTGTAAAGAATATTCTTACTGTCGTTGGTACTGGTCTTGCAGTAACAAGTTCTTCGCTTGGCATTGCTCTTGCAGTTAAAGAACTCAAAGGATGACCGGATAATAGAGGGAGGATTGCACCTATGAATAATTATTACTGGAATCTTGACGAGTCCTTCCGAAACCCATCTGAGTATTTGGAACACTTTGGAATTCATGGAATGAAGTGGGGGGTAAGAAGATTTCAAGACGAAAGCGGTCAATATACGGCGGAGGGTGAAGCGAGATATGCCGATAGAGACCATGGCAATGGCCCCGCAGAGCACCATAGATCTGACTCAGAAGGAGTAATCGCAAGACGGCAGTATGGATCTTCTGGGTTGAGTAGGACGTCTCATAAGAATTCCTCTGGTAAAAACATACTTAGTGGTGTTCAAAATGCTAGTCAGAACCTTAAGCAAAAGATTTCCGATGCTACACATTCGAGAGTAACTGATAAACAAACTGGCGAGAAGACTTTCACTCGGCATAAAACGAACCTTGTTGGGAAATATATGGAACAAGGTATGAGCAGAGAAGATGCTGAGAAAGCGGCCGACAAAAAGATTAATACAGAACGAGCAATCGCTGCAGCAGCAGCAGTTACTGTGGCAGTTGCTGCAACTACAGTTGCCGTTAAAAAATATCATGATTACACTCGAGATGAGCACATTGATGTTCCGCTTCAAAGAGTTGTTGCACAAGGTTCTGTTGAAGATCTTAACACTTATACTTGGTATGGTTCTTACAAGAGCACAGACAAGATTAAGTATGCTGGTACTTATGGCAATAGTATTCGAAGGAAATCTGTTAAGACCGCTAGAGATGATATTGCAGCCAATCAATTAAAAGACTATTGGAAGAGCAAAGGATTTTCGGATGACGACGCAAAAGCAAAAGCGCTAGAGGAAGTTCATACTGTATTTAGAAAAGCTGGCGATCCTCTTCCAGAAACACCGCTATCTAATGAACGCGCTGAAGCAGTTAAAAGCGCTATGAAAACTGCAAAAGCGCAAACAAAAGATATGAATTTCAATCCGGAAGTTCGTAGTGTGATGCGAAACAAAGGATACGATGTGGCTAGTGATGAGAAAGCAAGAAAAACTTTCGCAAAACTATTTAAGAACGATGCTGAATTTAGACAAGATGTTCTCGATACTGCAGCCGAAGGAGCAAAGCAATGGGGAACGAATGCTTCTGGAGGAAAGAAGAGAGTTAGAGCATATAATGCTTTGTTAAACTCTGATAAAAACACATCCGAAAGAAAGCTTATGAAGGATGCATACAATGCTTTTAATACCAACATAACTACGCAAGCTATGCATGGTGAAAAGGGCGCATCCATCATGAATAAATATGCCGCAGAACTTAAGAAACAAGGCGTTAATGCTATTCAAGACTATAACGACATGCATCAGAGTAGATATCATAGTAGTAAGCCTGTGATCGTCATGCCTGACGTGGATGCTACATATGCCGTTACTAGCAGAACAATGTCTGATACAGAACTAAAAGGCAAGGGAACTGTTGGAAACTTTATGATTGGAAAGGCTGCAAAAGAGACTGTTGCTGGTCTTGTGGCAGCGACTGGAGTATTTACGCTCAAAGCAATTCATGATACGCAACCTGTCGAAGAGGGTAGCAAAGATGTGACTCGAATTGCAAATGTTGAGACTAGAAACTCCAAAATCCAATCGATGAGAGCTTCTGGAAAGTCTATTGATGAAATCTCCAACTCTCTCGATATCCCTGTCGGAACTGTAAAATCTGTTCTTTATTCCGAAATAGTTTAAATCTACTTTTTTCGTAAGAAGTCGATTCTAAGCAATGCTCCTGTCAAGCCTTGGAAGGCTGTTTACAAAAGCAGCAATTTTGTCTTTTGGCATATATCTCCAATTTTTGATGCCAAGTTCATTGAGAAGTTCTTTCTCAGAAATTGGAACAATAGATTGTTTCTTATAATGTTTAATATTCGTTCTCAAAATCCACCTCTGATGGATTATAACACAGTAGAAGGAGGAGGTAAAGAAACATTGTTATCAAATACCGCGACTCCTAGATACTATGGAGAATTTAGGGACGCTGTAATACGAGGAGAGATCCCTGTTTGTCACACCATTGAGATGGAGATGAATAGAATAGATCGCTTAATAAAGAATCCAAACTATTACTACGATCCGGATGCAACCGAGAGGTACATACGATTCTGTGAAAACGAACTAACATTAACTGATGGATCGGATCTACATTTGTTAAATAGCTTCAAACTATGGGCAGAATCGATTCTTGGTTGGTATGAATTTGTTGACATGGATATTTATGATCCGCAACTAAAACGTACTGTAAAACGAACGATCAAGCAACGCCTTGTAAACAAACAATACCTAATAGTTGCCAGAGGTGCTGCTAAGACACTGTATGACTCATCACTTCAAGCATATTATTTAACTTGTGATCCGAAGACAACAGAGCAGATAGTTACTGCGCCTACAATGAAAATGGCAGAAGAGATGCTTCAACCAATTTCTACTGCAATTACAAGAGCAAAAGGACCTGCTTTTCAGTTTCTTACGGATCTTGGGGAAAGTGGTTCTGATAAGAATAGAAAACTTCGATCTACAAAGAAGGGTATTCAGAATTTCTTAACTGATTCTATCATAAAGATTCTTCCAATGCGGATTGATAAGCTTCAGGGTCTTCATTGCAAGGTAGCAACAATAGATGAATGGCTTTCTGTGGACATTAGGGAAGATCCTATTGGTGCTATTGAACAGGGTGCTTCCAAGGTATCAAATTATCTCATTGTGGCAACGTCATCAGAAGGTACTGTAAGAAATGGCCCTGGTGATGACGTGAAAATCGAATTGATGAAGATCTTGAAAGGGGAGTACGCAGCTCCGAATGTTTCTATCTGGTGGTATAAACTTGATGATGTGAAGGAAGTAAATGATCAGTCGATGTGGATCAAAGCAAATCCTAATCTCGGAAAGACTGTAACTTATGAAGTCTATAAACGAGATGTGGATAGAGCCGAAAATGCACCAGCAGCAAGAAACGATATTATTGCAAAGCGTTTCGGACTCCCCATGGAAGGCTATACGTATTTCTTTACATATGAAGAGATAAAGAACATAGCCTATCCACAGAATTATGACAAGATGCAATGCGCACTTGGATGCGACTTGTCACAAGGAGGAGATTTCTGTTCATTTACTTTCTTGTTTCCTTTATCAGATGGTCGATTTGGAATTAAAACAATAGATTACATTTCTGAGTATACAATGGCTCAGCTTCCAGCATCTATGCGAGTTAAGTATGAGTCGTTCCAAAGAGAAGGATCTTTGGTGGTAATGCCAGGAACAATATTGCGGATGATGGATGTATACGATGATCTAGACGCATATATACAAAAACATGAGTATGATGTCTGCTGCGTTGGATACGATCCATATAATGCGAAGGAGTTCATTGAGCGTTGGTGCACTGAGAATTCTCCATTTGGAGTAGAGAAAGTAATTCAGGGAGCTAAGACTGAATCAGTTCCATTAACAGAATTGAAGAAACTTGCTGAACAAAAGATGCTGGTCTTTGATCAGGATCTTTTTTCTTATACAATGGGAAATTGTATTGTAATACAAGATACCAACGGAAACAAAAAACTACGTAAAAAGTCATATGAAGCAAAGATTGATGCGGTAGCAGCACTTATGGATGCATTCGTAGCATACAAGCTCAATCCGGATGCTTTTGGATGATCAAAATAAGGAGGAATAACATTGAATGATTATTGCTGGACCATAGACAATTCTCCTTATTATTTATCTCATTACGGCATCCTAGGTCAGAAGTGGGGTATCAGGAGATTTGAAGATAGATATGGACATCTAACTCCTGCAGGAATAGCGAGATATCGGAATGATACTTCTGTGAAGAATAACTCGCACACAAGATCTGATAAAACGGCACAGTATTCAGATCGAAGTTACAAAAAACTACTGAATACTACTGTGAATACGATCAAAACTGATAAAAAGAAGTTTGCGACGTATGTTCTTGGAAAAAATGAGGTAGACACCGTTCTGAAAGCTAATACTAAATTGTCTCGGATTCAAACCTCTAAAGACTTCGAAAATTTTGCATATTATGCAACGTATAAAAAGCACGATGTAAATGAATACGCAGGATTATTTGGAAAAAATCTTAAAGATAGAGCACGCTATACCGCTAAACATTCTGGTGATAAACAAGCACTTAAAGATGCTCTGAATATGAAGATCTATAAACTGAATCTTCGCAATACAAAAGACATAAAAGTTGCATCTGATGAAAATGCCGCAAAAGCTACAGCTAAACTTGTTCGCGATAAACAGTTCAAACAAGATTTGTCAGATTCTATACGAGCTGCAAAAACTTCAATGCGACGACCTGGTCAACAAAAACTATTATCACAAGCACAAAATATTTTGTACAAAGATCCGTCTAAGCTTACGAATAAAGAAAAAGTATCTTTGTATAAGGCATTGAATCTTACGCTTACTTTTCATGATAAACCAAACTTAGGAGTTCAAGATAAATTCTATGGAGAACTCAAAAAGCAAGGATATGGAGCTTTGATAGATGTAAACGATCAGCAATTTTCGTCATATCATGCTAAGCGTCCGATGATTATATTCGATACTTCGAGTACTAAAGTTAAAAACTCTAATGAAATATCGGATGAAGAAATTAATAATCTTTATCGAAAATATAACACTGAACGAATCATTAAAGAGATTGGTCATCAGTCTATTAATTTCCTGCCGGATATGATTTCTAATATGAATTACAACTTTGAACATGAAAGAATAGAACAACAAGAGCGTAGTAGGCCAAGTAGTGTGAGCAGTAGATAACGGAAATTTTAAGTTGGAGGAAAGAAATGATTAACTTTGATGAAAGAGCAGTTGAAATTGCAAAGGACTACATCATGGAGCATCTGGATAAATCTGACCCGATGCCAGACTTTACGGTGTTTACAGTCTGGAAGTGCAAGACCTTGCAGAACTGGAAGTACCTGCTTAGCTCCACTCTTTTTGATGGTATGTACTATGAGCTGACCTATAACGGGGACGACCACGAGTGGTATCTGGATGCCTACAAGAAGTTTCAGAATGTAGTGGTAAAAGAGAACTGAAAAATTTAACCAAGAATCTGAAGTAGTATTTATGATTTCGTATCCGATTTCATAAATGCTGCTTTTGAGAAAATTAAGTATTGCGGGAGGCACAATGGCAACAGTGTTTCAAAGGCTTCGATCTGGATGGAATGCCTTTATGGGTAGAGATCCGACGGAAGAAAAAATTCAGCAGTTTGTACAATCAGGTTATGCTTATTCCTCGCGTCCAGATAGATTCCACGGGCGACTCACGAGTGCAAAAGCTGTAGTAGCTAAAGTTCTTAACCGAATTGCTCTTGACACGGCAATGATTGATGTTGTTCATGCAAGAGTTAATGAAGAAGGGGATTATACAGAAACAATAAAAGATGGCTTGAATGAATGCTTGACGCTTTCAGCCAATTTGGATCAGACTGGAATGCTTTTTAAACAAGATGCAATTCAATCGATGTTTGACGAGGGATGCATAGCACTTGTTCCAATTAATACAAGCAGTGATCCAACGACTGATAGTGACTCGTATGACATTCTTTCCATGCGTGTAGGAAGAATCGAGTCTTGGTACCCAACTGAAGTTCGTGTAGAAGTTTATAACGAACTTAATGGTAAGCACGAGTATCTTATGATGCCTAAGAAGGCAGTTGCTATTGTTGAGAATCCATTCTATTCAGTAATGAATGAACCAAATTCAACTCTGCAGAACCTTCTTAGAACAATTCAGAGGCTTGATGCTTATAATGCGCAAAATGTTTCTGGAAAGCTCGATCTGATTATTCAATTACCTTACGTAATTAAGTCTGAACAAAAACGTAAAGAAGCTGATAACAGGCGTCAAGATCTTATTGACCAGTTAACGGGATCACCTCTTGGTGTAGGTTATATCGATGGAACCGAAAAAGTTGTGCAGCTGAATCGGTCTCTTGAGAATAACTTATGGCAGCAGGTGAAGGACTTAACAACGCAACTTTACAATGAGTTTGGACTTACGCAAGCAATAATTGATGGCACGGCTGATGAGCAAACATATATAAATTATTTCGATCATACTATATCTCCAATCTGCGCTGCCCTTTGCGATGAAATGACTCGCAAGTTCTTATCTCAGACAGCAAGAACACAAGGACAAAGAATTGTCTTCTTTAGAGATCCGTTTAAACTTGTTCCTGTATCTCAGCTCGCTGAGATTGCAGACAAAATGAGACGCAATGAAATCATGACAGCAAACGAGATCAGATCAAAGATTGGTTTGAAACCCTCTAAAGAGCAGTCTGCTACAGAGCTTAGAAATCCAAATCTGAACAAGTCAACCGAAGAAATAAAACAGGACGCTGGTTCTTTACCTGATCAAAATGAACATGCTTCAGGGCGTGGAGATTTGGTAGATATGGTACTTAACAATTAAATAGGAGGTTAAATCGTATGCCAAATAAGGGTTACGATTTCGCCGGATATGCAACAAAGAATGACATTCGTTGCACTGATGGAACTGTAATTAGACGTGGTTGCTTCCATGACATGGATGGTAAGACCGTTCCTCTCGTATGGCAGCATCAGCACAATTCAGTTGGAGAGGTACTTGGCCACGCTGTGTGTGAGGAAAGACCTGATGGTTTGTATGTCTATGCATATTGCAATGACACTCCGAATGGTCGTAACGCCAAAGAAGCAGTTCGTCATGGAGACGTGAATGCATTCTCTATCTGGGCGAATAATATTAAGCGCAAAGGTTCTGACATTCTTCACGGAGTAATTCGTGAGGTGTCACTTGTTCTCGCAGGAGCTGATCGTACTGCAGTGGTTGATACGATTGCCCACGGAGATATGGACTATGACGAGATTGAGCATTCCTTTGAGATCGGAGAAGGCGAAGCTGAAATCGCATTTCTCGGTGGGTATGGCGACATTATAGTTCATGAAGATTCTGAAGCTTCTGGCGATGATAAGTCAGATGCGAAGGATGATGAGAAAACTGTTCAGGATGTTCTTGATACGTTTACTCCGGAGCAGAGAGATGTCCTTAACTATATCGTTGGCAAAGCAATTGAGGATACCAAGAAGGAACTCACTGACAATACCGAGGATAAAGCTGAGGACGACAAATCTGAAGACGATCGTATTAAGCACGCCGAGGAAAATAATAAGGAGGATACGATGACTCAGGATACTACTAAGAAGAGTGCTTCCGAGAATGAGGAAACTATTCAGGACGTTCTTGATACATTTAATGACAAGCAGAGACTTGTTCTGAATTACATTGTAGGTAAGGCAGTTGAGGATGCCAAGAAAGGAAAGACATCTGAGTCCGATGAGGATGACACAGATGCTACAGACGATGAGTCTGAAAATGATAATACTGAATCCAATGAGGAGGATAAGAAATTGAAGCACAACGCATTTGACACTTATGGAGAGACTGGTCATTCCGAGCAGCGCGAGTTTATTTCCCATGATCAGTTCCAGGAGCTTCTGCATGATGCCAAGACTCTTGGTGGTGGTTCCCTGAAGGAGGCATACTCTGCTGCGATCGAGAGCGGGGCTATTGCTCATGCTGATGGGTATCCGAATGGTAAGCCCGGAACTGACTATGGCATTAAGGATATTGACTACATGTTCCCTGATGCTAAGGCTATCAATCCTCAGCCTGATTTTATCACTCGCAACATGGACTGGGTGGACGTGGTTCTGAACACTGTTCATCGTACTCCGTTTGCTCGTGTTAAGTCCATTCACGCTAACATTACCGAGGAGGAGGCAAGAGCTAGAGGTTATCTGAAGGGTAAGTATAAGAAGGAAGAGGTCTTCACGATGCTGAAGCGTGCAACCTACCCTCAGACGATTTACAAGAAGCAGAGAATTGATAAGGATGACATTGATGATATTACCGATTTCGACATCCTTGTTTGGCTGAAGGGTGAGATGCAGATGATGCTTCGTGAGGAGGTTGCTCGTGCCATTCTGATTGGTGATGGCAGAGAGACTTCTGATGATGACAAGATCCATGAGGCTAACATCCGTCCTGTGGCATTTGACGATGATCTCTACACCATTAAGTTCCCGGTTGAGGTCTCCGCGAACGCAACTGATGACGAGAAGGCAAAGGCTCTCCTGAAGGCTCAGCTTAAGGCTCGTAAGCTGTACAAGGGTTCTGGTAACATGACCTTCTTCACCACTGAGGACAATCTTACCAATGTTCTGCTTCTTGAGAATGGCATTGGTGAGCGGATGTACAAGTCTGAGGCTGAGGTTGCAACTGCAATGAGAGTTGCAAAGATCCAGACTGTTGAGCCGATGACTGGTCTTAAGATCGAGATCCCTGACAGCACTGGTAGCACCAAGACCAAGTATGACGTTGCTGGTGTTAGTGTTAACCTTCAGGATTACAACGTTGGTACCAATGGTGGAGCTAAGACCGATTTCTTCGATGACTTCGATCTCGATACGAACAGCAAGATCTGCCTGTATGAGACCAGACTGTCTGGTGCTTCGGTGAAGCCTTATAGCGCAGTGACGTTCTACTTCAAGCCCACTGCAGCTAAGCCTACTTCTGGTTCGTCCACTAGCGGAACCTGAGATTAGTTTAAACTAATCTAAAGTAAAGTATGCTCAAAATGGAGGTTATTAACATGGTTTGGTATGGCAAGATTGCTTATGTCGAACAGGTTGAAACTGAGCCGGACGTATGTGAGAGCAAACCAGTAGAACATGACTACTTTGGGAACCTCTTAAAGAACTACAAGTCTAATCAAGAACCAAATAGTATCAACCAGAACATAAAACTTAACAACCAACTAAGTGTTGTCGCTGATCCTTATCTACTTAATAACTTCCATAAAATTTTATACGTAACCTTTGGCGGTGGGAAATGGCGTGTGTCAAACGTTGATGTTCAGCCGCCAAGGTTAATTTTGACTTTTGGTGAAGTCTACAAGGATGAAGAGGCAGCGGTATGAGATGAGGGACAGATTGGAACTATCCAAGAAGTTACACACTATCTGCGATCATATCTATTTCCAACCCGGATCTAATACTACAATGGCTTATCCTTGTATTAGATACGAGTTCAATGGACCATTTGATATGAAAGCTGATAATGGTAATTTTGTAACTTATGGTCGATATTCAATAATAAACATCTATAAAAGCCCAACCAGCAAATTGTTTGATGCGCTACGAGAAACTTTTAAATATATTACTTGGGACAGACAATATATTGCAGACGGCCTTTATCACGATGTTTATACACTATACTTTTAAGAAATGAAAACTCTAGATAAATACATTATTGCAGCAACGCTCTACATTATTTTTTGGAGCGTTGCTTTCTTTATTTCATGGCTGGTTAAGGGCGAAGAACCATCCGTACTTGAGGGATGTATCTTAGCACCAGGAGTTGTTGAACTTGTTTGCGGAGCAATCATTCAGCACGGAAAGAATCATGAGGAAATGAAAGATGGACAAAGAGACATTTCTGAGGAAACTGACGAGTAGAAAATTTTGGGTGGCACTTGTTGCCTTTGTTTCTGCATTACTTACAGCGTTTCACGTAAGTGAGGGATCTATTGCACAGGTAACATCCATTATTATGGCGTTTGGATCGCTTCTTATTTATATGTTAGCAGAGTCTGCAACTGATGTTGCAAGTCTTAATAATAAGAAATCTGAGGAGGCAGTGGATGACGACACAACAGACAATTGAAGCTGCTATCTCCTGGATGGAGAAAACGGCAAGAGACAATTCTCATGGATATTCCCAGGTACATCGTTGGGGGCCTGACTATGATTGCTCTTCGGCAGTCATTACAGCATGGCAGACAAATGGTGTTCCTGTAAAGGCAAATGGCGCTTCTTATACTGGCAATATGCTTGGTGCATTTAAGAAGTGTGGGTTTAAGGACGTGACTGCAGAAGTTGATTTAAAGACTGGAAGAGGTCTTCAAAGAGGCGACGTTCTTTTAAATCTGAAACATCACACGGCAATGTTCTGTGGCAATGGAAAAGAAGTGGAAGCATCCATTGATGAGCGTGGAACCGTTGTAGGAAGACTTACTGGAGATCAGACTGGAAAAGAGTTTCTTATTAGGAATTACAGAAACTATCCCTGGAATAAGGTCTTGCGCTATGTCGGAACGGTAACCACAGCGGCGACAACCAAACCTATAGCAGGAAAGACCTATAAAGATGCTTCTGCAAAATTTGGGAAACGGTTTAAGGTTTCTTGCAGCTCCTTAATGCTTCGTTCTGATGGAAAGACAATTGCAAGCATTATTAGTGTTCTTCATAAGAATGATGTTGTTACTTGGTATGGGTACTACAAGTATGATACAGAAGGCAACACTTGGCTGTATGTCGTAACAGATAAGGGCACAGGATATGCTTGTAAGAAAGAAGGAACTAAAACCTATCTTTCTGCACTCAAAAATTGAGGTCAAAAAGAAATCCAATGGTTAAAGTATTTATATCACAGCCAATGGGCAGCAGGTCCGATGAAGTGATTATTGCAGAACGCAACGCAATCACGCAAGAATTAAACACAATGATACCTGATGACGATGTTGTGATAGTCGATAGTTTCTTTAGACAAGCCCCACATCATGCTAATCCACTATGGTTCTTAGCAAAATCGCTTGAACTGTTATCCACAGCCGACGCAGCTTATTTTGCAGATCATTGGGACGAACATCGTGGTTGCAAGATTGAGCATGATGCTTGCAAATATTACAACATTAAGATACTTCACG
>Ga0256404_1009308_pt1 | contig 14174 bp, 10 predicted proteins | sample RumenRJG_01DNA_FD_185990 | JGI IMG/M metagenome (GOLD analysis project Ga0256404, IMG submission 185990) | Bovine rumen microbial communities from Lethbridge, Alberta, Canada - RJG_01 | ecosystem: Host-associated > Mammals > Digestive system > Stomach > Rumen | place: Canada: Alberta | collected...
ATATGGCTTGAACCCGCATGCGGGGCCCTGCCTCCGTCTTGGGTGCTGCCTTGGGCGCACTCTCGGCTGCGGAAGTATTGGCTGCTGTCTCAGAAGCCTTGGCAGCCGGAGCCGTATTCTCACGGGCCGGAGCCTTGGGAGCCTCGGGCCGGGATGTATGCTCAGCCGCGGGAGCTGCCCCCGCCGGCCGGATTTCGATTTCTTCGTTTACATTGTCCAGTCCTCTGGGACGGATGCGACGCTCCCCGTCTGTCCGGGGCCGGATGACCCGGTGGCCCTGGGCCCCTCCGTCATTGCGGAAGCGGCTGCCTTCTCCTTCGGGTCTCCGCTGACCGCCTGCCGACCGCCTCTGGCCGTGGCCGCCCATGGAGCCGCCCTGGCCCTGCCCCTTCTTGGAGTACTGGGCATTGAATACGGCCGTAATCGTGGACTTCTTCTTCTGGGGAGGCTGGCCTTCCTTTCTCACGGGAGCCTTGCCGTCCGCATGGGCAGCCGGTTTTGCAGCCCCCTCGGGACGGGAAGCCTGTCTGGCTTCACCCGAATGGGAAGCCTGGGCCGGAGCAGCCGCCTTCTTTTCAGGAGCTGCTTTTTCTTCCTTCTTCTCTGCCGGAGCCGCTGCTTTCACAGGCGCAGCCTTTGCCGCGGGCTTCTCTGCTGCCGGAGCCGCTGCCTTTTTTTCTCCGCCGAAATGCTTCCGGACGGATGAGATGGCATCGTCTTCGATATTGCTGGAACTGGTCTTTGCGTCGACCCCCTGTCCGTTCAGGTAGGAGATCACATCTTTGGAAGAAAGGCCCAGCTCCTTGGCCAGTTCATAGATTCTCATTTTTGCCATATATCCGTCCTCCGTATTTCCTATAAATCAGAATTTCTTCTTGAGCCCTTCGGCAAAGGACCTGTCACACACGGCTATGCATGACGTATATTCCTTTCCGACTGCCCTGGCCAGACCCTCCTTGGTACCGAAGCGGATAACTTCGATACCGGCTGTCCGGCTTTTATCACAAAGCGTCTTCAGACTCCCCGCCGCTATATCCTCTGCAGCGATGATCAGAAACGCCTTTCTTTTCTTGATGGCTTCCTCACAGTTGAAGCCGCCGCACTTCAATGCTCCGGCCTTCATGGCCAGGGAAAGCATGGAATAGGCCTTCTCTTCCGCCGTCATCACTCTTCGCCGGAAGTCTCATCCGTATCGGCTCCTTCTTCAGGGGCTTCCTCATACCCCTCTTCAGAACCTTCCTCGTAGTCGCCGGTATACTCGCCGTTCTCGTCGTAGTAGCCGTCTTCCTCTTCGTACTCTTCCTCGTCCCCTTCATAGGGCGGCCACTCGCCAGACTCAACGGCCTGGGTCTCGGACTTGATGTCAATCTTGTAGCCGGTCAGGCGGGCTGCCAAACGGGCGTTCTGTCCTTCCCGGCCGATGGCCAGGGACAGCTGGAAGTCAGGAACGACGACCTTGGCCGTCTTCTCCTCGGAATCCGCAATGACCGAAATGACCTTGGCCGGAGACAGGGCGTTCTCAATCAGGAAGGCCGGGGTATCGGACCAGTTGATGATGTCGATTTTCTCCCCGTTCAGCTCGTCGACGACGGCATTGACACGGCTTCCGTTCATGCCGACGCAGGCGCCGACCGGGTCGACATCCGGGTCATTGGACCAGACCGCCATCTTCGTCCGGTTACCGGCCTCTCTAGCAATGGCCTTGATTTCCACAGTCCCGTCCGCGATTTCGGCAACTTCCTGTTCGAAGAGGCCGCGGACCAGCTCGGGATGGGTCCGGGAAACGCGGATTCTCGTCCCCTTCTGGCCGGCTCTGGCCTCGATGATATAGACTTTGATGCGGTCATTAGGCCGGTAGGACTCGCCCTTGACCTGCTCTTTCTCGGTGAGGATGCCGTCGGCGGAACCCAGGTTTACCATGACGGTGCCGTTCGTAGCATTCTTCCGCTGTACGATACCGGTGACGACCGTATGTTCCTTGTCGGCGAATTCCCGCAGGATATTCTCCCGCTCCTCGGTCCGGATGGTCTGGATGATGGTGTTTCTGGCAGCGCCTGTAGCGATCCGGCCGAACTCATGGGAATCGACCTCAATCGGAACCAGGTCTCCCTCCACATAGGTACCGGAAATGGCCTGGGCATCGGATGGAAGAATTTCAGCAAACTGATTCTTCACGTCCTCCGTGACCCGCTTCATGAGATAGATGTGATAGTCGCCGGTGTCCGGGTCTACAACGGCCCGTACCTCTCCGGCGTCCTTGTAGTTGTTCTTCGCGGCATCCACAAGGGCCTTCTCAACGGCAGAGAGAATGACTTCCTTCTTGATGTTTTTCTCTTTTTCCAGCTGGTCCAGTGCGCTGATCAGTTCCGAATTCATTTCGCATCTCCTTATTATTATGTCGTATGACTAATGTAAACCGCTTCACACGCCCTCTCCGAAAGGAAGGGCGGACACGATACGGGACCCTCTCAATTGGTCCTGCTATCTGCCATCTCAGAAATCGATGGCCGAGTGGACGATATTCACATTCTTCCGGTCGAAGACCTGCTCGCCGTCCTCCCCGTAGGAAAGAGTAATCGTATCGGCGTCAAAGGCCTTCAGGATTCCGGTGAACTCCTTGGCTCCGTCTACGGGGGCGTAGGTCGTGAGGTCCACGTCTTTTCCTATATTCCGTTCGAAGTCCCGGTCCTTCTTGAAGGGTCTTGTCAGCCCCGGGGAAGAGACCTCAAAGGTGTAGGCGTCCGAAATGTAATTTTCCCGGTCCAGAATATCGTTCATCTCCCGGGAGACGAGGACGCAGTCATCAATCGTAATCCCGCCGGGCTTTTCGATATAGGCCCGAAGGAAGTACTCGCTGCCCTCTTTCACATACTCGACGTCGACGAGCTCGAAGCCCTCCCGGTCGAGAATCGGGGTAATGAGTTCCTCGGTCCGTTTTTCGTAGTCGTTTCTTTTTGACATACGTCCCTCCGGAAACCGGTATGCAGGCAGCTTTTCCAGCTGCGTGAAAGTCTGCCCTGCCGTCCCGAATTTCCCTAAACGCAACGGAATCGCATAGAGCTTAATGCTCCATGCGATTCCGATAAACTACGAGATACAATTTCTGCTGAAGCAATGCTTCCAAGCAGACTAGCCCGGAGGAGAGTCGAACTCCTGATTCCGCCGTGAGAGGGCGGCGTCTTAACCACTTGACCACCGGGCCACGTGTTGCAGTGCTTTCGCGCCGCAACATGTGATACTATACACGAATACGTATCTAATTGCAAGTACTTTTTATAAAAAGTTTAGTCTTCGTACCCTTTGGGGTTGTTCTTCTGCCAGCGCCAGGAGTCTTCGCACATCTCTTTGATGCCGTACTGGGCCTCCCAGCCCATCTCCTTCTTTGCAAGATCCGCATTGCAGTAGCATGTGGCGATATCGCCGGCTCTCCGGGGCTTGATTTCATAGGGAATCTTCACTCCTGTTGCGGCTTCGAAATTCTTTACGACGTCGAGGACCGAATAGCCGTGGCCGGTGCCAAGGTTGTAAATCTTAAGACCCGGCTTTTCTTCGAGCTTCTTCAGGGCGCAGACATGACCCTTCGCCAGGTCAACTACGTGGATATAGTCCCGGACGCCTGTTCCGTCCGGCGTATCATAGTCATTTCCGAAGACATTCAGGTGGTCGAGTTTGCCGACAGCCACCTGGGTGATATAGGGCATGAGGTTGTTCGGAATGCCGTTGGGATTCTCCCCGATCTTTCCACTCTGATGGGCCCCGATGGGGTTGAAGTAGCGAAGGAGGAGGACATTCCACTCCTTGTCCGCGAACTGAATGTCGGACAGAATCTGCTCCAGCATGGACTTGGTCCAGCCGTAGGGATTCGTGCACTGGCCCTTGGGGCATTTCTCTGTAATAGGGATTTCAGCCGGGTCGCCGTAGACCGTCGCAGAGGAGGAAAAAATGATGTTCTTTACCTTGTGCGACCGCATGGCGTCGAGCAGAGTTAACGTCCCCGCAATATTATTCTCATAATATTCCCAGGGCTTCTGTACCGACTCTCCGACAGCCTTGAGGCCGGCAAAGTGGATGACCGAATCGATTTTTTCCGTCTCGAAGATATGGTCGAGGCAGGCCCGGTCCAGGATGTCGCCCTTGTAGAAGGTCGGCTTCTTTCCGGTGATTTCCTCAATCCGGCCGATGACCTTTTCGCTCGCATTCGAAAGATTGTCGAGGATGACGGCATCGTAGCCGTTCTCCAGAAGTTCCACTACCGTGTGGCTGCCGATGAAACCGGCCCCGCCTGTCACAAGTACTGCCATATTTGACCTCCATGCAAAATCCTTTTGAAATGGAAAGCTGCCATATGCTCCCGGTCAAAAACCGGAGTTAAGGATTGCTTTCCGGACACTAACCATAACTATAGCACAGGCGGCAGGTGAATTTAAGCGAACTTTTTTGCACAATCATGTATAAAAATTGCGTTTTTGTCCCCGAAGCAAGAAAAATCCCCGTACCGGAAGGAGGTGGCACGGGGAAATTTCTTGAAAAATTATATCAGATGGACCGGAAGGAATCGGTCCTGGTCAATGAACGAAGGGAAATTATGCGACCTTGGATTTCGCGGTCTCGCAGAGAGCTGCGAAGCCCTCGGGATCGGAAACAGCCATATCGGAAAGGACCTTGCGGTTCAGGTCGATATCCGAAAGCTTCAGGCCATACATAAATTTGGAATAGGAAAGGCCGTTCATGCGGGCTGCCGCATTGATGCGGGCAATCCACAGTCTCCGGAACTGCCTCTTCTTCTGCTTGCGGCCGGCATAGGCAGTGGAAAGTGCCTTCATGACGGTCTGCTTTGCTACACGATACTGCTTGGAACGTGCGCCTCTGTAGCCCTTGGCGAGCTTCAGAACTCTGTTGTGCTTTTTCTTGGCGTTCATGCCGCCTTTAACTCTTGCCATTTCAAAAATCCTCCAGAAAAATCAATCGAAAAAGAAATCAAAGGTAGGGAAGAACCTTCTTCATATTTGCCTCATTGGTCTTGTCCGTCATGGTGGCGTGGCGAAGGTTCCGCTTGGTCTTCGTGGTCTTCTTCGTGAGGATGTGGCTCTTAAAGGCCTTGTTTCTCTTCAGCATTCCGCTGGCAGTCTTCTTGAATCTCTTGGCTGCCGCTCTTTTTGTCTTCATCTTCGGCATTGTCTAAATCCTCCTGTTTCCTGTCTCGTGACTTGTTTTCCTGTCACTGCTTCTTGACACCGAGTACAAGTGAAAGCTGTCTTCCCTCGACCTTGGGGGCCTTTTCGACCACCGCGATATCCGAGAGTGCCTCGGCGAATTCGTCAAGTATATGACGTGATTCCTTCATGTGTGCCATCTCACGGCCTCTGAAGCGGAGCGTGACCTTGACCTTGTCCCCCTTGGCGAGGAACTTCCGGGCCGCGGCCGTCTTCGTATTCAGATCGTTTGTATCAATATTCGGAGAAAAGCGAATCTCTTTGAGCTCCGCAGCATGCTGCTTCTTCTTCTGTTCCTTCTCCTTGCGGGCCAGCTCATACCGGTACTTGCCGTAATCGACAATCTTGCATACCGGGGGAACGGCCTTGGGGGAAATCTTCACGAGATCGAGTCCGGCCTCATCCGCCGCCTTCTGGGCGTCTCTTGCGGACATAATGCCGAGCTGGGAACCGTCTGCACCAATCAGGCGAACCTCACGGTCCCTGATCTGTTCGTTTACCTGAAGATCGTTGTTGCTAATGGTTTTGTCCTCCGAAAAATGAAAAATGGACAGGCATAAAGGCCCATCCACTCCAATGAAAAAACAGGAACTAATGCTCCCGTTCTCACATATAAACGCTGAGTCGCATCCGCATGAATAATAGAGCGCTCAGGTGAGAGTGGATACTCTGCTTTCTTTACAACGTCGAAGATAATAGCACAGGCCGTCCGTAAATGTCAACTATATTTTTCAAAAAACATAAACAATATGGGCAGTTTGGAAAATATGCTATCCTCCGGCGGGATTTACATTAGCATAAAAAAGCTATAAAGACAAGTAGAACCGGGAAGGCGGCCACCTTCCCGGCTCTCTCCCGGCCCGGTGAGGCCGGCTGATAAAGGCTTTCAGTGCAAAGCCATCATCAGTTCAGGAGCATAACTCCTGTTAGGGTGTGTGATGCCTGACTTTTGATTTAATTCATCACAGGCGGAGATGAATATGTTGCCGAAATCAGAACCTGATTTCCTGCGAGACTTTTTGAAATATGTTTGTCCCTGGGAATCGAGGTTCGAATCGGCAGACATCTGAACAGTGTTTACACGATAGTAAATGTCCATTGCGTCTGCTTAGATCCCTCCTTGGTGGCATATTTCAAATGGGTCCGGGTACAGTCCCTGTACCTTGACCTAAATATATCACCCGCCGGAGAGAAAAGCAAGACTTATCCACAAGATATTGTGCTTTTTGTTGATAAGTTCCACAAATCTTTCAGCATATAGGCATTTTCAAAGCATCTTCTACAAGATGTAGCCCGAAGGGCGTCACGCACTGCGTCATTTTTCCTCCGCCTTCCGGGGAGCAGCCCAGACCGGAGTAAAGGTCCGGGGAAAGATGTTCTCGGGATTGTCCTTGTCCCGGGCCGCCGCTTCATCCATGAAGGTCTGCTGGGACCCGATAGCCTTCTTGCCCCGCCGGTCGAAGTGGTAATACTCTCCGTCGGAATCGAGGAAGCAGGCCTTTAAGTTGTCGGAAAGCTGTACATCCAGAATATGAAGGACCCGGGCCTTTAAGGCGTCGTCCAGAACCGGGAAGACAATTTCGACCCGGCGGTCCAGGTTTCTGGGCATCCAGTCGGCACTTCCCATGTAGACCTCCTCCTGCCCGTCCGCATAGAAGTAGAAAATCCGGGCATGTTCGAGGAAGGTACCGACGATGGAAACCACATGAATATGGTCGCTGACCCCGGGGATGCCGGTCCTGAGGCAGCAGATGCCCCGGACCACAAGGAAGATTTCGACGCCGGCGGCCGAGGCCTCATAGAGCTTTGCAATCATGTCCCGGTCGCAGAGGGAGTTCATCTTCGCCGCAATCAGGGCCTTCTTTCCGGCCTTGGCATTGGCAATCTCCCGGTCAATCAGGGAATAGAACTTGGTCCGCATCCAGATGGGTGCCAGGATCAGGTGGTTCCAGTGCTCCGGCTCGGAATAGCCGGAAAGCATATTGAAGACTGCCGTGGCATCCTCGCCGATAGACTCCTTGCAGGTGAAGATGCCGCAGTCCGTGTAGATTTTCGCAGTATTGTCGTTATAATTGCCGGTGCCGAGATGAACGTATCTTCGAATGCCGTCCTCTTCGTCCCGGACCACGAGGGCAATCTTGCAATGGGTCTTGAGGCCCACCAGGCCGTAGATTACATGACACCCGGACTTCTCCAGCTTCTGGGCCCACTGGATATTGTTCTCCTCATCGAACCGGGCCTTGAGCTCTACGAGTACCGTGACCTGCTTCCCGTTCTCGGCCGCCTTCTGCAGGGCCGCGATGATGGGGGAATTGCCGGATACCCGGTAGAGGGTCTGCTTGATGGCCAGGACCTTTTCGTCGACTGCCGCTGCCCGGATGAAGTCCACGACCGGCTCGAAGGAGTCATAAGGGTGATTCATGAAGATATCGCCCTTCCGGATTTCCGCGAAGATATCCGCCCCCTCCTTGAGACCGACGGGCTGCCGGGGCGTCCAGGGCTTCTTGTAGAGACTCTTCCCCTCCACCTGCCCGTAGAGCTTCATGCAGAAGGTGAGGTCGCAGGGACCACTCGCAGGATAAATCCAGGACTCGTTTACATTGAACTGCTTCATCAAATAGGCCAGCAGTTTCTTGTCCATATGGGCGTCGTAGTCCAGACGGATGCCCTCGCCCCACTCCCGCTTGTGCAGGGACTTCTTGATCTCCTGCAGAAGGTCGGCCGCGTCGTCCTCGTCGATGTCGAGGTCGGCATTCCGAATAACCCGGTAGGGATAGGAGCTTACGACGTCATAGCCCTTATAGAGCTCTCCGATATTTCGGAGCATGATCTGCTCAAGGAGGATGAAGGTCTGCCGGTTGGGCTCATCGGACGGAATCTCAATGATTCTCGGAATAACGGAAGGCACCTGGACCGTGGCAAATACGGTGGAATCGCCCCGCTTGCCGCCCTTCATGAGGTTGGGAACCCCCTTCTTCTTTTTCAGAAGGGAAGCAATGTTCAGAGACTTATTGAGGACCAGGGGGAAGGGACGGGAAGCATCAACCGCCATGGGGGTGACAACGGGATAGAGATACTTTTCGAAATAAGTGTCGACAAAGGCGCCCTCTTCCTTCGTGAGATCGTGGAAGTCCGTAATGATCCGGATGCCCTCCTTGTCCAGAAGGGGAAGCAGGGACCGGTTCAGGGTCTGATACTGCTTGTCAATGAAGTCGTGGGTCTCCTGGCTGATGGCACTAAGCTGTTCCTTGGCCGTCATACCGGCCAGGTCCTTCTTGGTATAGCCCGCGTGAATCATATCCTTCAGGGAAGCGACCCGGACCATGAAGAATTCGTCCAGATTCGAGGCCGTGATGGAAAGGAAGGACATGCGCTCCATCAGGGGATTCTTCCGGTCCTTGGCTTCGTTTAAAATTCGCACATTGAACTTGAGCCAGGACAGCTCCCGGTTTTCATAATATTTGGGGTCGGTAAATGCCGTTTCTGCCATGATTTTTCTGCCTCCGCTTACTTCGTATGAACTTCATGGATGACGGGCCGGATGGAAAATGTCCGCTCGAAGAAATCCGCCTTGTTTTCAAAAAGGCTCTTCTCCAGGGAGATGGAATCCTCCGAGGAGATGGAGATGATGAGCCTGCTGTCCTTGATGGACATGCGGACCTTTTTGAACTTCTGCTTGTGGCTCCGGTCCAGGGCGTTCGTGACCCGAAGGACCGCCAGAATCTTCACAATCCGCACGTACTCTTCTTCAGTGAACTCGTTGGCCAGGTTCTCGTAGGGCAGAACATCTTTTCGATTGAAGAGGGCCACAAAGGCCGCCATCTCCCGCTCCTTGTGGGTCAGGCCCAGAATCTCGGAGCTTACGATGATGCGGTAGGAGTTCTCCCCGGAATTCGAAAGGGAGACATACTTGCCACAGTCGTGAAGTATGGCTGCCACCCGGTAGATGAGCCGGTCTCTGGCCGTCAGGCCCGAAGACTTCTTCATGGTGTCGATGATATCCGTACCCAGGGCGTCAAGGACATTGAGATGGGGCTCGTAGGAGCCGTAGCGGCGGGCGATGAAGCGGGCCGCGGAAATCACATCTTCCTCGAAGTCGTGGGTGGGCTTGATGAGCCGGTCCCGGACGGCCATATTGAAGACGATGCCGTCGTTTACATCGAGGCCGGGGAAGCAGACGTACTTCGAAGGCAGGATGCGGGAAATCGCATTCAGAAGGAATAATATAGGCAGGTAGAACTGGTCCCTCCCCGGGTCCGGAGCCAGGTTGCTGCCGGTCGCGTAGTGGTTTTCATCCAGGAGCTTCGTGAGGCCCTTGACATAGTCCGTCGTCCGGTAGGAGCCGTTTGCCACGGGCCCTATGTACTTCGTCACGGCTTCCGAGGCATTGTCATTTAGAATAATGAGGTTCTCGGGGGAGATGCCCGAAAGATACATATTGGAGAAGGCTTCCAGTTCCTTCTGCAGCATCTCGAAAATCTGCTCCCGGTAGTCGGAATTACCGGAAAGACGGCGCGCATATTCCCGGATATCGGCCGCCCCGAGAAGAATATGCTGGGTCGTCACAATCCGCCCATCCACAAAGAGGGTCAGCTGCATGGAGTAGCCGCCCACGTCTACCATGATAGCCGACTTTTTCGTCAGGGCCGCGAAAGACTCTGCTCTCGTATTGGCAAAGACCTGGTAGGTCGTGAAGCGCTGCTCGGAATTGCTCATGAGCTTGACGTCAATCCCCAGCCGCATGCGGATCTGGTCCAAGACGAAGAGGATGTTCTTGGCCGACTCCAGGGAATAGGAGCCATAGACCTTGTACTCGGCCTTATAGAGCTTCATGGTCTCCTGCATGTCGGCTAAGGTCTCGATGATCATCTCCACGGTCTCCGGCGAAAGCTCATGCCTTCTATAGATATCGTGAAAGACCGACGTATTCTTCTTCATCGTGTCGATGTTCCGAAAGGACCCGCCTCTGCCGATCTCATAGATCTTCATGCCGATCTCGAACGTCCCGACGTAAATCGAACCGTATTTTTTCATACGCAAACTCTCCCCCGCTGTAAACTAAAATCTATCGAATTATATATACATTCACTGCAAAAGAAACTGTTTATACGCCTTTTCACCGGCTGCTCACATAGTTTCCGAGTACGACCAGCTTCTTCGTCTCTTCCCTGAGCCCTAGGATAGCATTCTGGACGGACTTGTTCGATAAATTTCCTGTAAAATCTATGAAAAATCTGTACTCCCAGTCCCGCCCCTGAATGGGCCGCGATTCGATTTCGTGCATATTCAGGTCATTGATGACGAAATGGGAAAGCATGCGGTAAAGGGAGCCCTCAATGTCGGGAAGCTCGATTTCCACCGAAACCATATTGGCCTTTTTTTCGTAAATTTTCTTCCGGGACAGGACCACAAAACGGGTCTTATTGTCCGGGTCGTCGGCGATGGAGTCAGCCAGGACGTCGAGTCCGTAGAGCTCTGCGTTGATGGCGCCGGCTATGGCGGCCTTCGAATGGTCTTTCGCCTCAGCCACGGTCTTTGCCGCTATAGCCGTATTGGCCATGGGATGTTGGACGATGTCCGGATGGTCCTTGAAGAAGCCGCTGCACTGCATCAGGGCCTGGGGATGGGAATAGACATCCGTGATTTCATCCAAAGAGGCCCCCGGAGCAGCCAGCAGGGTGTGGCGGATGGGAATGATCTCCTCTCCCACAATGGCCAGATTGAAATCGGTCAGAAGGTCGTAATTCTCACGGACCGAGCCGGCGCGCGAATTCTCGAGGGGGAGAATGGCGTAGCCTGCGCGCCCGTCCGCGAGGGCCTTCATGGCCTCGTAGAAGGACCCCACATTGAAGGAGGAGCCGATATCGCCGAAGAAGGTCCGCATAGCCTCCTCCGAATAGGCCCCCTCCACCCCCTGAAAGACGACGGTGGAATCCGAAAAGTCGATCTGCTCCACCTCGATGAAGCCGTCCGGAGCCTCGGCCCGCTCGGACAGCAGGCGGTACTGCTTCTTCTTCGAAAGGCCCATGAGGTCGGTGAAGAGTTCCCGGACCCCCTTCTTCATGAAGTCGCCCTCGACCTTGTCCGAAAGGGAGGCAATTTTCTCCTTCTCCCGTTCCACGTCGTAGACCGGAAGGCCCTTCGAACGCTTGTATTCGGCCACCTGGTCCGAAAGCTCAATCCGCTTCTCAAAGGCGGCAAGGATTTCGGCGTCGACTGCGTCAATGTCTTTTCGGATGTCATTCAGGTCTCGCAAGGCCAACTCCTCCCATGGGATTTATATTATTCATGAATAATGTAAAACAACTGCTCTTCCGCCGGCTTTCAGGAAGCGAAACTGTCGAACAGAGACAGCTGGTTGGACTCCGGCAGGTCATCTATGACGTGGCTCCGGTCCAGGACGTCCACAATGGACTGGGAAACCTTCCCCCTCTGTCTGAGGTCGTCCTTGGAAAGGAAAGGAGCCTCCTTCGCGGCCACGGCCAGGGTAATCGATGCGTTGTCCCCCATGCCTTCGATGGAGGCAAAGGGCGGCAGCAATTTTCCGTCCACAATCTGGAAACGCATGGCGTCGGACTTATATAGGTCCAGAGGCAGGAAGGAAAAGCCCCGGGCATAGAACTCCTGTACGAGCCGCATATCGGAATAATTGTCCTTCTCCTTGGCCGAAACCTTCTGGTGAGCCGCCATCTTCGCATCGTACTCCCGGAGGTGGCGCTCCAGGGCTTCCTTCCCCAGGCACATCTGCTCGTAGCTCATGGTCTTGGCCCGGATGGAGAAAAAGGCCGCATAGTAGGCCAGGGGATAATAGACCTTGCAGTAGGCAATCCGCCAGGCCATCATGACGTAAGCCGCCGCATGGGCCTTGGGGAACATGTACTTGATCTTCTCGCAGGAGCCGATGTACCAGTCCGGTACCCCGTGGGCCTTCATATCCTCCTTGTACTGGGGCCACTCCTTGCACTTGCCCTTGGCCACAACGCCTTTCCGTACCCGCTCCATGATGGTAAAGCTCTCTTCCGGCTCGAGGCCCATATTGATGAGGTAGGTCATGATATCGTCCCGGCAGCAGATGGCCGTGGAAATCGTGGCCGTGCCGGACTTGATGAGTTCTTCCGCGTTGCCCTGCCAGACGTCGGTTCCGTGGGAGAGGCCGGAAATCCGGATCAGGTCCGAAAACTCTTTCGGCTTTGCTTCCCGAAGAAGCCCCATGGCGAAATCCGTACCGAACTCGGGGATTCCCAGGGTGCCCATGTCGCAGTTCCAGAGCTCGTCCGGGGTCACGCCCAGGGCGTCCGTATTCATGAAGAGGCTCATGACCTTCTTGTCGTCGAGGGGAATCTTCGTGGCGTCGAGACCCGTCAGGTCCTCGAGCATTCGAATCATGGTCGGATCATCGTGGCCGAGAATGTCGAGTTTCAGAAGGTTACTGTCAATCTTATGATAATCGAAGTGGGTCGTTACGATATCGGTATCATCCTTATCCGCCGGGTGCTGGACCGGGGTGAAGGTGTCGATGTCCTCGCCCGTAGGGAGGACGATGATGCCGCCCGGATGCTGGCCCGTGGTCCGGCGGACGCCTTCGCAGCCCTTGGCTATGCGGACGATCTCGCAGCCCCGCTTCTTCAGCCCGTGCTCCTCGCAGTAGTGCATGGTGTAGCCGTAGGCCGTCTTCTCGGCCAGGGTGCCGACCGTGCCGGCCTTGAAGGTCTGGCCCTCGCCAAAGATGACCTCCGTATAGCGGTGGGCCTTACTCTGGTAGTCGCCGGAGAAATTGAGGTCGATATCCGGCTCCTTATTTCCTTTGAATCCAAGGAAGGTCTCGAAGGGGATATCAAAGCCCATCTTCTGCATGGGGGCCCCGCACTTGGGACAGACACTGTCCGGCATATCGCAGCCGGACCGGCCGGCCTTTCCGAACTCCAGTACGGTCTCCGAATCGAAGTCCGCGAAGTGGCACTTGGGGCAGAGGTAGTGGGCCCGGAGGGGATTAACCTCCGTGATTCCGGCCATGGTGGCTACAAAGGAGGAACCGACGGATCCCCGGGAGCCGACCAGATACCCGTCCTCGACCGACTTCCACACCAGCTTCTGGGCGATGATGTACATGACGGCATAGCCGTTTCCGATGATGGAATTGAGTTCCCTCTCCAGCCGCTCGGAAACCACCGGGGGCAGATTCTCCCCGTAGAGCTCGTGGGCCTTGTCATAGCAGATTTTCCGCAGCATCTTGTCGGAATCCGCAATAACGGGCGGGCACTTGTCCGGCCGGGTGGGCTGGATGATCTCGCACATGTCGGCAATCTTGTTTGTGTTTTCTATGACAATCTCGTGGGCCTTCTCAGCGCCCAGGTAGGAGAACTCATCCAGCATCTCCTCCGTGGTATGGAGGAAGAGGGGCGGCTGCATGTCGCAGTCGTCGAAGCCCCGTTCGTTCATGATGACCCGGCGGTAAACCTCGTCCTCGGGGTTTAAGAAGTGGACATCGCAGGTCGCAACGACCGGCTTCCCCATCTCCTCCCCCAGGGAGACGATGCGGCGGTTTAAGTCACGGAGGTCATCGTCCGTAGTGATATCGTACTTGTCCTCCCGCTTGTAAAAGGCATTATTTCCCACGGGCTGGACTTCGAAGTAATCGTAGAAGGAGGCAATCCGGGATACTTCTTCTCTGGACCGGCCCAGCAGGATGGCCTGGAAGAGCTCGCCCGCCTCGCAGGCGGATCCCAGAATCAGGCCCTCCCGATACTGGGACAGGACCGACTTGGGAATCCTGGGCTTGCCCCGGCCCGAATACTTGAGATGGGACAGGGAAACCAGGTGGTAGAGATTGATCCGCCCGATGTCGTTCTTGGCCAGGATAATGATGTGGTAGGTCCGCCGGGTCTTCTTGATCCGGTCCACTGTCATCTTCCCCTCCTCGTTCAGAAGGTCCAGATTGTCAATCCCATTGGGGTGGGCGTC
>Ga0256404_1009309_pt1 | contig 14174 bp, 9 predicted proteins | sample RumenRJG_01DNA_FD_185990 | JGI IMG/M metagenome (GOLD analysis project Ga0256404, IMG submission 185990) | Bovine rumen microbial communities from Lethbridge, Alberta, Canada - RJG_01 | ecosystem: Host-associated > Mammals > Digestive system > Stomach > Rumen | place: Canada: Alberta | collected...
CAATGATCGTAAAGAGCAGGATCTTTGGATCCGCACATTTATAATTATTTTCATCCAGGACAGCGAGGAAATTGTTGTAGACATTATTGATTTCCTCCCTGTCCTTTTCGTTTGAAAAATTCGACTCTGCAATGTGGGAAAATACTCCCCATGAGAGATTTTTGGAAATGAAATTAAGCTGCAGGCGATTATTTCTGAAGCATTCAAGGATGGCATCAGAAAATGCAGCAATGCCTTCTTCAAGCGTCTTTGGTTCTGCTCCGGAGGACTTCAGATTCTCCTCAGCTTTGAGCAGAATCTCTATAGATTTCCTGGCGACAATTTCATTCCTCAGGTCAAATTTGTCTTTAAAATACAAATAAAATGTGCCCTTGGCTACGCCGGCACGGTTTACAATATCAGAAATAGTGGTATTGTTGAAGCCTTTTTCGATGAAGAGACTATATGCATTATCGAGCAGTGCCAGTCTTTTATTTTTCTTGTTTACTTCTACCTTGCTCATTTTTTCCCCGAAGCTGTTTATTGGACAGGAATTTGCTATTGCTACCATATTATTTTTGTATTTTCAAAAGAATTAATAAAGTACTAAGATAATAAAATCAAACAAAATCTCAAATTTGATAGCGATTTTATCATATTTTCATAAAAATAGTAACTATCTATTGATGAAATAAGTGATTTTTACTAATAATAACTATACTGAATGCTAGTTTTCCTCTTTCTACGGGGATAAAATAGCATTATTTTTTTATTAAGTCAAATATGACCAATAGTCATTTTATTATTTGTGTATATTGACCATCGGTCATTTTCTGAATAAAATACACAATGTGTTAAATGATAAGGGAGAAATTGTATTATTTTGATGGGCATCGTCTGAAGAAGAAGCAGTGCCAGGCATCAGAACTTTGAATGGAGGTTAGAAAGCCTTGGTTAAAGTAGGAAAATGGATTGCGAAGAATAAGATCCTGATTCTGATTCTCGCAACAATCCTCCTCATTCCGTCACTATATGGAATGAAGACGATGAAGACAAACTACGATCTACTGACATACCTGCCGAAGGATCTCGACACGGTAAAGGGTCAGGATATCGTAGTCGACCAGTTCGGTATGGGCGCATTCTCGATGGTCGTAGTCGAGAATAAGGCGCTTAAGGACACGGCACAGCTTGAAAAGGACATTGAAGCAATTGATCATGTATCAAATGTTCTCTGGTATGATGATGTCGCTGACATCAATCTTCCGATTGATATGATTCCGGAGGATCTTCGTAAGAAGTTCTTTAACGGAGATGCGACGCTGATGCTTGTTCTCTTAGATAATACATCTTCAAGCGACACATCACTCGCAGCAGAGCGTCAGATTCGAACCGTTCTTGATCAGGACTGTTACATCTCAGGAATTCCTTCAGTCATGAATGATATTCAGGACCTGACTGAGCAGGAGCTTCCAATCTATGTATCAATTGCAGTCATCCTTTCACTGATTGCGATGCTTCTTCTCACGGATTCATTCGTGGTACCGTTCCTGTTTCTTATTGATATAGGTTACGCCGTTCTCTACAATATGGGTACGAACCAGATGTTCGGAAAGATTTCCTATATCACAAAGGCAATAGCAGCTATCCTCCAGCTCGGTGTCACGATGGATTATTCCATCTTCTTGCTCGGTTCCTACAGAGAGAATAAGGAGAGGTTCCCTGGAGACAACAACAGGGCAATGGGCCATGCGATTGCAAATACCTTCAAATCCATCATTGGTTCGTCGGTAACTACAATCGCAGGCTTCATAGCACTCTGCTTCATGAGCTTTACCCTTGGCTTTGACCTTGGTCTTGTCATGGCGAAGGGCGTTCTCTTCGGCGTTGTCACCTGTATCACAGTCCTTCCGTCACTCGTGCTCTTATTTGATAAGCCAATTATGGCGACGACGCACAGGACATTGCTTGGACACATAGATAAGGCATCGGATTTCATCACGAAGCATTATCCTATCTGGCTCATTATTTTCGCCATTATGTTTGTTCCAGCTCTGTATGGAAACAATAATGTCACGAATTATTATGATATGTCATCCTCGCTTCCAAAGAATCTCACATCCATGATTGGAAATAGCAAGGTTTCGGATGATTTTGGATCGTCTACGATTGATATGGTGCTGTATGACAAAAACCTTCCTGCAAAGACAAAGAAGGAGCTTGTTAATTCATTAAGCGATGTAGAAGGTGTGAACTACTGCATTGGGCTTGAGTCAGTTGTCGGGACATCCATTCCGGATGAGATGATTCCAAGCGATGTCAGGGAAATGCTTCAGTCTGATGAGTATGAGATGTGCTTTCTTGGAACGGACTACTATGTAGGTTCAGACGAATCAAACAAGCAGACAGGAGAACTAAAGACCATACTTGAAAAGATTGATCCCAAGGCCATGCTCGTAGGTGAGGCACCTATGACGACTGACCTCGTAGATGTCACGAACACAGACTTCATAAATGTAAACGCTGCTTCTATTATTATCATTTTCGTAATATTACTCCTGATATTCAAGTCTATTACGATTCCAATAATTCTCGAGGCCGTCATAGAATTTGCTATATTCGTAAATATGTCTGTAGCATATTATTCTCATACACCTGTCGTATTCGTAGCATCAATTGTTTTAGGTTGCGTACAGCTCGGATCAACTGTTGACTATGCTGTTCTCATGACAAGCCGTTTCCAGAAGGAGAGACAGAGAGGTCATGATAAGAAGGAGGCCATTCAGATAGCACACAGAGCCTGCATGCCTTCTATTATTACATCTGGTATTTCCTTTTTCGCCGCAACATTCGGCGTTGCCGTATATTCAGACATCGACATCATCAAGTCAATCTGTACAATGCTTGCACGAGGCGCATTGATTTCAACAGTTGTCGTTATCTTCGTACTGCCTGGCATGTTTATGATATTCGACTGGGTAATAGAGCATACGACATATGATTTCCTTGGAACGAAGGCAGAGGCAAGGAAGCAGAAGATAGCTGAAAAAATCAGTGCAGCTGCTTCGAAAAATGCCTGATGATTTCATTTCATTAAGATTTTATCGATAGTAAACGAAAGCAGCGAGCTTAACTTTCAAAAAGATTTATTTATGATTTTTGAAATTACTTTAGAAAAATATTTAATAGGAAAAGATTTCGAGATTGAGAGGTAATAAAAATGAACAGGAATAAGACATTACTTTCTGCAAAATCTGCAGGTAAAAAATGGATGGCTCCTACAGCTCTGGCTCTTGCCGCAATAATGGGTGTAACGACAGTCATGACAACGCCCGTATATGCTGCAAATACGAAGACTGAGGCTGTAGCTTCCGAAACTGAAGATTCAGCTGATTCTGAGGCTGCTTCCTCAAGCGAAAAAGCTGCTTCTTCAAGCGATTCAAAGACCGACTCTGGCATCACAAAGGATGAGACAGTCTATGTCGTCACAGATTCAAAGGGTGCAAAGCAATCCGTTACTGTTTCAGATGAGCTTAAAGGCATAGGAGAGGAGAGCAGTGTAAAGGATTCCTCCACACTTTCAGATATCGAAAATACAAAGGGTGATGAGACATTTGACGGCTCCGGCGATGACATGACATGGAATGCTGATGGAGAGAATATTTTTTACCAAGGCAAGTCCAGTGAAGAGCTTCCTGTAAATGCCACATTTACTTATTATCTTGACGGCGAGGAGATAGAACCAAATGACCTCATCGGGAAGTCTGGAAAGCTCACAATAGATATAGAGTATGAGAATAATACAGAGACTGAAATCGTAGTTGATGGGAAAACCGTAAAGACAAAGATTCCATTTGTCATGGCAACAGCAATGTTCATGCCATCAGAAAAGTTTTCAAATATCACGATAGATAACGGCAAAATAATAGACGACGGTTCAAAATCAATCGTCGTAGGCTTCGGCATGCCTGGCCTTTCAGAGGCACTTGATCTTGATGCTGTAAAAAATGAGGCAAGGAGTCTTGATTCAGAAAGTGTCAAAGATCTCGATGATGCTGATGTCCCTTCATCAGTTGAAATAACAGCTGATGTCACTGATTTTGAAATGGATTCTACATATACTATAGCAACAGGCGATGTATTTAATGATGTGGATTTCTCAGATGTTTCCTCTCTTTCTGATATTGACTCAAAGGTTTCTGAACTCGAGGATGCGACACTAAAGCTCGTTGATGGCTCAAAGGAGCTTTCTGAGGGAACATCTACTCTAAAGACAAGCTACGCCGACATGGACAAGGGCATCGCTGATCTTCAGAAAGGAATAAAAGCATACACAGATGGCGTTTCAACTGCAAAATCTGGTGCCGACCAGATTGCAAGCGGTGCATCTAAACTTTCTACCGGAATCACTACATATACGAATGGAGTAGTTACTGCAAAGACTGGTGCGGATCAGCTTTCTACTGGTGCTAATGATTTGAATGACGGACTTACAGAGCTTACAATAAATAACGACAAGCTGAATGGTGGAGCTGCTAAACTGGATGATGGCATTGCTCAAGTTAAATCCGGTGCTGATAAATTAAATTCAGGATTAACTACATATACTTCAGGCGTCGCTACAGCAGCAGATGGTGCTTCACAGTTATACAGTGGATTAAATCAATTAAGTACTAAAATTGGTACAGAAAATGACAGTGCTACTGCACAAATTACAGCAGCATCTGGAGATACAAATGCCGCTACGATGGCCGGCACTGTAAATGATATTGCCGGAGGACTTAATCAACTTAATAGTATCATGCCAGATGATCAAACAATTCAGGCTATGGGTACTGAAATTTCTAGTCTTTCAACATTAGGTTCTGCTACAAGTAAAATCTTATCAAATGAATCTGTTGCAACTGCAATGAAAACTGCTATGGTATCAGGAAGTATTACATTAACAGATCAAGAAAAGGCTGCATTACAAAATAAAGATCAAATATTATCGGGTGCCTCAACATTGTCTAGTAGCGCTAGTTCTTTAAATCAGATAAAATCGTCAGTAAATACTCTTTCGACAGCTGCTACAGGATTACAGTCGAGTGTTAATAGAACTTTAATCCCAACAATAAATACAATAACTACAAAAACTGGAGAATTAAGTACAGGTCTCAACAGATTAAAAGAAAATAATCCTTCTATTACTAATGGAGTATCAAAATTAGTTACTGGTTCTACTCAGCTTGCAGATGGTTCCTCAACATTAAAAAAGGGTATTACAGATTATACTGCCGGTGCCTCCAAGGCAGCTGATGGTGCATCAAAGCTTGCCACAGGTTCACAGTCACTTGCCACAGGTCTTGGTCAGCTCACAGCAAATAATGCAACACTTACAAACGGAGCAACGCAGCTTTCTAACGGAGCATCAAGCCTTTCAACTGGCTTAAATTCAATTACTTCAAATTCTGCTACATTAAATTCCGGTGCTACAAAGCTTAAGAGCGGAAGCACGCAGGTTTCAGATGGAATCGCAAAGCTCTCAGACGGAGCAAATACACTTTCAGACGGCATGAGTCAGTATTATGATGAAGCTATAAAGCCAATTGTAAACAGCCTTTCATCACTTTCAGGCACAGGAGACAGGCTCGAAGCTCTAAAGAACGGCGACCTTTCATACACGAATTTCTCTGGAATCTCAGATGACATGACAGGCTCAGTCAAATTCGTATTCACAACAGAATCGCTTAAGGCAGACAAGGAATAATTAAGCTATTTTCTTATTACCTTTCTAATCTTTTTCTATGGACGATGCACATGCACCGTCCTAATTCTATTTAAAAATAGTATAATATTATCTGTAATTCGATAAGCATATTTTCTAAATAATGTCAACATAAAGATTTTAAAATAATATACATTTAAATGCTCAAAATGGCGGTTGGGTTTTCTTGACATTGAAAATATTGCCTATTAAAATATTGTTAAAGAATTTTCTATTTGAGTTTGAGCATTTTGTATTGGAGGATATTTTGGAGAACAATATTTATCTTGCTCATAAAAATATAAATGCTGATGAATTACTTGAAGATCATTTATATAAAGCTGCTTCATTAGCTAGCAATTTTGCCGAGGTATTTGATAATGCTAAAATAGGTCTTCAGTTAGGTTTACTGCACGATATTGGAAAAAGAACGATTCATTTTCAGAAAGTACTTGAACATAAAGAAAATAAAATTGATCATGCCATTACGGGAGGAATATTCTACTATAACAATTTTGATATAGATAGTGCTTTTATGAGAAAAACAATTTCTGGTATTATTGCTGCACACCATTCTTATCTTAGATGTGATAAGCATGATTACCAGAAAATAGACGATTTTTCTGATTGTGCAAAAATAATGTCACCAAATGAAACTGATAAAATAGCTTCAGTTTCATCAGAAGAAGAATATAATGATATTTTAGAATATGCAAAAGAAAAAAAACTGATTATTCCTATTCGTAAAGATGATTATTTTGACATTATATCAATGTCAAATAATGCTAAAGAATTTTATACGAGAATGCTATGTTCTTGCCTTGTTGATGCAGATTATACAGCTACTGCTGAATTTGATGGTGAAGATAACATACAAAATCCGCATACATTAAATCCCTCAGTTTTATTAATTAAGTTAAAGTATTATCGTGATAATATTATAAAAAAATCAGATCAGCTAAATCCAATCAATGAGATGAGAGGAAAAGTTTTCGATGCCTGCACTTTGGCAGGAAAAGAAAAAATTGATGCTCTTTATACGCTTACTGCACCAACAGGAACGGCAAAGACACTTGCATTATTACAGTTTGCACTTGAAAAAGCTAAGGCTCTTGGTAAAACTAGTATTTTTATAATATTACCATATCTTTCAATAATTTCTCAGAATGCTAAAGTATATAAAGAGATTTGTGGAAATGATATTGTTTTAGAAGACGATAGTTTGACTGAATATACAGATGAGACTAAACTTTATTCAGAACGATGGGATAGTCCAATTATTGTTACTACAAGTGTAAAATTTTTTGAATCACTTTTTGAATCAACGGCTGTAAATCTTAGAAAATTACATAATATTTCTAATTCAGTAATCATTTTTGATGAATGTCAAACCTTACCTGCAAATGTATTGAATTGTACATTAGAAATAATGAATGAACTTACAACACATTATCATTCTACAGTGTTATTTTCTACAGCCACACTTCCATCTTTTGAATATAGAAAAAACATTATTTGGAGTCCAAAAGAAATAATACCTGATGTTATAAAATTATATGAAAATTATCATAAAATAAAAAACACAGTGTCAGAATTTGATACACAAAATATATACGATAGCAGAACATTATTGAAAAAATCATTAACATGTAATCAGATGCTTTTCGTTTTTAACACAGTAAAGAAAGCCCAAGATATGTATCAAACGCTTTCTGAAGAATATGGGGAAGAAAACTGTTTTATACTTTCTTCTAAAATGTGTCCATTACATAAACTTGATACTATTTCAGTCATAAAAAATAGATTATTAAATAACGAAAATTGTTTTGTCTCTAGCACTCAATGTATAGAAGCTGGTGTAGATGTAGATTTTCCTAATGGTGCGAGAGAGTACTCCCCATTTGACTCAGAAGTTCAGACAGCAGGAAGAATAAACCGAAATTGTAAAGGAAATGGATATATTCTTTATTTTAAGCACGAAGATAGTTCTATATATGATTATCCTTCAGCATATTATAGAAATGCCAGTGAGCTTTCGCTTTATATTGCTAAAAATTTTAAACCTTCAGCTACAGAACTTGATATGATGAAGGAATATTATAAAAATTTATATACAAGTATTTCTGACTGCATGGCAGATGATGATGAACTGTCCAATGCAATAAATGATAAAGATTTTGCTGAAATTACTAAAAAATATAAACTTATTGATGACAAAAGCCAAGTAAACATTATTGTTCCTTATGAAAATGCAATGGATAGATATAAGCAAATTGTTACATTAATACATAATAATGAAAATTGTATTACAAAGTCACAGATGAGAGATTGCGCTATGATTAAAGTTACTTCATATAAAAAATCCGATGTAGAAAGATGTTGTGAAAAGTTATATTTTAGAACATCAAATGGCAAATCAGAAACTAATTGGTATTTACTTTCTGATAAAAACAGATATACAAAACAGGGTATTAAATTAATAGAAGGAGATGATGCTTTATGTCTTTAGATGTTGTTCATCAGATGGGTGACATTACTCTTGATGTATGGGGCGATTTTGCTATGTTCACCCAGCCTAATTCAAAAGTTGAAAGAGTTTCTTATCCTATTCCTACACCTTCATCATTACGGGGAATTCTTGATGCTATATATGCAAAGCCAATAGAATTTTATTATCAAATTACTGGCTATGACATAATGAATGAAATCAGGACTGTCTCTATTAAGAAAAATGAAACTAAAGATAAGGTTGATTCAAAAAATCCAAAACCTATTTATCAGATAGCTGTAAAAGGTGACCACGGTCTCACACAAAGAAGTAATATATATTTAAAAAATGTATATTATCGAATTTATGCAAAAATAATACGAAGAAAAGACTTTAGTAACCGCGATATTACAGCACTAGTCACACAATTTAACAAAAGAGCTGAAAAAGGTAAGTGTTTCTTTCAGCCATGTCTTGGAACAAGAGAATGCATATGCTATTTTTCACTTCCTGATATGTCTAAGAAACCACTAGATATAAATAGAAATTTTGGCATAACTCTTTACGATGTATTTGATATTAGAGACAATACTCCGCTTAATACAGACCCTAATAAATTAAGTGGCAACACTAACATTACTTTTTTTAACGCTGAATCCATTCATGGTCATATTAATGTGCCATTATATGACAGCAATGATATTTATAGGAGGGCATAAGTATGTATAAGGAGATATATGATTATGCTGTAAAAAATAATATTGTTAGTGTTCCTAATAGTACTTTAAAAGAAATAGCAGCTTATATTAACTTGGATGCAAATGGAACTTTTATTGGGATAGATGTTATTGATAAAAATAATAGAAAAAAAATAATTTGTCCGGACATTGGAAGCCTTGCATTCGCTGGAAATAATGCTAATCCAATAGTAGAAAAAAGATTATTCATTTTTGACAAGAATGAAAAAAAACATTCTGGCTGGATTTCTATTATGAAAGATGGATCTAAGCATAATGCGATATTAGCAAAAATATATAGTTTTATTGAAACGGTAGAAAAAAATAATCAATTAATAGTTGATATTAATCAAAAACTAGATGATGCTAAAATAAAACCAAAGGATTTTATTTCTTTTAGAATTGCTGACAAAAATGGTGAGGATCAAGATGTATGGACAAATTGGTTATCAGAATATCTAACGAAAAATTCCAATTATGTTGATTCAATTAAAATTGTATCATCATTAACAGGCAATTCGGTCGAATCCGTTTCTGTAACTAAAGCACCACAAGTTAAGGCTAGTGCAACAGGTACAGGAGCATATGTTACAGCAATTGCTGCTCCATCTTTTGAATCATATGGATTAGCTGGAAATATTGGTGCTAGCATTGGTGCAGAAGAGGCTTTAGATATTAAATCAGGCCTAGAGTTTTTATTATCCAGTAAAGAGCATTTTGACAGCAGATTTTCGTTATTACATTGGTACGAAAATGAAGAAGATATTGAAGATTTGATTACCGAATCATTGCTATTGAAAGATGATGACAATGATGAAGATGATTTAATTGAAAAAGATAGGGAATTAGGTCATCTGCTACAATGTGCAATTACTGGAGAGAAACCTGCATTTTTGCCTGATACTTCATACTTTTTTTGTCAGTTTATTGTACCAACAAAAGGCAGACAATTTATATCAAATAAATATACCGGAACATATAAGGATTTATACAATAATTTGAGTTTATGGTACCGTGATAGCAGTATTAAATTATATGACAATAAATTAAAAGCCTTTTCTTACAAAATTCTTACAAATATTTACAGTATATTTTTTGCGTTAATGTCAGATTCCGAACTTTCTTCATCAGACAAATATAAAAAACTAGAAGCTAAATTTGGAAACACGAAAATAGAACTTTTAAATAGTATTTATTCTGGAAATCAAATACCAAGAAATTTCTATGTTTATGCATTAGCGAAATATACGAATTCCATCATAAGTGGAAAAAAACAAAGCATACAAATTATACAAATTATAAAGATATATCTGATAAGATTGAAACGAGAGGAGAACAGAATGGATTCTGAAAAAGAAACAACGGCTTATGCATGTGGAGAACTTTTTGCTATATACGAACGAATTCAAAATATAGCAAGTGGTAATCTAAATGTAAACGTAACTGAAAAATATTTTTCTGCTGTGCAGAAGGCACCACAAATATTCTTTCCAAAACTTGCTGACTTATCTATAGTACATATGAAAAAAATTAATAAGGAAAGTACAAAAATATGGCTTAATAAACAAATTGGAGAAGCAACTGAAAAAATTGGAACATCGTTTCCTCAAAAGATGAATGATATTGAAAAAGGTGAATTTATTCTGGGATATTACAATAAGAAAACAGAATTATTTTCAAAATCTGATAATGTAAACAATGTTTTAGAATTAAAGGAGGACTAAATTATGTTAAAGAACAGGTATGAAATTATGGCATTGGTTCAGGCGGTTGAATGTAATCCTAATGGTGATCCAGATATGGATAATCGCCCAAGAATAGATCTTGAAACAGGATATGGCATTATGACTGATGTTAGTTTTAAGTCGAGAATACGTCGAGCTATAGAAATGATAGATCCTTCGCAGGAAATGCTTTTCAGAGACGGTAACAGCATCAATCGTGCTATTGCAGATGCTGCCTTAAAAGCTAATGGTACTGACAAATTAGCAAAAAAATCTAATACAAAGGTTAATGAAACCACAAAGATTATTACAGAAAAATATTTTGATGCCAGAACCTTTGGAGCTGTGCTTTCTACCGGATTAAATGCCGGCCAGGTTAGAGGCCCCGTACAAGTAGCAATGGCTACATCAGTTGATCCTATTGATATTCAAGATATCACTATCACTAGAAACAGCTATACAGGTGGTGAATTTGAAACTATTGCTGAATATGATAGAGAGGATCAAAACCTTACATCTGACAAAAAGAGAACTATGGGTAATAAGAAATTTATACCATATGGTCTGTATACATTTAAGGCAACTGTGTCTGCAAATTTAGCTAACAAGACAGGTTTTGATGAGGAGGATTTAAAATTACTTATTGAAGGTATTACTCAGATGTATTCAAATGATATTTCTTCATCAAAAATGGGCATGTCAGTGCTTAGTCCAGTTATTATTTTTAAGCATGTTGGAACCCAATCAGCCAATAATCAGGAGAATAATGAGAGAGAAGCTATGCTTGGTTGTGCACCGGCATACAAGCTATTTGAACTTTTAGAGCTTAAAAAGAAATCTGAAGTAGAATTTCCGAGAGACTATAAAGATTATAATGCAGTATTTCATATGTCTAAACTCCCTAATGGAATAAAGGTTGGATTTAAGCCAGGTCCTTTTCAAGAGACAATATGGGAAAATTTTAATGATGAGTGGCTGCAGATAGATTGAGATAAAATAGAACGTATATGGATGAAACAGAACAGATTCTAATTTCATGGATTGATGAATATGCATATTGTCCCAGAAGATTTTATTTGAAGGTTCTTGAAAAACAAGAAGGTTCAAATATTTTTATGGTACAAGGGACACTAGAACATAAGAATGTAGATAATTCAAGAGTTGAAAAAAGAAAAGATTGTATTAGTACATATGCTCTTGAAGTTCATTCCGAAACGATGAATCTTTATGGCAAATGTGACGCAGTTGAATTTCACGTTTCTCCTGCTGGTGTTTTTATACCCTTTCTAGATAAAACGTGTTTTATTATTCCTGTTGAGTTTAAACATGGAAGAATAAGAAATGAAAAGGAATATAATTTACAACTTACCGCTCAGGCTCTGTGCCTTGAGGAAATGTATGGATGTCATATTGATAAAGGTTATATATATTATGTTGATTCTAAGTCGAGATATGAAGTTGATTTTGATGATGATATTAGAGATAAAGTCCAAAATATTATTTTAAATATCAACAAACTTCTTATGAAGCCTAGATTGATTGAACCAAAATATAAAAAGCGTTGTAGAAACTGTTCTGTTTATGATATATGTAATCCAAGGGAGACTATTGTTTCAAAATATATGAATAGCTTAAAAGAAAGATACTATGAAACGAGTAAATAAGACATTATATATTATTAATGATGGTTATTATCTTCACTGCGAGAGTGATGCAATTGTAATTCGTCGAGATGATACTGAACTTATGCGAGTTCCTGCCATCAGTATCGAGCAAATTGTAATTATGGGAAATGCCACAGTTTCAAGTTTTCTTGTGGGTTATTGTTGCCAGCATAATATATTATTAAGCTATGTTTCAGAATTTGGGAAGTATTATGGATCATTTCTTGGAGAACAGAATGGTAATGTCTTATTAAGACAGAAACAATATTCACTGTATCATACATCCGAAGAAGTTTGTATCGCAAAAAATATAGTGCTTGGAAAATCAATAAATTCCAGGCACACGCTGCTAAGAGCATTAAAAAATGCTGATGAGGGAAATGGTGAAAAAATCTCAAAGGCTTCTGAAAAAATATTAAACCTAATAAAAAACTTATTGTCAGCTGAAACAGTTGATTCTATCAGAGGCATAGAAGGTTCTATTGCTGATATATATTTTGGTGTATTTGATAATATGCTAAAGGTAAAAGATTCAAAAATGTTATTTGTTAAGAGGAGCAGAAGACCACCTGAAAATTGTTGTAATGCTATGCTTTCTTTATTATACACATTTCTTACATTGAATTGTGTTTCAGCATTAGAAACAGCAGGCCTTGATTCTGAATTTGGATATCTTCATGCACTAAGATCTGGAAGACATTCTCTTGCCTGCGATCTTGTTGAAGAATTTCGTTCAGCAATGGTGGATAGATTTGTTATTACTATGATAAACAGAAAACAGGTTTCATATGATGATTTTGAAAATGATGAATCCGGTATTCATTTTAAAAAAAATAAAATGAATAAATTTCTTCAAGAATGGGAAAAATACAAGTCTGAAGAAGTAGAGCATCCAATATTTAAGACTAAAGTTCCAATAAAAGTATTTCCATATATACAGGCACAGCTGTTGGCTCAAACGATTAGAGGAGATATTTCTGAATATCCACCTGCAGAATGGAGATAACATGTTTATTCTGATTACATATGATATTGATATTGAAGGAAGTGGTGCAAAGAGACTTCACAAGGTAGCAAAAATTTGCCAAAATTATGGTGTGAGAGTACAAAAATCTGTTTTTGAATTACAAATCTTATTTGATGAATTATTAAAACTTGAGTCTGAACTTAAGGATGTGATAGATGAAGAAAAAGATTCAATTCGTATTTACAATTTAGGTAATTCTAAGCGAAAAAATCAAATTCAGGTTATTGGAAAGAAAGAGAAAATCGAACTTTCAAGTGATGATGCATTCCTTCTCTAACCACTTGTTTACATTTTTTTATTGCTTCGCTAGCAATAAAAAATGATAAAAAAATACTTTTTTTGGCAGCAATTATTTTATTTTTTCTAGAATATTTATAATAAATTACTAGATTTTGCTATAATATTTAGTTTTTTTTATCAATAATTGCTGTTTCTCCCCGTAAGGGGAGATGGATTGAAATGTGATACCCTCTTTTATGATGAAAGCAGCCAGGTTTCTCCCCGTAAGGGGAGATGGATTGAAATCTAAACTGCTCGAAAGTAATAACCTTTGCCAGGTTTCTCCCCGTAAGGGGAGATGGATTGAAATCATGTAACTAATCATACCTTGCGCGCCTTGTGTTTCTCCCCGTAAGGGGAGATGGATTGAAATCTCTTAAAAAGCTCGTCGTAAATACCGTCGTGTTTCTCCCCGTAAGGGGAGATGGATTGAAATACTGTCTTATTCATCTTTATCTGAATCGCATTTTGTTTCTCCCCGTAAGGGGAGATGGATTGAAATTACCGAAGTCCTCGATATATTGAACCAG
>Ga0256404_1009311_pt1 | contig 14172 bp, 12 predicted proteins | sample RumenRJG_01DNA_FD_185990 | JGI IMG/M metagenome (GOLD analysis project Ga0256404, IMG submission 185990) | Bovine rumen microbial communities from Lethbridge, Alberta, Canada - RJG_01 | ecosystem: Host-associated > Mammals > Digestive system > Stomach > Rumen | place: Canada: Alberta | collected...
AATACAGTATCAAATAACTTCCTGCAATCAGAATTATTACGAGGACTTCAATTAGCACTTTGCTCATACAATCTCTTCCTTTCAAAACAAAAAGTAGGACTATATCAGCCAAACGGAATTTCTCCGTGTTAAATGCTAATTTAGTCCTACCTAAATAAAACTATTAAATTGTCACCTCACTTGGGTGCACGAACCACACTCAGGTCATGACTCCTGAATTGTTGATGCAATGTTTGGATTTCGGTTTGATTTGTCAGCGCTGCCTTATCATATACCGATTTTAGGTATAAAAAAATAAGGACTAAATTAGTGCTAACCCATTGATTTTACTGGGTTTCTCTAACTTTGTCCTTATTATAACATGGTCATCTCTGAACGGATGTGCTATATTCATCTCGACATACTTCTCAACAATTTCATCAAATGTTGACTGTGGCATCTTCTCAACATTTTCAAGAGCAGCCTGTAAATACATCACTGGTGCAAATCTAAAATTACCTTTTGCAATGTTTACAGTTCTAACTTCACCTGCAAAATCATATATGTCCTCAAATAAATATTTATGAATTGCCGCAAGCATCTTAAATGTTCCAACTTCATAATTATCTAAATATCCATTTTCAAATAATTCAACGGCTTTTTTCTTGCTTATCTTTTCTTCCATTCTTGCAAGTTCTGTTGAATCGGTAATGTTAAGTTTATTATCTGAAGCCATACCTTTCTCCTGTCATCACGTTAAACAGTTTTCTTATCATAAATATAATTATATCATCTGATTTGCATACTTACAATTATAACTTTCGAGTTCTGCTAAGTTTAAAATTTCAAAATTTCATTTTCCAGCAGAATACGACTGCAAAGTTAATTACTTATTTATAATAGCAAATATTCATCTTCGATATTCTGCACTACTTATGTGACATTTTCCTATTCAATATAACTAAAAGCCTCACAAAGCCAATTGATTCTGACTCTATGAAGCTTTTAATAATATATTTTCTTATACTATTCTACTACCATTCTACTTTATCTTAGTATGCCTTACCCCAGTATACCATTGCCTTCGCAGGTTTACCACAGCATACACATACATCTGATAAATGCTCCTGATTAAATGGCATACATCTTGATGTAGCTGTTGTCTCTTCTTTTATCTTATCTTCACATTCCTGATTACCACACCACATTGCTTTAATAAAGCCTGGCTTATTAGCAACTGCATCTTTAAATTCTTCATAATTTGTAGCTACAGATGTATGGTTATCTCTGTGAACTCTTGCTCTTTCAAGCATTTCTTTCTGCATTGCCTCTAAGATTTCTCCGACTTTATCGTTCAATTCATCAATTGAAACTGTAATCTTTTCGCTTGTATCTCTTCTGACAATTATTGCCTGATTAGCTTCAATATCTCTAGGTCCCATTTCGATTCTTACCGGAATACCTCTCATTTCCTGTTCTGAGAACTTCCAGCCAGGACTCTTATCGCTGTCATCTACTTTTACTCTGAAATTAGAAAGCATATTCTTAACTTCGTATGCCTTGTCTAACACGCCCTCTTTTTTCTGCATAATTGGAATAATTGCAACCTGTGTTGGTGCTACTTTTGGTGGAAGTACAAGGCCTCTGTTATCACCATGAACCATTATAACCGCACCGATAAGTCTTGTTGTCATTCCCCATGATGTCTGATGAACATATTTTAATTTATTATCTTTGTCTGTAAACTGTATACCAAATGCTTTAGCAAAGCCATCACCAAAGTTGTGACTTGTACCTGACTGAAGTGCTTTACCATCATGCATAAGTGCTTCAATTGTATATGTTGCTTCTGCGCCTGCGAATTTCTCTTTATCTGTTTTACGTCCTCTTACAACAGGAATTGCTAATACTTCTTCACAGAAATCCGCATACACATTAAGCATCTGCTGTGTTCTTTCTTCTGCTTCTTCTGCTGTTGCATGGGCTGTGTGTCCCTCCTGCCATAAGAATTCTCTTGAACGTAAGAATGGTCTTGTCTCTTTCTCCCATCTTACTACTGAACACCACTGATTATATACCTTTGGTAAATCTCTGTATGACTGAATCTCATCTTTATAGAAATCACAGAATAATGTTTCTGATGTTGGACGAACACAAAGTCTTTCCTGTAACTTATTCAAACCGCCCATTGTTACCCATGCTACTTCAGGTGCAAAGCCTTCTACATGGTCTTTTTCTCTCTCTAAAAGACTTTCAGGAATAAACATTGGCATATATACATTTTCTACGCCTGTCTCTTTAAATCTTCTATCTAATTCATGCTGGATATTTTCCCATATTGCATATCCTGCCGGTTTAAATATCATACAGCCCTTAACACTTGAATATCCCATAAGTTCTGCTTTTTTAACTACATCAGTATACCACTGTGCAAAATCATCTTCCATAGCTGTAATTGCTTCTACTAATTTCTTATCGTTTGCCATTTTATCCTCTTTTCTGCGTTGACATTCAAATTTAATCTTATATTGGCACTTGCAAATGCATTACAGATTGTTACCTGTTTGTTACCTGCTCTGCATTTTCATATTCCTGCCATCTTATAATCTGTTAATCATTACAACGCCTGTGATTAACTTCTTATCTGTTTAATATAGAACTGGTAGTTACACTGATTATTCTTAAATGTCTAAAATTAATTCCTGATAAATGAATATAATTTTGCGATGTTTTGTGATACCTTTTTTGTGATACTTTTATATCGCTTTATCCGACATTTTCCTATACAATAATAATGCCCCAAGCTATATATAATCATATCTAGCTTAGGGCGAATAATCATATCCGTGTTACCACCTAAATTCAGTAAACTGCACTCATTATCTTCCTTTTAACGGTGGACCTCCGTTGAAGCCTACTTGCAAATAAATTGCTTTTTATGCATTTTATATAATCATTCTTATATATTTACTATTATATATTTTATATAATTACCATTGCATAACTATTCTTAATTGCTTTCGGTTCAAAGCTCTGAGACTGGTTCACTATTACTCCGATAAAGACTTGCACCATACGTCTTCTCTCTGAAATCTTCATAATAACTACTATCTCTCTTCATAGCCTTTACTATATTAATCAATCTTTATAAAAGTATCATAGAGATTGGTTAAAGTCAAGATTTTTCATAGTTAATCACCTAATTAATTATGTGATTTATTCATGTATTCTTCTGACAATTCTATATACTATATCTGATTCATTTATTAATGGCTCACGCTGTGCAAAAAATATAATTCCATCTGTAGGTGCTTTAATCTGTTCTTTGACTTCTCCCTCAAATGGATCTATAACCTCTGCAACAACTTCCCCGTAATGTACTTCCTTGCCGATTTTCTTTAATTTTCTTAAGAAGCCACCGCTTCCCGAATAAATATTTGTAAGTGAATCTTCGTCTATAACATGGCTTATATATCCGCTAAGACTGTCATATCTGATTATTCCCATTCTTGTAAGAAAACGAAGAACCGCTGATACTGATTGTTTAGCCTTTTCTTCATTAATTGTCTCATTGTAGCCTGAATATACCGAAAATGCTGCTGTCATCTCATTCTGCCAGTTATAATTCAAAGTTGTAGTGTCAATTGGCTGTGGTTTTCTTACAACTACAAATGGTAATCCGAACAGATTCGCAAGTGATGTATTCTGATAACCTGTCTCCATCATTCTTATATGTGGTATAAATTCGCCATCCGCATAAAATGATGGAAACTGTATTCCAAATGTATAATTCTTCACATATTCCATAACCTGTCTGGCAATTCTCTCATTTGTCTTACCAAATTCTCTGCCCGGATATGCTCTGTTAATGTCCTCGTCCTCCACGCCCCAGAACTTTCTTCCGGTATTTAGCGCATATGGATTAACTGTTGGTATGACAAGCACCGATTTATTTGCGCAGATATTTCCGTTATGCTCAAGTCCCTTTAATGTTTTCACAATCTGTGAACATATATAGGTCTGCTGAATCTCTGTACCTCGCATTGAGCCGATAATACACGCTGACTCTTCACCTTTTCCAAATAAATATCCATTAACTACCATATCATCTCTGTATGGCGATTTTATTCTGCATATTTCTACCTTATTCATTGTAATCCTCATTTCTGAGCAATTTATTTGCGATGAGGCAGTCAGAAATTCGCGAAGGCGATTTCTGACTTGCCATAAAGGCTATTTGCTTTCGCTCTAAAGCAAATAGCCGTGCGAAAGGGTTGGCGCATCAGCGCAATTCTTTCGCACTATCCTCCATATCCCTACCTATAAGTATTCGTGCCAACAAAGCGCCCTCATACACCATCGGAAATTCTCTTATAGTAAATAAGATGCCATCGTGATTAGCCCTGACTTCCTGAAGCACCTCATTTTTCATAACATCGACTACTCTGCCTATAAGCTGTCCCTCTTTCAGTTCTTCAAAATCACTGATTTCCGAAATAAATAATCCCGCCTTATCAGCTCTTATAAATTCCACGCCATCATCATTGCAGACCGGAGCCTCTGATACACTATATTTTTCTCCACTCCAAATCTCAAATTCCGACATCACATTAAATATTCCCTCGACAATCTTATCTCCATCAGCTTTATTGATTGAGTTACCAATGCCACATTCTACCGCAAATGCAGGAACTCCCATACAATTTAAACTATGTGTAAGTGTCGAATCTGACACAGTCGGATTAGGATTAATCCATATTACATTTGCATTTATAAGTCTTGCATATGGTAAAACTTTATCCGCAAAGTCCTCATTTAACCGGACCTGCAAGCTTTCCCTTGAGAAAATGTCACTTCCATGAACATCGATACATATTGACGAGCCTAAGACATTTTCCGTTAATGCAAATGCAATTCTCTCCATCATTCTTCCGTTTGCCGAACCCGGAAATATATGATTCATATCAAGTCGTTCTTTTGGTATTGTGTGGATTGCATTGTCTAAACCTAACATATTTACAGCCGGGTAAATGTCTACTATCCCTTTAAGACAATCCTTATTCTCCTCGATTCTCTTAATGAGTTCATAGCAGATATATTGCCCCTCCATCTCATCTCCGTGTATTCCTGTTACAATGGAGATTCTTTTTAGATTCTTCTTCTCTAATTCATTATTACTTAACTCTTTATATTCTTCTGGCACTAATCTGTTTCTTACAAGCTTTAATCTCTCTCCTACCGGTAATTCCAGACTAAATATATTCTCATACATATCTATCATTCTCTTTCTAAATTAAACTAATCTACCACAAAAAAGGAAAGCTTATTCTCCATTCCGTAGAGCATACTAAGCTTTCCTGTAGTGCGGATGACAGGAATCGAACCTGCACGGTCTCCCACTAGATCCTAAGTCTAGCGCGTCTGCCAGTTCCGCCACATCCGCATTTCACGTTTAACGTGCTTAAATATGATACCATTCATATATTCTTTTGTCAATCAGATTTTATTCGCATTTATTTATTGCAAAATATATTTTTACCTTTATAATATACATATATTAATGTGTCAAGAAATGAGGTTTAAAATGAGCTTAGCTAACCCTAAACATAAATTACAATTATCAACCACACAAATGATTGCCCTCGGATTTCTGCTTACAGTTGTCGGAGGTTCTTTATTACTAATGCTGCCGGTTTCATCAGCTGACGACACCTACACACCTTTTGTCGATGCACTTTTTACATCTACCACATCAGTATGTGTTACTGGTCTGGTCGTTGTAAATACATTTGAACACTGGAGCCTCTTTGGACAAATTGTAATTTTATTTCTTATACAATGCGGTGGACTCGGCATTATTACATTTACGACTTCTCTTATGTTACTTTTACGCAGAAAGGTAACTTTAAAAGGTCGTATATTGTTGCAGGATGCATTTAATCTTGATTCGCTAACCGGACTTGTTAGATTTACTCGCAAAGTTCTTATCGGAACATTTACAATTGAATTTATCGGTGCATTTCTTTATTCATTTACATTTATTCCTGATTTTGGACTGGCTAAAGGCATCTGGATATCTGTATTCACCTCAATTTCTGCATTCTGCAATGCTGGTATTGATTTAATCGGGCCATCCAGTCTGGCTGGATATGCAACAAATGTCAATGTAAATCTTACGACAATGTTTCTTATTACAATGGGAGGTCTTGGCTTTATCGTGTGGTTTGACATTTTAAAAAATATACGTGCCATAAGAAATAAGGAAATGCCTCGTAATGCTTTCTTTAACAGACTTTGTCTGCACACTAAAATAGTTCTGACAGTCAGTATTTCGCTTATTATAATTGGTGCAGTTATTGTATTTGCTTTAGAATATAATAATCCTGCTACCATAGGAAATATGTCTGTTCCTCATAAAATTCTTGCATCATTTTTCCAGTCCGTTACTACCAGAACGGCAGGGTTCTTTACATTTTCCCAGAAAGGTATGCGTGATGCAACGACATTGTTCTGTCTGATTCTTATGTTTATCGGTGGTTCTCCAGTCGGAACGGCAGGCGGTGTCAAGACTACTACATTTGCACTTATCATTATTGCTGCAATGTCGGCTGTAAAAGGCAGCGAATATGGAACAGCCTATGGCAGACGTATTCCAAACAGAACTATGAGAAAGGCTCTTGCTGTTGTCTTAGTAAGTTTATGTTTCTTATTTACAAGTATAATAATATTATCGACTTATACAGGTGGCGATTTACTTGACATTATGTTTGAATCAACGAGTGCCATTGCAACCGTAGGACTTACAAGAGATTATACCGCCACCCTTGATTTATCAGGTAAAATCATTATAATCATATGTATGTATGCCGGCAGACTCGGTCCAATGACTCTGCCTATCGTATTCAGTTCAAGAAAAAGTAAATATGGTCTGGCAATGTTCCCACGCGAGGACATTACTGTTGGATAATTATATAAAATAAATGAATGGAGATTAGTGTGAAAAATAATGCAGATGCGATTATTTTTCACACAGCTAAATGTGTCGCAGACGTCACATTTAGTTCTTACTGCGAGCAAAATCTGAAATTTTGCTCGCGATTCCTCCGACGTAAACGTCTGCGGAATGGAGATTGATATGAAGAAGAAATCATTTGCAGTATTTGGTTTAGGAAAATTTGGAGAAAGTGTTGCACGCGAGCTTGCTCAAATCGGGGCTGAAGTCCTTGCTCTTGATATAGACGAAGAAAAAGTTCACGAAATTGCACCATACGTTACACGTGCAATGAAAGTCGATGTATGTGATATGGAGACTATGGAGTCTCTCGGTCTTTCAAATATGGACGGTGTAATTATCTCTATTACAAGTAATCTTGATGCAAGCATTATGGCAACAATTATCTGTAAAGAGGCAGGTGTTCCTTATATTATGGCAAAATCGGGTGAAGAAATTCACTCAACAATCCTTAAAAAGGTCGGTGCTGATAAGGTAATTATTCCTGAGAAAGAATCAGGACTTCGTGTTGCAAGAAGCCTTATTTCCGGTAATTTCAAGGAATTTATCGAGTTATCAAGTACGGTACGAATGATTGAAATTGCAGCAAGAGCGGACTGGATAGGCAAGACTTTACGAGAACTTAATCTCCGTAAACGCTTAAATATTAATGTTATCGGTATTCGTGACAAGAACGATATTGTTATGAATCTAGACCCTGATATTCCAATTAAAAAGGAATATTCATTTATAGTTGTATTAGATAAACGTGATTTACCAAAACTTATGAAATCGTAATATGACTCTGAACTAAACTGCTGAATTTTTTATAGGTATTTTTGTTTTTTGATTATTTGAATTCATCTGTGGCACACGATTAAACTAATGTGTGTCACAGATGAACATCTCAGCTTAAATGTATGTATTTATGTTGAATGTACACAAAATAATATATAATCTATACATTAAAATCTATCATTTAAAACACATAGAACCCCATAATCCCGCACACAATTCCAATTACCAATCCCCCGATTACATCACGTATATAATGAACACCTGCTACCGGTCTTACAACCGCAATCGCAACACTTATTAACATCATAATAACACCAAGCGGCACATTAACATACATTGATGCCATTGCAATAATGGTCGCTGATAATACGTGTCTGCTTGGAAATGACTGCCCTTTTTTATCTTTCTTTATTAATGGTGTAATGTTCATTGCCTCATAAGGCCGCTTTTCATTAACCACTTTACGCGCAACCGTACATATTCCAAATGTAATTAATGGAACAATAATCACTCTGATTATTTCTTCTAACTTACTTTTACCCTGAAATATTTCAAATATAACTACGGCTGCATATTCAATCATTGTAACTATTGGCAGACCTTTATATAATATGTTCAATATTTTCATTCTCTTTTCGTTACCACGAAACCAATTACTTATCTTAGCATATCTTTCTTCATTCAATTTAATTACCTCGGCAAAAACTATTTTTATATAATTATATCACACGTAAATAAATCTTTAAACCAACAGCTTTTTCTTCAAATATTCCATAAACTTTTCAGTTGCCGGTGTTAAACGCTTAATATTCTTCATTGCTATTCCTATCTCTCTGTAATATGGAACTTCGAGCGACCTTATCTCAATTCTGTATGGAATACGCTGCAAAATCATTTCCGGTAAAATACCTATTCCAAGCCCTTTTTCCACCATAGACATAATCGCAAAATCTTCCCACGTAGTAAAACGAATCTTCGGAGTTACTTTACTCTTTTCTAACAATTCAGATACTTCCGTTTTTCCTCCATGCTCTAATAACAGAAATTGTTCTCCCTCTAAATCTTTAATATTAATTCTCTCATTTTGGGCAAGCTTATGATTAGGCGGTAAAACAACCTTATATTCATCATTTTTAAGGAAAATGGTGTCTAATTTCGCCTTTGATGGCAGACTTATGAATCCACAATCAACGCGTCCCTCTTCAATCCATTTTTCGATTTCATCATAATCTCCTAATAACATTTCATAATCTATTCCCGGATAATACCTTTGGAATTCTGCAAATATATCCGGCAGCCAGTTTATTGCCACACTTGCAAATGTTCCAATTCTTACGGTACCCGTCTGAATGCCTTTTAGCTGATGTACAAACTCGTCCATCTTCTGAAAATCATTAATAATCGTTCTTGCATACGGAAGTATCTGTTCCCCTGCCGAAGTCAGACACAACCCATTTCTGCCCCTCTCTAATAATGTTACACCCCATTCATTTTCTAAATCTGCCACCATCTTACTTACTGAGGATTGCGCATAATTTAACTCCTCCGCTGCTTTAGTAAAGCTTCCTTTATCAACGGTTTTAATAAATGCTAAATATTTCAATATATTATTATCCATCATTATATTCCTTTTTTCGATATATATAATCGTTTTTATTCGCTTTTTATATTCTATATGATTGCTTATAATACTTCAAGGAAATTTTTATTAGAAATGAGGCTTAAAATGAATACTTCAACTACGAAAATGGATATGCTCCATGGTTCACTGATATCTAAACTACTACTGTTTACACTGCCTATTGCACTCAGCAGTATTCTCCAGCAATTATTTAATGCAGCAGACACTTCTATTGTCGGATATTTTGGTGATTCAAATGCACTTGCCGCTGTCGGAACAAATGGTGAAATTATCGCTCTTATCGTCACTTTGTCTTCCGGTCTGTCAATTGGTGCAAATATACTGATTGCTAATAAAATCGGTCAGAATAGCCTAAATGATGTACCAGAGATTCTGCATACTTCAATTGTTTTAGCCACTATAACAGGTATTATCGGATTAGTTATCGGACAATTTCTTACTAATCCATTGCTTACACTTATAAAAACTCCGTCTGACATTATGACATCTGCCGAAATCTATCTTAGAATTTATTTTATCGGTTATCCTTTTTTATTATTATATGATTTTGGTTCTGCCATACTTCGTGCAAGAGGTGACAGCCGTTATCCGTTTATCGCCCTCACAATCGCAGGTATTGTAAATGTAATTCTTAATCTTATTCTTGTAATAGTATTTCATTTAGGTGTTATGGGTGTTGCAATTGCCACCGATATATCAACTGTTCTTTCTGCAATTATGGTTCTGTTCCGTTTACATAAAGACACTACTATTTTCCATTTATCATTTAGGAAATTACATATAAATTCTAATTATATGCTTAGAATATTACAAATCGGTATTCCATCAGCCATTCAGGGAGCTGTTTTCTGCTTTGCAAATATCTTCGTTCAGGCTTCTGTTAACAGCTTCGGTGCAATCGCCACAGCAGGCAGCACTATTGCAATGAATTTTGAATATCTCTCTTACTATGTTATTACTGCATTTGGTCAGACTGCGACCACATTTACCAGCCAGAACTATGCTGCAAATAACAAGAAAAGATGCAGAAAAATACTATTCTTCTGCACCTTATTCTCTATAATATTCAGTTCACTTATCATTGTACCAATTGTAATATTTAGAAATAATTTTTCAGGACTATTCTCTACAGAACAGGCTGTTATAAGAAATTCATGTATAAGAATTATGTGTATCCTGTCGTTTGAGCCTATATGCAATCTGTATGAAATTCCGTCCGGTGTTCTAAGAGGTTGTGGTCATTCGCTGCTTCCAGCAATAATTACGATAATTGGTACATGTGCTTTTAGAATTATATGGATATGCACTATTTTCAGATATCATCATTCTCTGAAAACACTTTTTATTGCATTTCCAATTTCATGGGTTATAACTATTTTACTGATTTTATTCAGTTTCATTATTGTCAGACCACTTAAAGACTAAATTATAATTATCAATCCCGACACATATATTACAACACATACATATATATACATAAGAAATGTAGTATACTTCCACCTAATACAAAGAAGTGCCAGATTGAATGCATATATTTCACTTTACTTCCAATTCCGTATATAACTGCACCGATTGTATATGAGATTCCACCTGCAACTAATAATTCAATGCCTTTACCGGGAACTGCTCTCATAAGTGGGTTAAATGCGAATACAATCGCCCAGCCCATTGCCAAATAACATATCATTGATATTACCTTGAATTTCTCCATATCTATAGCATTAAGAATGATACCAATTACGGCTGCTGCCCATATAACTCCGAATAATATCCAGCCAACACTGTCTCTTAATGATACAAGTGTAAATGGTGTATATGTTCCTGCTATTAATAAGAAAATCGTGCAATGGTCGAATATTCTCATTACTCTCTTAGCATTATTAGGCTTTAATGCATGGTAAATGCATGACATACTATATAAAATAATCAATGAGAGTCCGAATACCCAGCTACTTACCACGCCCCACATATTCTGGTGTCTGTAGGACAACGAAACACACAGGCATAATGCTGCGATTCCAAGTCCTGCACCTACTCCATGGGAAATAGAGCTTATCAATTCTTCTCCTAATGTATATTTAGGTATGGCAATCTTCTGTTCAAGATAACTTTTCTTTTTAGTAATTCCACAATCCATGTGTAACCCTCCATTCTATATCAAAACACAAATAACTGTATAATGTAGTTTTCATAACTACATTATACAGTTATTATACTCATTGTCAAGAGGTTTATATTACTAAATTGTGTTTCTTTTGTTAATTAATTCTATTATTTCCCTGCTTGCCTCATCATACGAGTTAAAATATATTCCATTTAATCCGATATCTGCTGCCGCTTTGATATTTGCCTGTCTGTCATCGACAAATATACATGCATCAGGCTCTAAATTATATCTATTAATAAGCTTTTTATAAATCTCTGAATCTGGCTTAGAACATTTCTCTTCGAAGGACAGTATTCCTCCGTCCATATCATCAACGAAATTAAGTTCTTCCTCACAGTCATTATATAAAGTCTTACTAATATTTGATAAGTACAACACTCTGATATTCTGTTCTTTCAGACTCTCTATCCATTCATCGGTATATTCAAATCGTCTCACGATACCTTTCATATCAGAGAATACTTTTCTGACTGCATCTTCTAACTCTGGATATCTTTCTATATATTTATTTATGACTTCGGTCTCTGTCATAATTCCTTTGTCATATTCATTCCATATATCATTTTCTATAATGGCATTGAATATCTCATCTCTTTCTTCTCCATCATATCCGATAGATTTAAGGTATTGCATAGGAACAAATTTAGCTAATACGTTGCCAATGTCAAATATAACCGTATTAATTTCAGGTCTTTCGACTTCCTTTTTACGGCTTAATTTATATTTAACAGCTTCGAATACATTGCTAAACCATTTCTTTATATTCTCAGAATTTCTTCTTAATAATTTAACCAATTTGATAACAACATATACTATACATATGACAGCAATAATTATTTCTGCAAGTAACGCATACACACAGATATCTTCTCGTCCTCTTGCAACATTTTCCCAATATGGATATACAACTCCGTTCGTTTTCATTGAACGTTTTCCATAGGTTTTCAATAATTTGATAAGAGATGTTACTGAATACCTGTCATCTGTCTTAACAATATCTCTGTTATCCTCTGATAAATCAATTCCTTTTTTAACAATCTTATATGCATAATTCTTAGTTAAATCAGGTAATATAACTTCATAATCCGTTATATAAGTCTCTTCTTCGCCTGTATTAAGCAAATTATATGAAACATATACAGTAGGCTTGTTATTACCGGCTTCCTTATTAAGTCTGCCTTCATCTCTTTTAATAACACCTGAAATTATATATTCTTTGCCATTAATCTCTACTGTCATACCCTGTATGTCAGTACTTCCAAATAATCTCCATGCCGTATCTTCATCAAGCACTAACAAATCGTCCATAAGATTATCAGGTGTAAAGTATGAACCGTTAACTAATTCTAATGGGTGAAAGAAGAAGAAATCTCCTCCCACACCAATAGCCGATACTTCGGCATTAACATCATCTCTGCTTATAGTCAACTGTCCTTTGGCACTGTAACTGTCAATCCATGTATTATAGCCGGATTTATTAGTAAGTGCATTACTCTCTGTAAGGGTATTTTTCATATTTTCCTCGAACTCCATTACATTATTAAGAGTGAACTTTGCATCTTCCGACATAAATACACTTATATGTGCAGATTTACCTGAACTATCCCATCTGAGTGCAGCATCATGTGACACATCATTATTTTTCTGATAATTAATAATAAGGACCGGAATTACTAGAAGTATAACAGCAACTACATATTTTATTATTTTTTTAATAAAATCTTTCATAATCAGTCTCCATTTCAAGGTCGCTTATGCGCCAGGGTTAATCTGCCAGTCTTATAAGATCACCTGCTTTAATTAATTTGCTTGAGGTTGTAATAACATATTCGCCACCCTCTAAAGCACCCTTTATGGCAGATTTAGAATCGTCAGTCACTAATACTTCCACATTTATACGTTTTGCAACATATCTGTTTCCTAATGGACTACTTTTCTCTTTAACAACTAAGATAAATTTACCGTTATTATCTTCTCTTATTGAACTGTTAGGCACTACATAATCATATGTCGCACTCTTATCACCTAATGAAACTGTCATGGTTGAACCTGCTTCCACATCACCCTCAATATTCAGAACTAATAACTTCTGTTTACCCGGTGCAGCAGGATCGTTCTTAATAGTTGTAAGTGTTGCCTTGACATCTCCATAATACCATGAATTAGATATTGTAGCCTCATCACCTATTTTAACCTTTTTAACCTGGTCTTTTGTAACCGAAATAGTTAATGAATAACCACTATCTTTATTCTGAATTGTAATAAATGGTGTATCAGGAGAAATTGTATCTCCATTCTTAACATCAACTGTAAGTATTGTTCCGTCTACTGTTGACTTGATTTCATTTCCCACAGAATTCTGTTTTAACTTCTCAATATTCTGTTCTGCTGTCTTAATAGCTTCATACTGTGAACGTAAATCATTAACTGTATTAATATCTGCTAAATAATCCGCATGCTCTTTTGTAACAGCTTCTAATTCTTTCTGTGCTGCCTCAAGGCTCTGATTCAGCTTATCAAGTTCAGGATTAGATGTATTAATATTAGCATTATCATCCATACCTGTGTCATCTGCTCCGTCACCTGCTGCATTAT
>Ga0256404_1009315_pt1 | contig 14162 bp, 16 predicted proteins | sample RumenRJG_01DNA_FD_185990 | JGI IMG/M metagenome (GOLD analysis project Ga0256404, IMG submission 185990) | Bovine rumen microbial communities from Lethbridge, Alberta, Canada - RJG_01 | ecosystem: Host-associated > Mammals > Digestive system > Stomach > Rumen | place: Canada: Alberta | collected...
ACAAGGACGATGTCCGGACCGTAAACGATTTCGTCAACCTGATTTCGGTTCCCATCAAGGCCAAGATCGTTCCCCTGAACATCTACGGGAAGCCCATGCTCAGCGACGGCGTGTTCTGCGGCCAGATTTATTCCGACGTCAAGATCACCAATGCAGGTGTCTTCGAGGTCCGTCCCATTACTTTTTCCATCAGGGATTCCGTCAGCGGGAAGACCATTTTCCGGACTGAAGGCGAAATGCAGGGACAAGTTCTCGTGGCCGACTCTGCGGCGCAGAAAATCGTAGCCGTCACCGCTCCCCATAAAGACTGGAAAACGACCATCGGCGGGATGCCCCTGTCCATGTTAATGAAAGAGAACTGAAGTGTAAAGGAATGTGTTTTAACTTATGAGCATAGAGATTATCAAACAACTGGCTATTTTAATCATCGGCTTTGCCCTGTTGGTAAAAGGGGCCGACCTGTTTGTGGACGGTGCCTCCGGCATCGCTAAAAAGTTTGGCATTTCGGAACTGATCATCGGACTTACCATTGTCGCCATGGGCACCAGCGCGCCGGAAGCGGCAGTGTCTATTGCAGCGGCAGCCAAAGGAAGCGCCGGCATCTCCATCGGTAATGTCATCGGCAGCAACATTATGAACATCTTTATCATCCTGGGCGTTGTGGCTGCCATTACCCCGTTAAAGATAGAACGTTCTACCGTCCGTTACGAGATGCCTTTTACTATCATTGTCACCGTACTCTTTGTTCTCATGGGCAGAGACGGCCTCATCACCAGAGTGGACGGCGCGATCTTATGGGCAGGCCTGCTGCTTTACATCGCCTATCTGCTTCGCCAGGCCAAACAAAAACCGGCAGAGGTTCCCGCACAGGCTGAAACAGCGGTCCAAAAAACAGAAGGAACCGGTTCGCCCGAAGCGGTTGCGGAAACCGCGGCGGATGTTCCGACTGCCGATACCGAAGCAGGCGTCACACCTGCCGCAGCTACAGAAACCGGGGAAGCAGTTCCCGCAGAATCCCCTTCCATCTGGAAGCTTATCGCCCTTACCATCGTGGGCCTTGCCGTGATCCTGGTCAGCAGCGACTACGCCGTGGACGCCGCTGTTGCCCTGGCCAAAATTTTTAACATCAGCGACCGGGTCATCGGCCTTACCATCGTAGCGCTGGGCACTTCCCTGCCGGAACTGGTGACTTCGGTCACAGCAGCGCTCCGGGGCAATGCGGATCTGGCGGTAGGCAACGTGGTGGGCAGCTGTATTTTTAACCTGCTGTTTGTATTAGGCACTTCCGCCCTGATTCTTCCCATCCCCTGCGCCCCCAATTTCCTCAGCGACGCTTATGTGGCCGTGGGCGCCACCGTACTGCTCCTGCTCTTCGGTTTCACCCAGATGAAGATTGTCCGCTGGGAGGGCGTGCTGCTGGTAGCCTGCTATGTGGCCTACGCGTATGTAGCATTGGTTTGAGAATTGCGATGCATGAGTGCATTTATAAATATCTTTTTACTGTTTCCAATGTAAGGAAACCCTGATTCATTCGTTTCTCTTTCGTCTCATAAAAAAAGCCGGACTGAAGCAATTCCATTTGTAAAACTTCAGTCCAGCTTTTTATTTTTTTAGGAGACGCTGATTAAAAAGAGTAAAAAAAATGGTGATCCATCCGCGACTCGAACGCGGGACACCCTGATTAAAAGTCGGATGCTCTACCGCTGAGCTAAATACCCGTCTGGGGAGAAGGAGAGGAATCGAACCTCCGTAACCTGAGCCACAATCAGGCGCACTACCATTGTGCTACCGACTCCATAATTCTAGGAAAATTTAACTGTTCCATCGAACATGTGTAATTCTACCACAGCCAGACGGGCGTGTCATTCTACCAGTAGTAGCAATCTATTCTGCTATCCGCAATTGTTTCTATCACAGAACGGCGCTGCGTTACAGAAGCTCTGACACTTGATGCCGTCCCAGGTTTCACGTTTAGAGCAGGCAGCAGGCATATTTCCTGTAAGGATTGCCTGCTCTATTCTTTCCTTCTTAGCCTTAAACCATAATCTCAGCCAGTGGTTACTGATTTTATTCAGCTTTACGGTATAAATCGGCCTATAGATATGTCTGTCTTCAGCTGAACGGGTACTGTAATCACGGATCAGCATCTGGATATACATGCCGTCAACTTTATAGCCAGCTTCTTCTAGCAGCATACGATAAAAGTTCTGCTGTAAGGTCCACTCCCATACGTCCCGTCTGCAGTCCTCACTCCAGACCTTGACCGTCTTATATTTAGGCTGACCCTTCTTGGCACCGACCTTATATACTTCGCCTGTATCTACCTGCTCAGTCTTATAGCCATATCCCAGTGCCTTCATGGCTTTATAGCTGGTAGTCACCTTATAATCGCAGATGACGTTCTCGTAGTCATTGAAGATATGCCCGTAGGCGTCAATCTGGCCGGTTGCTATATCGTTTTCAAGCCTGGTCTCCGTCATTATTCCCTGTGACCTGCCCCCATTTTATGTACCACGGGGAAATTTAGTATAGCTGCAATAATCAAAATGTTTGCGCATATTCTGCCGGTGTCTTTTGACCCAGCGCGCTATGCGGACGAACCATATTGTACTCGTCTTTCCACCGGCCGATTATCTCCCGTGCCTCCTGGAGATTGTGGAACCAGTTCAGGTTAAGACATTCATCCCGGAGCTTCCCATTGAAGCTTTCAATGAAACCGTTCTGCATGGGTTTTCCGGGATCGATAAACACGTGCTCTATTTGCTTCTCGCAGGCCCACGCATTGAGGGCATTACTGGTAAATTCAGGACCGTTGTCAGAAAGTATTTCTTTCGGCCGGCCGCGGAACAGCATAGCTTTATTCAGATATCTTGTTACATGTTGTCCGGTAATGGATGTATCTACTTCCAATGCAATACACTCCCTCGTAATTTCATCGATCAGGGCGAATATGCGGAACCTTCTGCCAGTAACGGTAATATCACTGACAAAGTCCATGGACCAACGGTCATTAGGACCCAGAAGATGACTTCTGTCCGGCGTTCCGCGTTTTGCATAGATTTTCCGCTTAAGCTTGCGCTTGAGTGCAAGGCCAGCCTTTTTGTAGAGGCGGTAGACTTTTTTGTGATTAATATGGATGCCTTCTCTTTGCAGCATCATATGGATGCGGCGGTATCCAAACCGTTTCCAGCGGGATGCGATTGCTTGCATAGACTCCGTGATCTTTTCTTCTTCGGAATTGTCCCTGGGTTCGTAACGCTTCGTGCTGCGAGATATCCCTATCAGCCTGCAAGCTCTGCGTTCACTGATGTGAAAGTCCTTTTGGATTCTTTCACATGCTGCACGTTTCGCTGCAGGCGTTACGAGTTTTTTGAGATAACGTCCTTCAGGATCTTGTTATCCAGCGAAAGATCGGCAACAAGCTCTTTGAGCTTTGCGTTTTCGGCTTCCAGTTGTTTCAGTCTTTTGACTTCTGAAACGTTCATGTCGCCGTATTTGCGCTTCCAACTGTAGAAAGTCTGTTCTGCAATGCCAAGTTCACGGACAATGTCGGCGGCGGGTCTGCCGCCCTCATGTTCCTTAAGCACCTTGATGATCTGCTCTTCTGTGAAACGATTTTTCATGGCCTTCAGCCTCCTTTGTGGTAATTATACCACAGCCAGACTAAAGTTCAGAGTGGATCAGTTTTTGGGGAGCAGGTCACCTGTGCCTTAAGCGCTGCAAGCTCCTGAGCCTTATGTACTGCCGTACCGAAGGTAGAAAATACTAAACTCATCGGATCAATAGCATAGTCATTGATTTTCATGAGATAGCTTTCACGGGCTCCACGGATAAGCTCCGTAACCGAGAACCTGTCAAGCTTTCTGTCCCTGCAGCCGGCAGCAAGGCTGTAAAGTGTAGGTCTTGCAATGCAGGCATGCCCGTAGACACATCCTGCAAGACATTGTTCTATTGTAACCTGTTCGCCGTTAGGGCATATAAAATTTTTAGCTGTCATAATTATTCCTCCTTGACATTCAAATTTCATATTATACCTTCGAAAACAAAACACGCTTTCCAGACACGATTTAGGTATTAGCTACCTATCAGTGTTTGGAAAGCGTGTGATTTTACTTCCACATTCTCTGCATAATTTCGCTTTTGAGGAAAAATTTGATTTTATCTTCAGTTTTTACAGGATGAAGTTTATCTCTTGCGACAAGATCACTTATATTTTGCCTGGTACAGTTAAGCAGTTTCGCTGCTTCAGCTGTACTGATAACCCTATTGGCTAAAAAGCTGATAAAGTCATCCATACATAACGGAATATTTATTCCGATATCATAAAGTACCGAGTCTGGTATTACTGCATTTTCTCCCCAGTATATACTATATCCTCCCGTTTGAACAGACACTCTATCAAACAATGCTTTTGAAGCTAAAACAGGCTTAAAAAATCTATCATCTTTCTTAAGGTTATTGATATCGCAACGCTTTACCTCTCCGTTTCTGAAGAAAACCAAAAGACTGTTATTGTTTAGCGGTATAACATCCTCTACCTTTTTTGCATATCGTTCACCAAATTTCTTTAGCACAACGGCTTCGTCTATGGGAACAAGATAATAACTGTCTTGTGCACATCTACCATGACCTAACATCAGCAAATCAAATTCATTATATTCTGTAAGAGCATTATCTTTTAATACCTGACCAAGATTTTGTCTGTCTGTCGGTACAATCCTTTGTTGAACCCACAGCCTGCTCCAGTATGAATTTATCGTTTTATAACCTTTTTTTGCAAAAGATGCTAAAAGGAGCGGTGTCTCCCAGGGGTCTGCATCATCTGGCAACTCAATATAGAAGCGTTTATCTGCTTCATAGTAAATCAAGTAAGCTAAATCTTTATTGCTGTATTCTTCCTCATCCCTGATTGCAAATACCTTCATAAACCTGCCACCTTTTCCATATCATAGCCCATATTTTATCACGCCATGGCTTTGGCAATATATCTTCCAGCCCTTCCATTAACAAAACCTCATCAGTTTCTTTTAAAGAGCTAAGCCTAGGACGTTTGTCTTTGGGTATAATTTTCAGGTTGCTAAGGACAGAATTGCTGCCGACACAGCACTGTACACGCAAATCTGACAGAACATCAAATTTTTGCAGTGCTTCTTCATCCATGCAACTGAAAGCCAGAGATAATCCGTGGTCAAAAAGAGGAGCCAAGCGCATGGTCTTTTTACGTCTATTCCTGAGCACTTCAATATTGGCTCCGTGTCTGTCCCTGTTTAAAATCAAATAATCTATAACCAGCATCTGATATATATATTCTTCCCAGCCCTGTCTTATACAGAACTCCAGTAGATTCTCACCGTTATTTCTTTCTGCTTGGAAGTATGCATCTAAAGCGATTTTGCTTTCTCCTGGTTCTTTGAAATCTTCGGACATACATACATAGGTATCAATGGCTTTATCGTCTAATACAATGTTGGCGTGTATGAGATTGTAAGCTAAATGCGGGATACCAAGTAAAGTTAGTAAGCGGTCAACAATAATTTCATTTATACTTTCATGTCCCACGATACCTTCTTCGATATTGTAATTAGATAGTTTATAATATTTTTTCTTCGTTCCGAAGTCATCGTAGGCTTTTAAAAACGAACCTGCGGTTCCTGAGGAATTTCTTATTTTAGTCCAGGATAAATAGGTCAAATCCTGTAAGTCTTTAATAATTTTGGCGTCCATTACTATCACCTCGCGATAATAAGTATAATAAATAACTTGACATATGTCAAGATATTTATTATACCACTTGTCATATGTCAAGTCGTGCCAAAATTCTACGCAACTTCTTTATTTTTTTCGATAAGTTTTCCGCAGTCAGGACAATATTTCGGGATTTCTCCGAAGAACTTTTTCCTGCATTCACGGCATAATTTTCTTTTAATGATTTTTCCCTCAGTAATGATAACTGTCGTTTTCTTTTCCATGATTCACCTCTTTATACATAATTCTTCTATAATTATTATGGTATTTTTATATAATTTTTCCATATAAATTATTCTAGCCATTCGTTTTCCATATCCACGTTGATTCCTACCTCACGTCTAAGTTCGAGGATACCAAGCTCAGTCGTTACTTCAAAGTCTTCGATATTTTCGCCTATCCTGATAAAGTCATAAGGATGATCTATATCGTCAAGCTCTTTAAGATAGTTCTTTAAAAACTCATACCTTTCTCAAATTATCCGTAACCCTTACGTCTTCCATGCTGGGCTTCGGGTCGCCTGACGGATGGTTATGGGCTATGATAAACGAGGTTCCGTTATGACGCATGACGCTCATCAGAATCTCACGCTGGCTTACTACGGTATTAACGGCAGAGCCTACCGAGACTACGTCTTTGCCTACTACCATGTTCTTGCAGTTAAGCGACAGGACCAGGAACATTTCTTTTTCAAGATACTGAAGCTCGGTTGCAAGATATAACGCAGTAGTAGCAGGATCGCTGAAGTGCTGCAGGTCGGGAAGCTTTCCTTTAGCCATCCGTCTGCCAAGTTCTACAGCTGCAGCCAGTCTTTCCCTGCATCTAGCAGTAAGCCCTGATGCTCTGTCCGGAATACCGTAAAGATTTGCAAGCGCTCTGTAAAGGTCAGGAGTCCTTTCAAGAAACCGCTTCACTGATTCTGTCTTGCCTATGATGAGCTCGATAAGTTCATCGTCACTAATCGATTTAATCTCTTCTCCCATGTGATAAAGAAGAAAACCATTTTACCCTGCAACCTGAAGAGATTGACAGCGTAAAATGGCTTGATTTTGACATATGCCTGGAATCCGTGAAAAATAATGCATTTCCACATTGCATAGACGTTGAAGAGCTTGAACTGCTCTATAAAAATATAATTTAACGGAGGATTTTAAAAGTAAGCTCTGCTGTTAAAGCTGAAACTGCCAAGATTGAAATCCCTAAACCCAAAAAGACCAAAGCTAAAAAAGCCAAGAAATAATTGACAGCCTTTGGAGCCGTGAAAAAACTTAACGTTTTTTCACGGCCCCTTCTTTTTTATGCAGATTTTATCGTTAACCCTACTTGTTTACTAGGTTGACAATGAATTTGGTTAGCTTTATAATGAGTCTAAGTTAACCAATTAACGAAAGGCGGTAAACGTAAAATTATGGGAAAAGGAATATTTATTACTGCAACAGGAACAGATGTAGGTAAGACCTACGTAACTGGTTTACTCGTAAAGAAATTGCGTGAAGCTGGACTAAATGCAGGCTATTATAAGGCAGCACTCAGCGGTGCGGAAATTACTCCAGAAGGCCTGCTACCAGGAGATGCAGACTTTGTAAGACGAATGGCTGGTTTAGATGTAAAACCTCAAGAACTAGTTTCCTACATCTACGAAGAAGCTGTATCGCCCCACTTAGCAGCTCTTCGCGAAGGCAATCCTGTGGAACTAGCTAAAATTTCCGAGGATTATGCCAAAAGTCTAGAAAAATATGAATACGTAACTATGGAAGGTAGTGGTGGTATTATTTGTCCAATCCGTTGGGACGAACAACATATATTGCTAGAAGACATCATAAAAGAACTTAATTTAGGTACTCTTGTAATTTCTACTGCCGCACTGGGATCAATAAACGCATGTATCTTAACTATTTTTTATCTAAAAGAACATGACATTCCAGTACGAGGCATAATATTAAACAATTATGATGACAATGACTTTATGCAAGTTGATAACAAAAAAATGATAGAAGCAATTGGTGGAGTGCCCATCTTAGCCTGCGTTCCACCCAATGCAGATAATCTTGAAATCGACGTCGACCTGCTAACAAGCTTATATAAATAATGTTTTAAGAGGAGAATTAAAATGGATAGAATGAATGAATTAGCACAAAGAGATTTTGCTCACATTTGGCACCCCTGCTGTCAAATGAAAGATTACGAAACACTTCCTTCCATCGTTATTGATCATGGTGAAGGTGCTTACTTATACGATGTTAACGGCAATAGCTATTTAGACATTATTTCCAGCTGGTGGTGCAATCTTTTAGGACACTGTAACCCCAAAATCAATGCTGCTGTAAAAGCCCAACTGGACAAATTAGAACACGTAATTTTCGTTAACTTCTCTCACGAAACAGCAATCGATTTAGCTGATAAACTTGTAAATATTCTTCCCAAAGGACTTAACAAGTTAAATTTTGCAGATAATGGCTCTGCTGCAGTAGAAATAGCTTTAAAATTAGCATTCCAATATCAACATCAAACAGGACATTCTGAAAAAACTCGTTTCATGTGCTTATCAGAAGGCTATCATGGAGAAACTATTGGCGCCCTTTCTGTTGGTAGCATGGACTTGTTTGCACAGATTTATAAGCCAATGATGATGAACAACATCCACGTTGAAGCACCTGACTGCTATCGTTGTCCGTTTAATAAAAACAGAGAATGTTGCGAATGTGAATGTTTTAAATACGCAGAAGAAGCCTTTGCAAATTATGCCAAGGAAACCGTAGCAATTATCGTTGAACCAATTGTTCAAGGCTGTGCTGGTATGCGCATATATCCCCCTCTTTACTTAAAGAAATTACGTCAGCTATGCAACGAATATGGTGTTCTTTTGATTGCGGATGAAATCGCAACAGGGTTTGGCCGTACAGGCAAAATGTTTGCTTGTGACCATGCTGATATTACACCTGATATCATGTGCATTAGTAAAGCACTTACCGGTGGTTATATGCCTATGTCCATTGTTTGTACTACTGATAAAATCTATGATGCATTCTATGCAGATTACAACGAAGGCAAACAATTTATGCATAGCCATACCTATGCTGGCAATCCATTAGGCTGTTCCACTGCTTTAGCTGTACTGAAAATCCTTGAAGAAGATAAAATTTTAGAAAAATGTCAACCCAAAGCTGAATATTTCAACAATCTGCTCAACGAAGCTTTTGGCAATCATAAAAACATCGGTGAAATCCGCCATATAAATTTAATCAATGCATTAGAACTTGTTACAGATAAACAAACAAAAACTGGTTTTGACGGCAAACTACGCATAGGCTACGAAATCTATAAGAAAGCACTGCCCCACGGACTGTTGCTACGCCCACTTGGTAATGTTATTTATTTTAATCCACCTCTTAACATTGAAGAAAAGGATTTAGAAAAAGCTGTACGCCTTGCAAAAATTGCTATGGATGAAGTTTTAGGTTAAAAATGAAAAACAGGTTTTCCAAAACCATAGCGCATACTGGTATTTTAGCTACAATCATTCTCTTGTCAGGAATAATTAAAATTCCCTCTGTTTTTCCAGGTGGCGAATTTCAATTATCAGCTCCTATCGCAGTTCTAATTTGCGCCCTATTTGGGTTTAAAACTTATATAACAGCTGGTGTTTTAGCAAGTGTTCTTGGGCTTATCCTTGGTTTGACCAATATATTTAATATAATCATAGCAATGACCTTCAGACTTGTTGTAGGACTAATAATAGCTGTCGGAGGTAAAAATTTCTTAACATTGATTGTCGCCGGACCCATAGGAACAATTATGGCCCGTCTAACTTTAGCACAAATAACTCAAGTAGATTGGCAGATACTCGTTATAGCCGCCGTACCAGGAATGCTTTACACTGCAATAACAATTTTAGTGGCTTATAAGCCAGCACAAATTCTTTTTAAGAGAATGAATCTTTAAATATAACAGATTGGAGAAACCATGACTTTATACAGCATAAAAATGCGTGCTTCACAAAAAGAACACCATGTTTCTGGAGCCGAACGCATTCTCGAAAAAAAACAATTAGCTAGTGCAGTTGGCACCTTGACCGAAAGAGCTTTACAGCATAGTTTAGGCACTGCAGACTTTATCAACCTAAAAATAGAAGAAATTAGTGAAGAAGCTGTTCTCAGACTACCAGCCCTCCCAGTTACAACAAAACCAAGCCAAAATATCGAAGATAGCTTTTCAGTAATGGCAAGTATGCTAAATGAACTTGGTATTACCAATCCTGATAAACTTATTACTTTGTTACGCAACGTTAAACCTATGCGTGGTGCTGTTTTGTATGATATTGCCACAAACCAAAGAATTGATCCCAATCAAGAACGTGGCATACGCGTAACATATATGGATGCAACAGATTCAGATTCTCTTTCAAGCAATAAGAATCATTTCCGCGAAGCACTTGTATTAGCAACAAAAGTTGTAAATACTCCTGGTATGGTTGCAGAGCTATGTATTTCTGATGATCCAGATTATGTAACAGGCTACCTTGCTTCAAAAATGCATGGTTATACTAGAATTATGCCGCTTAAAAATGTTGGCGACCCCCATGGAGGAAGAATATTCATCTTTGATAGTCGCCAAGCTAAGCCTGAAGAAGCAATTCATTTTCTTGAAAAAGTTCCAGTATTAGTAGATAGCCTCCCAACAGAAAAAATAACCATCGAAGCCCCTGAAATTTCCATCAATAATAAATTAGATGAACTTAAAAAGAATGCACTGTTCCGTTCCATGCGTACTATGAACAGTGAACAAAGCAAATATGCTATTGTAAATGAGAAAAAACAACTACTCATGTCTTCCAACAGTTATCTTGATTTAGCAGCTAATCCACGCGTTAAAGAGGCAGCAGCACGAGCCGTTCTATTATGGGGTGCAGGTAGCGGAGGCAGTCGTTTGACTACTGGTAATACTGCTTTAGCAGAAGAACTAGAGAAAGCATTGGCTAAATTTAAGAGAAAGGAAGCAACACTTCTGTTTAACACGGGCTATATGGCTAATGTTGGCATTATCAGCGCTTTAACTGATAAAGAAAGTGTTATTTTTAGTGATGAATTTAACCATGCTAGTATTATCGATGGCAGTCGCTTGAGCGGGGCTAAAATAATCGTGTATAAGCATAATGATATGCAAGATTTAGAAACAAAAATAGTATCCACTCAGTATCGCAAAGGTCTTATCGTTAGTGATGCAGTTTTTTCTATGGATGGAGATATTGCTAATTTGCCAGAAATAGTTAAATTAAGTCAAAAATATCACTTGCTATCTATGTTGGACGAAGCACATGCAACAGGCGTAATTGGAGCTAACGGACAGGGCATTGTAGAGTATTTCAATTATACTGCCGAACCAGACATTATTATGGGTACATTAAGCAAATCACTAGGTTCTGAAGGTGGTTTTGCGTGTGCTAGCAATGCTATAATCAATTATCTAATCAACAAAGCTCGTAGCTTTATTTTCTCTACTGCTCAATGTCCTGCAGCCTTGGGCGCAGCATTAGAAGCTCTGAAGTTAATCGAAGAAGATAATGCTCTTGTTAAACAATTACAACATAATGTTGACTACTTCTGTGCTTGCTTAAGAAGACAAGGCATAAATGCCAATTCTCCAACTCCTATTATTCCCATAATCATAGGTGACGAAGCTAAGGCAATGTCTGTAGCAAAGGAGTTAGAAAACGAAGGTGTTTTGATTCCTGCTATTCGTTATCCTACAGTGCCTAAGGGTACTGCACGCCTCAGAGTTGCACTTATGGCTACTCACACTGACGAAGAACTTGAGCATACTGCACACCTTATTTCCAAGGCAATAAAGAAATATCAATAATTTTAGTTTTCTTTTGCAAACAAAAAACAGTTCATTAAAGCACTGCGCGCGTAAAGTATGTTATTTAAAGTATAAGGGGCTGTGAAAAAACGTTAAGTTTTTTCACGGCTCCTTTTTATTTTTTGTGATGGTATTGAAATTTCAGCAATCTACGTTAGTTATTTTATAATATATTATAAATAATTATATTTAATAGATTAATATATGGTTTAGATTATTATAGGCTTAGATGTAGATAATATATAACTGGTATAAAGATATCTGTGCCTATTAAAAATAAAAGGACAGGGCATTTTTACCCTGTCCAGCAATGCGTTTAGAATAATTGTCCTGGAAGCTTCAGCTTTTCTTTAAACGGAAATGTCTTTTCATATTCTTTAAAGCCGATTGCATCTTTTTCAACGGCAAAATATCCTTCCGGCGTAGAATATTCTCCAGTAACACCATTTAAATAGCCTAGAATCAGTTCTTTGCAAAGAAAGAAGGACGCGTCTTCACCTTCAGGTAGACCATGATAGCGTATCCCGTATTTCGAGGCAAATTTAAACCCGCTTTTACCATAGAAATCAATATTACCTTCGAAACATACCGCTCCAAAACCTAGTTCCTTGGCTTTTTCAAGAGAATAGTCGAGAAGAAGCTTTCCGTATCCCATTCTCTTATATTGGTTATCTATGCAGATAGGTCCCATGGTAAGAATCTAGTAATTTCATAAGCTTCTTCCACGATAATTATACTGTCGACAGGTACATCGAATATGACGGCAAGCCTGAAAAGATTATCTACTGTAGGCAGGCTTTTCCCATAAATCCATTTGTAGACGGCATATGTTGTCTGAAATTCCAGAATCTCTTGCAGATCCCTGACGCTAAGACCTCGTGCCCGCATCAGGGATTCAATATTTCGGCCTGTTGCTTCCATATTGACAACAGGCATTTTGTATGTCATTTTAGTCATCCAACCTTTCTAAATACGTTCTTTCGGATAAAAATAAAAACTGCTTCCTATGTTTGCCGTACATGGGTAAGCAGTTATCTTAGAACCATATCAGATTATGTTGGAAATCCTACTCTTATATCTGGTGTTAATATATTTTTAGAGGAATATTCCAAGCAAAATCTTTATTGCCTATCCATTTTAAGCAAACGCAAATAAACTTCACCGGCTTATGCAAGCTAAACGGTGCAGCTGGGAATAATTTGCTATGTTTGGGTAAGTGCAATAAAGATAATAACATTTTTAGCTTTTTCCTCCTGAATTTCATATTTCTAAAAGATTTTTATATTCTATCACACAAAAAGGATTTTGTCATTATACCAATAGTATAAAATTTGGTGTCGATGGTCGGATTTGAACCGACAAGGGATATCCCAACGGATTTTAAGTCCGTCGCGTGTGCCAATTTCGCCACACCGACATATATGGTGGACCCTTCCGGAATTGAACCAGAGCCTCCTGTTCTTCAGACAGGCGCTCTACCTACTGAGCTAAAGGTCCGTGGTATCGGCAGCCGGACTTGAACCGGCAAGGGTGTAACCCAAAAGTTTTTGAGACTTCCGCGTATGCCAATTCCGCCATACCGATATTATCATTATGGTGAGTTCAGCAGGACTTGAACCTGCGACCATCCGATTAAGAGTCGGAAGCTCTACCAGCTGAGCTATGAACCCGTATATGGTCCGGATGACGCGATTTGAACACGCAACCACTCGCTCCCAAGGCGAGTGCTCTACCAAATTGAGCTACATCCGGATGTGGTCGCGGAGGCAGGACTCGAACCTGCGACACCTGGCTTATGAGGCCAGTAACCTGCCACTGGTTTACTCCGCAATAAAATGGTGGGTATTAAAGGATTTGAACCTTTGACCCTCCGATTAAAAGTCAGGTGGCTTTTTTCTGTGTGTGAAAATCCCTTGCTTTGGTATCTGCCAGTTGCAGCAAGCCCTTCGATTTTAGCTCCGACGCGCGTTACGTTTTTTCCCTGAGCTAATCGACATTTTATAATTAAATATTGCCTGTTTAGTACACATAGTTAGATAAAAAAGTATTTAACGCCATCTCCATTCTATTCAGGAGATGGCCATTTTTATTAAAGGGGTGATTTTATATGCTTTACGGCTACATTCGTTTTACTGTTGGTGACAACCAAGATAATTCTTTAGAAGCCCAAACCAATTTATTAAAAAAAAACGGTTGCAACAATATTTACGTAGAGGATTCTGCATGCACAGCCGCATACCATCCAGTGTTTGAAAGCCTAATCCTGAATATATTAGAAAAAGACGATACCCTGGTAGTATGCAAGGCCGATAGGTTCGCTCATAGCATAAAAGAATGCGTAAGTGTTATATTCTACAATCAAACGTACCAAAGCAATATTATGCTCTGTTTTCAGCAGTATCCGGGATAACGGGTTCATTGATTACGATCGGTAAAGTGTACCCCATGTCAAGGACAATTTTGAATTTTAGGGGTTACGTTTTTTGTTAAATCATATTATTGTAGTACCGCTTTACCGGCAGGGAGGATAGGGCTACGCTGAGGAGCGACCCGAGCGC
>Ga0256404_1009317_pt1 | contig 14161 bp, 11 predicted proteins | sample RumenRJG_01DNA_FD_185990 | JGI IMG/M metagenome (GOLD analysis project Ga0256404, IMG submission 185990) | Bovine rumen microbial communities from Lethbridge, Alberta, Canada - RJG_01 | ecosystem: Host-associated > Mammals > Digestive system > Stomach > Rumen | place: Canada: Alberta | collected...
ATACGCGTAACTGAACAGTATCCGTTGTGATGATCAATTGGAGTACTGAGGCAAGAGAAATCCCAGGATCGGGGTTCAAATCCCTGTGACCCCACTTTTTTATAAAACTTTTTTTTTCAAAACTTTTAATTACTTTCATATTTATATTATTTCTCATGTCAAGCATTGTTTTTATTTTAGGATATAATTATGATTCAAATTATTACTTAATTGATGATAATATTTTAGTTGATACTGGTGCAGGCCATAATAAAGATTATTTATTCTCTAAGCTTCGCCAAAATGGTGTGGAGCCAGAAAACATAGAAATGGTTGTCAATACCCATTGCCATTTTGACCATATCGGCGGAAACCATTTCTTCCCGAATGCAAAAATCGCAATTCATAGACTGGATGCAATTTCTATTAAGAATAAGGATACCTTGGGTACTTCTTTAAATGTTTTTGATATAGAAGGAAACTGCCGTGTTGACCTTGAATTGGAAGAAGGCGATAATATTGCGGACTTTGAAGTCATTCACACACCTGGTCACACTAAAGGTGGAATATGCTTATGGGATGGTGAAAACTTAATCAGTGGAGATACAATTTTCGCCGGAGGTGGAGTCGGTAGAATGGACATCGGCGGAAGCTACACTGACATGAAAAATAGTGTTGAAAAATTAATGAAGTTGGATGTTAAAAACATCTATCCTGGCCATGGTCCAATAGTGGAAAGAAATGGAAAAGAACATATTAAAATGTCTTATTCCTATCTTTAATTTTATTTTTCTAATTTTTTAGAAACTTTTTTAAAGTTTCCTCTTTTTACAAGAACAGTAACTTTTTCTCCTCTTGCTACGGTTGAATCAGGTTGAGGAATCTCTAATTTTCCGTTTCTGTAAGTTGATATGATAATATATTCCTTAGTAGGGGAAATATCCTTAAAACGTTTTCCAACGATTTTATCATTTGTAATTGTCATTTCTAGAATTTCAGCATCCCCTTGACCAAGGGTAGTTAACTCTGCAACATTCGGTCTAGTAACCAATCTTTGCAAATGTGCAGCGGCCGCTCTTTCAGGGCTGATTACTTTTTCAATTCCAATTTCTTTGAAAGCCTCTTCGTGGTCAGGGTTACTTACACGAGCGATAATGTGCGGAACGTTATATTTTCTAACCAATATACTAGAAAGCAGGTTTGCCTCATCGTTTCCAGTTGTTGCAATGAAGTAATCGGCATCTTCAATGTTTACTTCTTCAAGCAGCTTTGAACTGGTTCCGTTTCCACGAATAACGAGTGCATCAAGGTCTGATGCAACTTCTGCACATAATGCTTCATCACTTTCAATTAATGTAATGTCATATCCTTCATCAATCAATAAATTCGCAAGAGCGAGTCCGACACGACCTCCTCCCATAATAATCACATACATTAAATCGCCTCATAATTAATTGATAATCAATATTTATTTTTAAATATTATAAAGTTATCTTTTAAATATTTCGAAAAATGCTCTTAATGTAATTAATACCGGATATATTTCCAACCTTCCGGTCCACATGTCAAACATACTTACCACTTTCAATATTGGATTTAATGTGTGGTTAATCACACCTAATTCTAATCCGTTGTTTCCCTGAAGGGACATTGCTGCAAATAAGCTTCTGAATGGGTCATATCCAAACAAGCAGAACAGCGCCCAGGTAAACATTATAAACATCATATACAATGTAATGAAGTTTCCTGCCTGTGAAATTGATTTTTCAGGAATTGTATGTCCTTGTAATTTTACTGGAACAACTCTGCCTTCTGGAGATAAGATTTCTCTAACGTGTCTGTATATTCCTTTAAAGAATGTAATCGTTCTTACAAGTTTTATTGCACCTACCGTTGAACCGTTTGAACCTCCGGTCAACATCAAACACATTAGGCATATTATTACAAATGATGGCCATCCTGCCATTGTTAACGGATCTGCAACACTTGCTCCGGTTGTAGTAATTGCGGACACGATTGTAAACAGCAAATCTATTGGAACAATGTTTGACAGGAAATAAAGCATTACTGTAACTAATGCAATTACTGTAATTATTATTTTAAACTGCAAATCTTCAATTAATGATTTTCCTCTTGTTTTAATTACTTTGTAATGGACTAAAAAGCTTGTAGCACCTAAAATCATCAAGACAATTGAAATCAGGTAAATGATGTCATCGTGATAGAATCCCATATTTGCATTTTTAATGCTCATTCCTCCGGTTGAAATGATATGGAATGTATTACAAATGGAGTCAAAAGCAGGCATTCCTGCAAGAAGATACAGAACAATACCTAATGCAGTATAGATTAAATAGATTTCCAATGTTTTTTCAAGAGTTGTCTTAATACTTGGTTTAATACGTTCATCACGGGCTTCGGAGTGATAAAGTTTAGATGATACGCTGCCGGGTTTTGTTAAAACGCTGATGACCATGACAACAACTCCCAAACCGCCAATCCATTGTTCTAGTGCTCTAAAAAATAGTATACTATGAGGCAATATTTCAACATTTTTGAACATGGTTATTCCTGTACCTGTTAAGGCGGACATGCTTTCAAAAACAGCATCGACGAAAGGTATGTTTGTAGCCAACATGAAAACGAGCCCTCCTATGAGAGATGCCCATAGCCAACCGAATGAGGAAATCATCATCCCATGTTTTAGTCGTATTTTTTTCTTGGCGATGTTTTCAAAGTATTTTCTACAACCATATCCGAGCAATATTGAAATCAATGCAGGTATAACAAAACTGATAACATCAAATTCAAAATAGATTAAATCGAATATTAATGGAATTAAGCACATCACTCCAATTCCAATCATTAAATTTCCGGAATTGTGTGCAACAACTAATAAATCACTTTTTGTTATATACCTCATTATAGTAATGATTTGAATAAAATTCTATATAAATTTATAAGTATTGACGATTATAATTAATTATACACTATGGATCGTAAAACATTATTGATGCTTGGTATAAGTGTTATTATTCTTTTGATAATGCTGTACTTTGTAGGAATAGAACAGGTTATTGGAGCTTTAAAAATAGCTAATTTAAGTATTATAGCTTTGGCTATTGTTGTTCAGATTTTTACTTACTTTTTATATACTTTACGTTGGCAAATCCTCAACAAGATTGCAGGCATGGATGTCGGCATAAAGAAATTGCTTCCAATGGTTTTAGTGGGACTTGCTGTGAATAACATCACTCCTTCCGGTCGTGGTGGTGGAGAGCCTGTAAGGGCATATCTTCTTTCTAAAGAAAAGGAAGAGTATTCATTTGATGAAACATTGGCTACTGTTATTGCAGACAGGGCTTTAGATACATTTCCATTTGTTTTATTGGCCGCAATAACAATTGCATCCATGGCTATGTTTTTTGATTTTGATTTATGGTTGCTTATCGTGATGGTTTTGGCGGTAATAGCAATTGTTGCAATATTGATTGTTCTTATTTATATGTGTATCAATCCTAATTTTGGAAAAAGAGTTGACGGTTGGATTATAGGTCTTGTCAGGAGATTTTATAAGAAAGACACTGAGGAGCTGGAAAATTCAATTCATGAAGCTATTTTCGGTTTTCAAAATACCATGAAAATGGTAATTTCTAATAAGAAAGGTTTAGCTTATTCACTCACATTATCCTTTGTAATATGGATTTTCGAAATAATTAGGGTTTATTTGGTATTTTTAGCATTTGGCGCCAACGTTAACTTGATTGTCATTGGTGAAGTTTTCATTGTCGCTTCTTTAGTCGGTATGATTCCGCTTCTTCCTGGAGGTTTAGGTGCCGTTGACGGATTAATGATTGTTTTCTACTCTGCAGCGGGCATTTCAGCATCAATAAGTGCTGCAGCAACTGTTATCGAAAGGTTGATTTCATTTTGGATGGCTACAATTGTGGGTATGGTCATTTTACCTCAATACGGATCATCAATTTTGGATAAAATTTCATTTAGCTCCTCACCGGATGAGCTTGAGGAATCGCTGGAAAATGACCTTGATGATTAAATAGAAAACTTTATTTTAATAATGAAATATATCTTTAAATGTTATAGAAAATTAGTTTAATTTATAATTTTTTAAATTATTTTTTTATCTAATTTTCAACGAACTTAATGGTGAAAAAATGGAAATTAATGGCGTAAAAATACAAGATACCTTTGCTGAAGGTTTCGGAATAAAAGTATCTAGATTAATTATCACTGCAGCTACTAAACATTTAGCTAAAATTGCAGCTACTGAAGCTACTGGATTTGCTACTTCAGTTATCGGCTGTCCTGCAGAAGCAGGTATTGACCAATACGTTCCTCCAACTGAATCTCCAGATGGAAGACCAGGTTATGCTATTATGATCTGCCACATGTCCAAAAAAGCTTTAGGCGGACAAATTATGGACAGAATCGGTCAATGTGTTTTAACCGCTCCTACTGCAGCAGCATTCAATGCTCTTGAAAGTGAAGAATCCTTCCCAACCGGAAAACAACTCAAATTCTTCGGTGACGGATTTGAAACTGAAAAAGATGTAAACGGTAAAAAAATGCACGTAATCCCTATTATGTCTGGTGACTTCTTAGTAGAAGACCAAATGGGATGGAAAGATGGAGTAGCTGGTGGAAACTTCTTCATTATGGCTGACAGTCAAATGGCTTCCATTGTTGCTGCTGAAGCTGCTGTAGATGCTATTCACGCAGTTGCTGGTGTAATCACTCCATTCTCCGGAGGTATGGTTGCTTCTGGTTCTAAAACCGGTTCAAAATACTCCTTCATGAGTGCATCCACCAACGAAAAAGAATGTGTAACTTTAAAAGACCAAGTTGACACTGAATTACCAGAAAACGTATTCGGAAACATGGAAATCGTTATTGACGGTGTAGATGAAGAATCCGTTAAAGCTGCTATGAAAGCAGGTATTGAAGCTGCTTGTCAAGTACCTGGTGTTCTTGAAATTGGTGCTGGTAACTACGGCGGAAGCTTAGGACCTTACCAAATTCACTTGCAAGAGTTATTCTAGGGAGTTTAACTCTCTTTTCTTTTTTATTTTTATTATTAATCATTTTTTTAATTATTATTCAATTATTCACTGTTATTTTCATTGTTTTTTTAATATTATATCAAATTTTATAATATTGCTTTATATATTAATTTTAATATAATTTTAACATATTTTAAGAACTTATCAATTTAGATTTATTTTAAGAAAACACGTTATTTCTTTTATATGTCCTCAAAACACCGTAGGACTTTATCTTTTAATAAATCGGGGAAACTTTAGTATGTCAAATGAAAATGATAAATTAGATATTCAAAAGGATTATTCAAAAATTATCAATAACAATTCCATCATTAAGCATTACGTAAATGGGATGTCACGATTTTTAATATTGTGGATTATCAATTATAATGATTTTATCCACGGCTATGGGATTATGAAAGAACTGGATAAGTTTTTTTCAATACTTGTTGATGAGGGATCTTTAAAAAAATCAAATCCGAGCAACATTTATCCTATTTTAAATAAGATGGAGGAACAGGGTTTTATCAGCAGTTGCTTTAAAGTAAAAAACAATAAGAAACTGAAATATTTTAAGATAACCGATGATGGGAAATACGTCTTGAATTATTTGTATTCTAGGTTTGATTTAATTCACACCAATCCTCAATGGAAATTATTGTTTGAGGATATGGAATGAATGGTGCTGATTTCTGATTTTTATTATTTTTTTAATAATATTGCTTTATAAACTTTTTTTTAAAAAATTTTATATGTTTATAAGATTTTACATTAATCTTTTAAGAATTATTAGTGCTTAATTAAAATTTTAATATCATATTTTGTGATATTTTTTTAGTTAGGAGGTGACGTTTTGAATTTTGTTTTTAAAAAGACTTTAAGTATTTTTATAGTGCTATTGCTTCTTTTTTTATGTGCAGGGATAGTTTCTGCAGTCGATGTTGATGGCGATAGCTATGCTGTAAGTGAAGGTCTTTCAGATTCTTCCGTTGAAGTTGAAAAAATGGGCGTGTCAGAAAACCAATTGCTGGAAAGTAAAATTAAAGCTTCCGGTAATTCCTTTGATGACATACAGACAGCAATTAATAAGGCTAAAGAAAATGATGTTATTGAACCTAGTGGAACTTACAAGACTTCATATGACCAGTTAAATTTAAATAAATCCTTAACAATCCAGGGTTCATCTAAAGGTGCGACATTGGACTTTGATGGTACTGACTTCTGCTGGTATGTAGGAAGCAGTGAGGAAATTTTGGATGATGACGGATATTCTGTTGAACAAAAGTATAATCCGCTAAATGTCGTCTTTAAAAATTTAAATTTTATTAATTCACAAGGTGCGGTATTCGCTGAAAATTCAAATGTAACTGTTATTAATTGTACATTCATTAATAATAAAATTTCCTTTGATGAATATGGGGGAGGTGCTGCTATCAGTTGTAATAACTTTGACTTTGATGATTGCATATTGAAACTACAGGATTCTAAATTCATTAACTCTACAGGTTATTTAGCAGGTGCGATTTTAGCAGATAATGTAATTGTAAAAAATTGTATATTCAATAATAATTATGCATATAATGGCGGAGCCATTTCAGCATCAAATATCAGCGTAATAGGTTCAAAATTTAATAATAACAAAGCAAATAATTTTGGAGCTGCAATAATGGTGGAGAATGGATTTGCAACAGTGGATAACTCAGAATTCAATAATAATTATGCTGGGGGTAAAGGATCAGCTATTTATATTGGTGCGCAAGATGAATCTCACACAGCATTAAAACTTTCTGATTCAAAATTCAGCAACAATCGTGCAGGTTATGAAACAATCTCATTTGGTTATGTAAGTTTCATTGATCGGGGTGCAGGTTCTGTAATAGTGGAGTATTATGGGTCAAAAGTCAAATACATTATTTCCAATTGCACAGGTTTAGACGAAAAATTCACCAAAACTCCTGCAACTTTAACTGCTGCAAAGGTAATTACAACTTATAACTCTGGAAAGAAATTCACAGTTAAGATTATTGATAAAAACACTAAAAGAGGAGTAAAAAATGCTTTAGTATGGTTAACAATTAATAAAAACATGGGTGATGAACAGATTTACACAAATTCCAAAGGAATTGCTACTCTTAAGTTAACTAATTTTAAGCCAAATACATATAAAGTAACAGTTAGAATTTATGATAAATACTCTCCATGCAAAACTACTTCAACAATTAAAATCTCTAAAGCTCCAACTATTGTCAAAGCTCCTAAAATAACAGCAAAAGTTAAAAAATCTAAATATTTCAAGGTAACTGTCAAAAGTAAAGTTACAAAAAAAATTCTTAAAAACGTTAAAGTCAAAATTAAAGTGTATACCGGTAAAAAATATAAGACTTTCAATACTAAAACAAATAAAAAGGGCATAGCTAAAATAAACACAAAAACCTTGAAAAAGGGAAAACATAAAGTAATCATCAGTTCTGGAAATTCTAATTATAAAATTTCTGCTAAAAGTTTAATTAAAATTAAATAATTATGCTATTGAGGTAAATCATGTTTAAAAAGATTTTCATTGTTTCAATGCTTCTGTTTTTAAGTATTGGTATGGTAAGTGCATCAGATAATCAGACTGATGTGTCCGAAATTAATGTGGATGGTACCAATTTTGGCGATATCCAAAGTGCCATCGATGATGTTGAAGAGAATGGAATTGTTAATTTGGATGATAAGACTTATTCTCCAACTAAAACTGAAATTGAAGATTTTTCAAGTGTTCAAATTAACAAATCTGTAAACATTGTTGGAGTATATAATAAGACAGTCATCACTACAAACAAGAATATTAAAGCATTTGAGATTGAAGATGCGGGCAATGTTAAAATCGAAAATATAATATTTTCCAAGGCATCTCCAGCGGTTATGATATTGAATTCCAATGTTACTTTTATCAACTGTCAATTTAAAGGAAACGATAATTCAATGGGCGGCGCTCTTTCTATAAACCAGGGTAATGTTAATATAATTAACTGTACCTTTAAGGATAATGTTGCTAAGGGTAGGGAGGCATCAGTAGGTGGTGCAATTGCATTAATAAACGCTAATGGATATGTAACAAATATCACTAATTCTGAATTTATCAACAATGCTGCAATGCGCGGTGGAGCGATATATGTTGTGGGGGATAATTCAAAAACTGGATATTTAAACATCAACAACTCTCGATTCAAATTCAATAAACTTATTAAATATGATATTGATGAGGAGTATTCCGCTGGGGATATTTCATTTTATAATCCTTATAATTCAAAGCAGATTAATTTTGAAATGTCCATAGATAACTCTTCATTCATTTCAGTAGATGATTCTGAATTGGTGGATTCAATGCATCCGGCAGTATTTTTACAAAATACTAAAAATATCATTACAAATACAAATTTCACAAATTATGTCATGGTAGTTTGGAATACTGTTGAGATGAATATTGACAAATGTAATATTGAAAACTTAGTAATGTATTGTTACGATAAAAAGTATGCTTTGACTTCTGGTTTAAATCAATTGATTATCAATAACTCCGATATTAAAAATGGATATCTTGATTCCGGATTGGGGTCAGTGGAAAATACAGATTTCAATTCAAATTCTAGATTATACGTTTATGCAAACAGTTTTAAAATAGTTAATTCCACATTTAATCAAAATTCAGCCATATCTTTGGGTAAAGGAAATCTGTCCGTTATTGGATCTTCATTTTCTAATTCAGCAATAGAAATGGATCATTTCTCTGAAGGTTATGCTAAATCCTACTTAAATTTTATTGATTCAGAATTTAAGAATAATGTAAAAATTGATGCCAATTCCCGTAAAACTACTTTTGATAATTGTACTGGTTTAGAAAATTTAATTTCACCGGCAAATATTGAATTTAATGCTGTAACAACATATTATAAGTCTGGAAAATCTTTCACTGTAAAAGTTATTGATCGTAACGAGAACAAAGCCCTGAAAAATTTCAAATTCACATTAAAATTGTATAAGGGCCGTAAACTTGTAAAAACATTTAACTTAAAGACTGATAATAAAGGAAAAGCCAGTATTAAAGTTTCTGGTTTGGCACCATCCACCTATGCTGTCAAGACAACATTTTCGGATAAATCTTATTACTTTAGTGACTATTCAAATTTCATAACAGTTACCAAGATTCCAACAACTGTAAAGGCTCCTAAAGTGGTAAACAAGTTCAAAAAATCCAAATATTTCAAGATTACTGTAAAACATAAAAAAACTAAAAAAACTATAAAAGGTCTAAAATTAAAAATTAAGGTATACACTGGTAAAAAATATAAGATTTATAAACTAAAGACAAATAAAAAAGGTGTGGCTAAACTAAATACTAAAAAATTAAAAAGGGGTTCTCATAAGGTTGTAATAACTTCTGGAAACTCAAATTATAAAGTTTCAGCAAAAAGCACAATTAAAATTAAATAACGGGGTAAATCATGTATAAAAAAATGCTGATTGTTTCACTTTTGGTTTTGTTGACATTGGGGGTTGCTTCAGCTTCAGAAAACATAACTGATGATGTTTTCATGGATGAACAGACAATCGATGTTGACCAAAATCAGGATGTTGGAGAGGTGGAAAATAGTGTAAATGATTCTTCATCAAGTATTGACGATACGAAGATTCCAGTTGACACTAAAATCGAAACAAAAAATGTAAATGCGTATTATAAGGAAAGTTCAGATTTGGTAGGATACCTAAAGGACACTAACAACAATCCAATTTCAAACAAAAATGTTTCAATCACTATCAATAATAAAATTTATAATAGAATCAGTGACAACAACGGTAAAGTTGTTTTAAAGATTAATTTATATCCGAAAACTTACAATGCATTGATAAAGTTCGATGGGGATGAGAATTATTCCGCAAGCAATGCGACTGCAATCGTAAAGGTTAATAAAAATGCGTTTAATATTCAAACCAAGGATTATAAAACATATTTCGAATCCGATTTGTTTTTCAAGGCAAAAGTAATAGGTAAATTCACTAAAAATCCGGTTAAAGGAGTAAAGGTGGCATTCAAAGTCTATTTTTCCAAAAATAAGTATAAAACTTATTATGGAACAACAAATGCAAAGGGTATTGCGGAATTGAAGAAAAACTTTAAAGTCGGATCATATAAGGTTGTTACAGGTATCAAGAAAAACAAGTACTTAAAAGCTAAAAAAACAAAAGCCGCCCTGACCATTAAGGAAACTGCTGAAATGGGTTGTTCTTCCTTATATGTTCAGGTAAGCAATACCGAAGCTGTTGCCGGATTTAGAAGGGATGCGACTAATGCTAAGAATTTGCACATTGTAAAATATAAACTAAATGGAATTCCTGCTGTGAAGCAGTATAAAAAGAATAGTTATTTCTTCCATTCAATAACTGCAGCTAATGGATGGATGGCAGGTACCGGCGGTTGGGACAATCCGACCATCAATCATGCTATTGAAAAATTGGCAGGTAAGATGTTTAAATCTGGTAAGATTAAAAAATCCTACCTTAAGAAAATTCAAAAATATGAAAGAAGATTGACCATTGGTCATTTTTCAATTAAAGCACCGAACGGAAAATATGCAATTGTATGGGGAAGCGGTATAAAGATGGGTAAATTGAAACCTGGTCAATTTATTGATATTCCTAATGCGAGATCAATGTTTAGGCATGGTACATATGCTCATTATGATAAGAATCCTGCAAAGGCAGCCATTAAAATTGCCGCATCCGATTCATTTGGAGTAAACCGTAGAGATGCTACAGCATTTCATTGGAAAGCAACAACCAAAGAAGGTAAAACCACAGCAACAATAAAGGTTTATGCTGCTAATGACAATGGACGCATGGTTGGAAAAAGCACAGGGCACTTGAAGGACAATATTTACTTTAAGGGCAAGTTCATCTCAAAAAACAGCCTTCCAAAAACTCCGTCAAGCAAATATCTGGGCATTCATAAGATGGGAAACATCGATAAATTAATCAAGACCAAAACAATTGTCAGCGCTCCAAAGGTAACTACAAACCTTAATGAATCCAAAGTATTCAAAGTTACAGTAAAAAATAAGGCAACTAAAAAGGTCATTAAAAACCTTGTTGTTAAAGTAAAAGTTGACGGCAAAACCTATTCCATTAAAACAGATAATAAAGGTGTTGCTCAATTGAAAACTAACTCCTTGTCTGTTGGCAGTCACAAGGTGTCAATATACACTAACAACATCAAATACTTGATTAATTCCAAAAGCACTATTGTAATTGAAGAATAATTGAAAAATTATTCTTTTATTTCTTTTTTTGTTATTTTAGCTATCTCTTCATTTGTTAAATTGATTCCAATAATCTCTTCAGTTTTTTCTAAATCCTTAACCAATTTGTCAAAGGTTGTTTTATCCGGTCCGGAAATTAGATGAGAGTGGATATTATTTGTGCTTTTGTAAAGATTATCCAGAGCTAGTTTTTGGTCGTCATGAGTATTTAGATAGTTTTGATATTTCTTGCCGTCCACAAGTTCCTTTGTTTTTATTTCACGGGTGAGTGGTGTTTCAATTCCCGGAATATGATAATCAATGTTTTCCAATGTGCAGCCGTGTTTGGCTATTATCTCGAATTCATCAAATATTTTATCGGAAGTGTGTCTTGTGGTTATTCTTAAAAGATGAGGGCGTGTGGATTCAAAGTAAAGGTCTTGGCCTCCGATAATTTCAGGAGATACGATTTTATCCGCTCCAGCTTTTCTAAGTCTTGGAATATTTTCTGTTTTACTCGCCCTTGTGACAATCCATGCATCAGGATTTGTTTCACGTATTGTTAAAACGATAAATAAATTACTAACATCATCACCGGTACTGATTATCACACTATTGCATTTTTCACCAGCCAATTGTGCAATCATGTCGTCCTCTGTCGCATCTTTATGGATTGAAACGACAGATTCACTTTCTTCAATGGTTTCGTAAATTTCTTCATTTTTTTCAATGACAATGACATTCTGGTTTCTTTGTGTTAACTCTTCAAACACGACTTTTCCAACTCTTCCATATCCACAAAGAACATAATAATCGTCCATATTTTTTATTGCTCTCATTTTTCTAGCTCCTTTTGAATATTTACTCATTCTTTCCTGGAAATTTGTTAATAACATATTGAATACATATGCAAGCAATGCAACTCCTGCAAGAGCCAATGTAGTTGCAAATATTTTTTGAACGCCCGTATGTGGGATGTAATCTCCATAGCCTACAGTGGCCATTGTGATTACTGCATAATAAATTGAATCGATTAAATTCAATCCCATGATGAAATGGGCACCTACAATTCCATAAATCAATAATATTATAATCAGAATTAATCCTGTGGTCACGTATTTTGTAGACAATCTTGTTAAAAGTTTCAGTGTTATTTTCAGCATATGACTTTTCCTTAAATTAAGATAATTATATTTATATTGAATAGTTATATTTTAATTTAAAGGTGATTATTTGGATCCAATTGATATGATGGTTACAGACAATAATTGTGAGTATTTGGGTTTATCAAGGTTATGCCTGATGGAATCTGCTGGTAAATCTTTGGCTGAAGAGGTTGGCAAAATTGCAGTATATACCTTCTCTAAACCTGTGAAGGTTGTTATTTTTACAGGTTCCGGTGGAAATGGAGGGGATGGTTTTGTTGCAGCACGTTACCTGTTAAATCGGGGGTATGATGTTGACATTTACATGTTGAAGGACAATATCCGTTCTCCTTATTCAAAGACAAATCTAGAGATATTGATGAATATGAAACCTAGATTGTCAAGATTAAATATCATTAATCTAAAAACCTTGGAGGATATTGACAATTGTGAAGTTGCAAAAAGCAATGACTCAGAATTTATCATTGTCGATGGTCTTTTGGGAACCGGAATAAAAGGCAAGTTGCAGACCAACATTAGGAGGGCCATTGAACTAATCAATGAATCAAAGGGGATTAAAATTAGTGTTGATGTTCCTTCAGGAATGGATCCTCTGACAGGTGAAATCGCTGACTTGGCAGTTGTTCCGGATTATACAATAAGTTTCCATAAAATCAAGACAGGGGTTAGAAATGCTGAAGAGGAAGTTGTCGGAGGTCTTGTTACTGCAGATATAGGAATTCCTTTTGAAGCGGAATATTTTGTTAACTATGGTGATTTTTTAAGACTTGAAAATAGAAATCCAAAATCACACAAGGGAAACAACGGAAAGTTATTGATCGTCGGAGGCAATAAGGACTATGCCGGTGCTCCTGCAATTGCGGGAATGGCAGCAATAGGTGCAGGTGCTGATTTGGTTTATGTGGCATCACCTGAAAAAGCTGCCGAAGCCATCAAGTCAACATCTCCCGATTTGATTGTCAAATCTCTTGAGGGAGACAAGCTATCATTAAATCATCTTGATGAAATTTTAAATCTTGCAGAAAATGCTGATGCAGTATTGATTGGTCCTGGTTCAGGCATAGATGAGGATACTTCAAAATTATTCAATGTTTTGGTTACAAAAATTAAAAAGCCGATTGTTTTGGATGCGGATGCTCTAAAACAGGTTGAAATGTCTTTAATTAAAAATCGTGAGGATATTGTATTGACTCCCCATATCTCTGAGTTTAAGTCATTTTTTAAGGTTAATGACAATTTAAAGCTTGACATTGATTCTTATGATTTCAAGCATGTTGATGAAAATATAACTAAATTTCAGCAAATCACCAGGCAGATTAAAGGTTCAGTGATTGTCAAGGGGCAACATGATTTGATATTGTCTGGAACAAAATTCAGAATTAATAGAAGTGGGAATGCCGGAATGACAGTTGGCGGAACAGGCGATGCACTTTCAGGCATTGCTACAAGTTTGCTTTCACAGGGTTTGAATACCTTTGATTCAGCATGTTTAGCTATTTTTATTAATGGTCTTGCTGGTGATGAGGCTTTCAAAGTTAAGGGAAATGGATTCTCCGCAACCGATTTGGTTTCATATATTGGCAGTGTGATTAAAAATGGATTATGTTAAGGGAATCTTTAAGGCAAGGCCAAACAGATTCATTGCTGAAGTTGAAGTAGAGGGAAATTTGGAAATTGC
>Ga0256404_1009319_pt1 | contig 14156 bp, 11 predicted proteins | sample RumenRJG_01DNA_FD_185990 | JGI IMG/M metagenome (GOLD analysis project Ga0256404, IMG submission 185990) | Bovine rumen microbial communities from Lethbridge, Alberta, Canada - RJG_01 | ecosystem: Host-associated > Mammals > Digestive system > Stomach > Rumen | place: Canada: Alberta | collected...
ACACATACAAATACCCGCGTCCGGCAGTGACGGCTGACTGCGTAGTGATAGCTAACGAGACGGTGCCACGGGTGCTGCTCATTCAGCGGGGCATAGAACCATTCAAGGACTGCTGGGCGTTCCCTGGCGGATTCATGAATATGGACGAGACCACGGAACAGTGTGCCATTAGGGAGTTAGAGGAAGAAACTGGACTGCGAGTGTCGGATGTACATCAGATTGGAGCGTACTCCAAGGTTGATCGTGACCCAAGAGGGAGGACGGTAACAGTCGCTTATCTGGCTATCATCGATGCGCCCGTCAAGGTCAAAGGTCAGGACGATGCTGCCAAAGCAGAATGGTGGCCACTGTCAGAATTGCCACATCTTGCATTTGACCACTACGATATTATGCAAGATGCGGCAAAAACCTATAATATATATCTATCACAAGGCTTGTGAAAACAACTTTTTCCCATAAAAACTATTTCTTTAATAAAAAAGTAGTATCTTTGCGGTATCAATGATTAAAGGCATATGAACTACCCGCTAATATCTGAATATATTGAAGCCATTAAGTCTGCAGAAGATAACTTTGAGGAACTTAGTTATCTGAGACCGATTTTAGGTAATGACGGCCTTCCTGTTATGACAGGTGGAAATTTTGCACAGGTATTCAAAATGAAGGATGTGCGAAATGGAAAGTACTACGCAGTTAAATGTTTCACGAAAGAACAGGAAGGTAGAGCAGAGGCTTATCGTGAGATTGCCAAGGAATTGAAAGATGTATCATCTCCTTATCTCGTTTCTATTCGATATTTAGATAAGGAGCTTTTTGTAGATACTGATCAGACTACAGAAACGGAGTTCCCTGTGCTGTTGATGGATTGGGTAGAAGGCAAGACGCTTGACAAATATTTGCGTCAGAATCTTGATGACAAATATGCCCTTGAGATGCTTGCCTATCGTTTTAGTCAGTTGGCTCAATGGCTTATACCCCAGTCATTTGCTCATGGCGATCTAAAACCTGACAATATCCTTGTCCGAGAAGATGGCACGCTTGTTCTTGTTGATTATGATGGAATGTATGTACCAGCCATGAAAGGCCAGAAGGCTCGAGAACTTGGCTCTCCCGATTTTCGTCATCCATTAAGGACAGAGACTGATTTCGATGAGCATATAGATGACTTTTCAATAGCCTTGATACTTTTGTCACTAAAAGCAATATCATTTAATTCACATTATTTGGAAGAATATGGAGCCTCTGACAGATTGCTAATCGGCTATAGCGAGCTTAATGATTTAAAAGATTCCAGGTTTCTAAAAGATATTATTCCTAGTGGAAACAATATTGTTGATAGATATGCTTTTTTATTTAGCATGGTTTATTATGAAAAGAGATTACCATCACAGCTGTTTAATTATATTTCTTGCTCCAAGCCATTGTCATTCATCCCGTATACAATTGGAAAGCATTTATATTCACTGTATGACACTGCAAATAAGAAGATTTTACCTCTTCAGTATAAATTTATTGACTTTTTAGATCCCACTTTTAAAGTAAGTTCTTCATGTATCATTAGCAACGAATATTGTGGGTATAAAAATGCTGCAATAATCTCATGCATGAGAGATCTAAACAATATTCAATGGTACAAACAAGTGCAGGTATTAGGAAAAATCAAGAAACGATTTATTGTTAAAGATTCTCTAGATAGATATGGTATCGTTGATGATAGCAACAATATTCTTTTAGAATTTGCTTATCAAGAAATAAAATCAATAGAAGTTGAAGAAGATGTATATTTAATATGCAAAAAGGGGAAATATTATGGAGTTCTCAATAAAGAATTGAAGATAATCATTCCATGCATTCTATTGGAGTTGAAAGATTATTCATGGCTCAAATTGATTACGTACAAGAATGAACAAGGTTCTTCATTCGCTATGGATTTGACCAATTTGAATGAATGTAAGTTACCAAATTTATATAATAGGATATCTGATTACAAAGAAGGAATTCTCACTTTTGAAATAGCTGAGGAACAATATAGATTCTTCAATCTAGAGAAAGGATGTTACATTAATTCTTTCATATATCAAAAGATATCAGAAGAAGAAAAGATAATCATTAATAATTCCTTTGTTCTATGCAGAAGAAACAATACGAACATATTGGTCTCAATAGATGGAAAGGAATACCCCATAGAGTTTGAAGGAAATCTTTGCCAATATGGGGAAACTGTGATAGGTATTTCTCCAATTGAAATAAAATTTATTGGTAAGTTTGGTTATGAAGAAACAAGAACCAATTATGAAGTATATGTCTATAATAAGAACATCTTGAAAAAAAAATTTGTATACAAAGATAGCTATTGCTATCGTGAAAATTTTGAGCTAATCAATGAAAACACAATATGGGTATGGCATTATGGGAAATGGGCAAGAACCGGTGATTGTATTAATTTGAATGGTGAGCATGTATCTTGGCCTAATTCAAGTAATAGCCAGAAAGAAAACAATGTTAATAATGAAGAATCACATCTTATAACTCTTGTCAGAGAAAAGTATTTAAACTCGACATATATAAGCAACTATGACAAGTTAGAAATAGATCAGTGTTGTTTCTTTGAAATCAAAGACTTGGGAGAAGTTGCATATGTAAGCTATCATTGGTGGAATGGCAGTTGTGATTATGAAGATTACCAGGAAGAAGACATCAGAATTGGATATTCTGATGAAAATATGTGTTATTGGTCAAAAGATTGTATGATTAATCAGAAATAAGTTATTATGACAGTAGAAGAATTATTAAATATTGAGAATCATTACAGAGAAACTCATAAAAGTATTCATATGGTTCGTAATGAAGTAAGAGAATTAGTTCCTGCTAATATGAACGAAGATATTCGTTTTCTAGAAGATGGCTATATTGCTAAACACTTTAATCCAAATGGAAAGACCACTTCTGCTCTGGAAAAGCAAGGATTAGATGATTTCGAAATATTGATGCTTAAATGTTTCGTTGGTGGGGTTTCTCATGCATTCAAATGGGACTCTTATGAGAATCGTAATAGTCCTATACCTGAAATGTGTGATGGACTTGATAGTGTCTTAGATAAAACTCCAATATATGATGAAGGGAATGATTTATATCGCTTCTGTACTATAGATGATAGAGTTGATTTTCAAGTAGGAGATATTTATCACGTACCTCATTATATGACGACAACCAAAGACAATTGGAAGCACAAGACAAATGTATATGTCATAACTCCCAAAAAGAATGGAACTAATGCACGTTCTTTGTATAAGATGTGTAATCATGGTAATGAGAATCAAGTAACATTCAAGAGGGGAACAGATTTCCGAATAAAGAATATAAAAGGAGGAAAAAGAAAAATCATATATATGGAGGAGATTTGATTACCAAATTGAGATGTATGAATGAGATAAGAAATCCGCACGGTGGTTATATCGGGGACAATAACCTCTTCCCATTCCGAACAGAGAAGTTAAATTCCTCAGAGCCAATGGTACTGCAATTTAATGTGGGAGAGTTGGTCACTGCCAAATGGTGTCTGCAAAGTGCTTGTGTGGACGATAAAAGGTACAGGCACACCATTAAACAATTAAAAACGGAAGAATTATGTGTAAAAACATTAATTTGAATGTTTAGATTGTACTTGGTAATACAAAGCCAAGTCAATCTAACGATGCAGAAATGCAAAGTCTGACAGAGTACGAGAAAGAGTCTTTACTGATAAGCAAGCAAAAACTTGTAGAATCACGGAAATAGACAGTTATCGAAATAGCAACTTTATTGACAACTGTTGCATTTGGGCTGATAGCCTTACTCTAATGGCTAGCTTTGGGGCAGAGCTCTTCAAACTCTGCCCTTTCAAAGGAAAAGTATGTAAAATAAGAATATAAGCGTATGATTGACGAAAGAAAAATATTGAAGCAGAACGCAGATATGGCTGAGCATGCAAATGGTGCGGCCCTGTTTCTTGGTTCAGTAATTGGAGGACAATATGTAACGAAAGAGCAAGTTCGTGAGACAATGGACTTTCTTCTTGCTTCGACAAAGCGAAACATAGAGAGTTGTCCAAATGCAACTCGGCAGGAAAAGAATGTCGAGATACGTCGCAAAGAGTTTCTGATGAATATGCTTAAGCAACAAATGGGACTATAATTTTTCCATCATGAAAAAATTAAGGCTTAATGTTTTTAGATTGTTATTCATTGCATATTCCATCTTAATAATAGTATCATGCAATGAAAAGAAACAGTTTGATGGATATCTGTATCCAATTCGAGAGAATGGGTTATATGGATATATTGACTCTGTTGGAAATAGAATAATTGAGCCAGAATTCTTGTGGGTATCAACATTCCATAATGGATTAGCGATGGCCGTTGTTGATACTATTTATCGTGTTGCTCCAGATTCAATGGCTTATGAGGTCGGAGAAAGAGATACTATATTAAATGTGTATCGAATGTATGCCAAGTATGGGTATATTGACAAGTCTGGGGATTTTGTGATAGAACCTAAGTTCATAAGTTATGTTAACATGTCCGAAATTGGGGATGTAACTAATGATATGGACGACTGCAGTAACGCACTATATAGGAATTCCTTCCGCAATAAACGTGCCATGTTTTACGATACAACAACCTGGAAGAATGGGTATATTGATACAAATGGGAATGTTGTTGTTGGGGCGAAGTATTTTTATTCCGAACCTTTTAGCGAAGGATTGGCAATTGTAAGAGATGCTGTTGCAGAGCCACTTTATACGAACAAAGCCTGCATAACCCCATCAAAGCTCAGATGTGCTTATTTAGATACACTTGGGAATGTTGTAACAGAGTTCAAGTATGAATCTTTAACAAGGTTTGGCTCTGGACGAGGAATAGGCAGTTATAAGAAAATAAAAAGAGAAAATGTTGAGATAGAAGACACTACAATCGTCTGGGAAACTTATAGTATACCTCAATTCCTAATAAATGCAGAAGGGAAAGAAATAAAAGAACTCAATTTTAATTATGACTACTATGGGTTTAGTAGAGGTCGTATAAGTGTTGCTTCAGATGGGTTCTTCATGAGAAGTATTTTAGGCAAAGAGAACAATTCATATTATTATATAGATATTAACGGAAACTTTCTTGAACCACTTAAGGGTTTATCGAATTATCAACTAGATTCACTTGGTAGGTGCGATGACATTATGCAAGTACTACCCGAAGATGCTGATATCGCAGATGCTACATATTTTAATGATGGTTTTGCTGGTATCTCGCCTGATGGTAATCACTGGTTTGTTATAGATAAGTATCTTATTATTCATGGATATGGTAAAGAATCTATTTTTGATGACTTTCATGCGTTTAACAATGGGTTGGCTGCTGTTAAAAAGAACGGCAAATGGGGCTTCATCAACAAGAAAATCAAGGAGCAGATTCCATGCAAGTATGATTCCTGTGGTGTTGTCTATCCATATTTGGAAGAAGTGTTCGAATATGATATACAAGGCGAGATTAAGAAGAAAGCCTACATAAATAGGAAAGACAGCCTTATATGGGAAAGTTCGATTTACAAATCTGAAAAGATAGAGAATCGCTATTCGATAAAGGATAGTAAGGATTGGGGAAAATGGACATACGAATACAAGGCCCTTAATAAAAGTCTTTTGCGAACGATTGTTGGAACAATTGTCCTCCTGTTAATTGCTGTCATTGTTGTTGGGAAATCAAATCCCCATAAGTCATCTAAAGGAGCAAATGAAGAAGCTGTAATACACAATGAACTTGAGAATGAAGTAGTTGCAGAAGCCATATCAAACAATGCCGATGATGTTATTGATGATGAAAATCTTTTATATCCAACGGTTGGTCAATATACAGAAACTATCAAGGAAGCCGCAAAAGCACCCGATGACTATTTTGATAAGCTAAAACATCTGCGTCCAGTACTTGATAGTAATGGTGAGCCAATAATGAGCAGTGGAAACTTTGCAGTCGTCTTTAAAATGAAAGACGCGTATGGAAAACAATATGCTGTAAGATGTTTCCACAGAGCACAATTGGGAAGAGAAAAGAATTATAACATGATATGTGATGAACTGGCAAAGGTGTCTTCGCCTTACTTGTCTCCAATTCGGTACTATGACAAGGAACTGTTTGTCGATTCTGGCGAATATCCTGTACTTTTGATGGATTGGGTAGATGGTATGACCTTAGATAAGTATATCCGCAAGGTGATAAATGATAAGAAGGCTTTAAATCAATTGGCGACTAAGTTTAAAGATCTTGCTATATGGCTATTGAATCAGCCTTTTGCGCATGGGGACTTGAAACCTGACAACATCTTGGTTAAGGACGATGGCTCGCTTGTTTTAGTTGATTATGACGGCATGTTTGTTCCTGCTATGCAAGGGCAGAAAGCAAGAGAGATTGGCAGTCCTGATTTCAGGAATCCTTCAAGGACAGAGGATGATTTCAACAAAGATATTGATAGCTTCCCAATTGTGTCTATCTTATTGTCACTGGAATTGCTGGTTGAAAACAAGGATTATTTGTCTCAGTATGGTGCAGAGGACAGGTTACTGTTTTCTGCAAATGATTATTCTAACTTGGAGGATAGTACTATTTATAAAAAAGCATTAACCTCAAACAACTCTTTTATTTCAAAACTGGCAATTATAATGAGAAAAAGTTTAAAGGGATTATACAATACATATAACTTAATTTGTTTCTTGGACTTAAAAAATAAACCTTCTAATGATGCCTATGAAAAGACGACTATGTTTGTTATTCTTATTTCATTTATTGGAATCTCTTATATTTCATTGGTACTGAGATCCTATTTTGGCTGGGATATTTTGTTCGTGTCAATGGCAATTATTTCTTGTTTGATAATAGTGCTCTCAGTTTGTGTGATAATTGATATTTTCCGTCCAAACCAAGAAGAGCATTTAGCAATTCTTTCAGAAGAAAATATAGGTTGTTTCGCCTATATTGGGATTTTGCCTCTATTGATGATGGGTGATTTTTTCTCTAATTGGATTAATGGACTTGATTTGTCTTATATTTCGGAACAACCTTTCTATAATGACAAATGGTATATTACTGCTTTAATCTGGGTGGAATCCTATGCTATTGGGGCATTGAGTTTAAATATGCCTAACATTCTTTTGCATTTGAGAATGCGGTATTATCTGACTCCAGAAGAAGAGACAATAGAAGCTGAACAAGAAGAGATTATCCGGATTCGCAAACAATTAAGAGACGCAGAAGAAAAAAAGAAAAGGAATGGTTTTAGGTATTATCATCTATATGATGATATGCCATTTGATGATTACGATTATTTAGACCGCTATGATTATTATTGAATCAAAACGAAAGAAACCTGCTACGATATTAAAGAAATATCCGGATGCAATATTGGCAGATGTTACAAGTCAGGCAGATACGAGGCTAAGGGAACTGAGCCCCTTCTATCCTCATTACGATATACCAGTGCCTTTCAGTGATGGTTATACAGCTACATGTGTGGAAGCTATATGGCAAGGGCTGAAAGTGTTCGAGAGTTGTGATGTGGACATACAGATGTTCAAGAATGATACGATGAAGAATATCAAACGAACTGTGCGACGCTTTGGAAAGCCATTGGGTCACAGAAAAGGTGTTTACGGAACAGAACTGCTTGGTTATATTGAGGCTCGTAAACAAATATATATTCCTACCTACAAATGGGTGCTGGAGAATAAAGTGGCATGGATTATCGAGAAACTTAGAGAGGCAAGTAAAACAAAGACCATCGTATTGTTAGATTATGACACAAACGCTGACGTAGAGAATGCAAAGAAACCGCTATCTCACGCATCATTAATAAAAGCATACGTGGAAGGAATCTATCCATACGAGAATAGTGAAATTAATAAAAAAGTCATCAAGAAAGACAATATCGTCGAACTTGATCTGTTTAACCAATAAAGGGTAATTGCTATGGAGAAAAAGAGTAATTGGCAAGAGTTTAAAGCGATACTCGACCAACAGGGAATCAAGAAACTCTATCATTTTACGGATAGAGAAAACTTGGAATCAATCATTAAGAATGGTGGATTGTATTCTTGGATGGATTGTGAACGCAAAGGAATTAAGATTGCTAAACCTGGTGGAGGTAGTATGTCACGTCAATTGGATAGTGGGCGCAATCTAGAAGATTATGTGAGAGTAAGCTTTACCACACAGCATCCAATGATGTATGTTGCCATGAGAGAAGGAAGAATATCTAATCCTGTTATATTAGAAATAGATCCAGAGATTATATACTGGAAGGGTACATGCTACTCAAACATGAATGCCACTATTCATAGAATAAGACCAAATATTGGCGACTCTTTGTCTGATTTTAAACAGATACATTTCAAATCCGTAAAGGTGCATAAGCATTTTGACTTGCCAGAAGAAGAACAGCCGTACTTCCAAGCAGAGGTTCTAGTGAAGAACTTCATTCCATTGGAGTATATCAAGAATATCGGCAACTTCGGAATACCTGTTCCTTCTAAGCCTAAGGCCCTGCAAGTTAAGAATCCATATACGGCTCAGATAACGAGAAATACGCCTACGGCATTTATCTTCTTAATAGACCAATCTGTAAGCATGCAAAAGAAAACCATGCTTTACGGAGAAGAAATGACTATGGCAGAAGCAGCCTCAAGAATTGTCAATAACCAAATAAACGAATTGGTGTATCGTTGCATTAAACTGAATGATACAAGGCATTACTATGATATTGCAGTAGTTGGGTATGGCGAGAAAGCATATAGTGGATGGCAAGGAGAATTGGCAGGAAGAGGTTTTGTTTCGCCAGAGGAATTGAAGAACCACCCATATACTAAAATTACGACCAGAAAAGAAACGCGTACTCGAAATGGAGTAAAGATAAATGAAGTGGAACAAATACAATGGGTAAGTGCACACCACGATAGGCCCTGGACGCACTATCATGATGCTTTTGACTATGCAAAGAGACTATTGGAAGAATGGATGAAAGAGCATCACGAAAAAGATTGTTATCCACCAACAGTAATTCATGTAACTGATGGAGAGTTTAAACATGCTACGAGAGAATTAGTCACCCAAAAAGCGAATGAATTAAAGGCAATGTTTACAAACGATGGAAATGTTATCCTTTTTAATATTCATTTTACAGCTCAGAATGGTAGCAAATCTGTAGTATGCCCTATCAACAAGAATGAACTTAGTGGTAATGCATACGCAGAAGCACTTTTCGACATGTCAAGTCTATTGCCAGAACGTTACAACCAAGATATTGCAAGATGTCTAAATGATACAAGAGCAGGACGACATGTAGCAATGGGCATTAATGCTGATGCAACGACACTTATTAAACTCATGGACATTGGTACGCCAACAAATATAAGTCAGAATCAATGAAGGCAAGATGTGTTTCTATACCAAAATTTGGCGAAAAGACTAATGAAGATGCTGCTATCGCCAGAAACGGTCTGATTGCCGTTTCGGACGGTGCAGGTGGAGGTGGCGTGTTTGCTGACCAATGGTCAAGGTACCTTGTAGATAATCTGCCAGATGAGCCAATTCAAAACTATTCTGAATTTGACAACTGGTTAGATGCCATTTGGGAGAAGTTCTACAATGAACATGAAGAGTTAGCTAAAGCCCAAGGAGGACTTTTCTTAAACAAATTCTACGATGAAGGCTCTTTTGCCACTTTAGTAGCCGTATGGAAAGTCTCGGAGTCTGAGTGTAGATGGATTAGTTATGGGGATAGTGTGGCCTTTTGCTATGACAGGGAAAAGGGCGCTTTACAGCATTCCTTTACTGAACTGGCAGATTTTAATAACCCTCCATATCTAATAAACTGCAAAGATCCCTTGGATGAGAAAGGGTTTAGATGTGGAACATTTAAGACATCAAAGACGACAGTAGTGTTTTGTGCAAGTGATGCTTTGTCTCACCTCATCTTAATGCTGTATGAGACATGGCTAAAGACACATGGGAGTCATCGGTACGATAAAGAAATAGAAGATGCCATCAATGCCCAGACGAGAAATAGTCAATATATTAAGTTGGCACTGGGTCTTAGTCTAGATTTTGACGCCAAGATGAAATATTTCTTAAGGCTATCAAAAAGGGAAGTGGACTTCCAAAGTGGAATGAATAACCATAGGGATAAACTTAAACTTGTCGCGAATGATGACTATTCATTAGCTGTGATGGACTACAATGGTAAGGCATTCGACGATTGTATACCGACACTAGAATTAGATTAGTTATGGAAGGAAACGAATATAAGGCTTTTACCCCAGACTATATAGATACACTATTACCGTCCCAGGTTTTCGTGTTTGGTAGCAATGCGTTAGGCTATCATACTGGTGGGGCTTCCAGGACGGCAAGGAAGATGTTTGGTGCTATATGGGGACAGGCAGAAGGATTACAAGGGCAAAGCTATGCCATACCTGTGGACTTTGGTAAGGGTGTCAGAAAGGACACGGAGGTCAAAGCTGCAGTGGATAGATTTATCGATTTTGCAAGAGAACATGCAGAGTTATTCTTCTATGTTACTCGTGTTGGCTGTGGTATTGCGGGATATCATGACAAAGAAATGGCTCAATTCTTTAAAGAGGCCTTGGACCTCAAGAATGTCTCCCTACCGAAAAGCTTTGTAGATTCACTAAGCAAAGTCGAAATAACTTTTGACTTGGAGCGTTTCATTGAAGCACAGGACTTGGTCTATGATTTGGCTCTTCATGAGATTAGCGAAGGAAAGAAAAGAGGTCATTGGATATGGTATATATTCCCACAAATAAAGGGTTTGGGTCATAGTTATAATTCTGAGTATTATGGACTCAGTGGATCGGACGAGGCGAAAGTTTATCTGAACCATCCTGTGCTTGGGCAACGTTTAAGAGAAATTACGTCTGCTCTATTGAATTGTAAGAACTCGTCAGTGGATGATATATTTGGATTCCCAGACAACCTTAAAGTAAAGTCATGTATGACATTGTTTGACCTAGTGGCTCCTAATGATATATTTAGCGAGGTTCTTAACAAATATTACGAAGGAAAGTATTGTGACAAAACAATTTGGCGTCTTGGAATGCGTGAGGAAAAATCGCAGAATGCAATAAAACTCAGCAAGCTTTCTATCGCCAAAGATGGTACCATTCTATTAACAGATTACCAAAAAGAAATAAAGATGGAGCCCATTGTCAAAGCAATATATCTTTTATTCCTGAAACATCCGGAGGGTATAGCCTTTAAGTGTTTGCCAAATTACAGACAGGAATTGGCAGATGTCTATCAGAAGATAAAGCCCTTCGGTTTGACAGAAAGGGCAATCAGAAGCATTGAGGATGTGACGAACCCTCTGCTGAACTCCATCAACGAGAAGTGTTCGCGTGTAAGAGCAGCATTTCAATCCGAAGTTGATCCGTCTTTATTGGAGCAATATATAATAACAGGTAAGAGTGGCGAGGCCAAGAAAATTAGCCTGCCGCGCGATTTGGTAGTCTGGGAATAATCTTTCATTTTCACAAGCCTTGTGGGTCAGAATTGTTTGGTTGCAGAGTTAAAATCTCCTAACTTTGCAGCCAAACTTATTTTTGTAGTGACTATGAAAGATTACGAGTACATTTTGCAACAGGCAAAGAAAGCACATTATTCTGGATGGAATGATGTGGAGTTAAGGAAATGCGTGGATATGCTACCAGGCATATCACGACAGGAGTTGGTATTACTGTACAGCAGTAAGTGGTTGTCACACGACAAACCCCTCAAGGACAGTATATTTCATCTATTATTTGATGCACGTATCGAAGAAAGGGACAAGAAGATAAAGGCGATGAACGTAGATGAGCTGATAGAGAATCTGAAGGATGAGAACGGCTACGGGAAGTTTATCGTCTTGGAAATGAAAGAGCGTTTCGATACGCTGGAAGATGGTGACAAGATGAAGATTATAAATACTTTAATGAGTACAACTAAGGCCAACAAGAGCTGGGCTGAGGGTAAACTGAAGAAGATTGATAGTGAGAAATAAAAGATATGCCTGAAGAGAGAAGAACATATCAGCGTAAGGGACAACAGATAGCATCGTCTCTGGAATATGCCCATGTGCAGCCTCATGCTAGTGAGGTTGAAAAGGCTGTGCTTGGAGCATTGATGATAGACAAGGATGCCTTTATAGAGGTAAGCGACAGGCTGGTTACTGAGAGTTTCTATGAGCCAAGAAACCAGATGGTGTATGATGCTATTCGCAGTCTCAGTGTGGAAGATAGTCCGATAGACGTCCTAACTGTGACAGACAAACTAGCAAAAATGGGGAAGTTGGAAGAGGTGGGTGGCCCTGGTTATATAGCAGAATTGAGTTCGAGGGTGGCCACCTCTGCAAATGTTGAATATCATACAAATATAGTAGCAGAGAAGTATCTGGCAAGGCAGATGATTCAATATGTCAACGTGGTCGGAAAGAAAGTCTATGACGAGTCTTATGATATCAAGGACGTGATAGACGAAGCGGAGGCAACGCTGTTTGAACTGTCGCAGAAGAACATGAAAAAGGATTACTCTGTGCTGGCCCCCATCGTTGACAAGGCGAAAGAAACAATTATGCAGGCGTATGCCAACAAAGGTGAGCTTTCTGGAATTGCGTCTGGGATATCATCTTTGGACGAAAAGACATTAGGTTGGCAGAACTCTGACCTGGTGATTATAGCAGCTCGACCTGCTATGGGTAAAACGGCTTTCGCTCTGTCAATGGCAAAGAATATTGCCGCAGACCAGAAGATTCCCATGGTATTCTTCTCGCTGGAGATGTCGGATGTGCAGTTGACAAACCGTTTGATATCGAATGCCTGTCAGATTGAAGGAATGAAGCTGGTGAGCGGACAGTTGGATGGGCCTGACTTGTTAAGACTGGACAAGAAGATTCAGAAACTGATGGACGCTCCTTTGTATATTGACGATACAGCGGGTTTGTCTATCATGGACTTGAGGTCAAAGGTGCGCCGTCTGGTAAGGGAGCATGGTGTGAAACTGGTGATGATTGACTATCTGCAGTTGATGACAGCCAGTGGTATGAAGTTTAACAGTCGCCAGGAGGAGGTGTCGCTCATATCCCGTTCGCTGAAAGGATTGGCTAAAGAATTGAACATCCCGGTGTTGGCATTAAGTCAGCTGAATAGAAATGTAGAATCACGTAATGGTGCAGAAGGGAAGCGTCCTCAGTTGTCTGACCTCCGAGAATCGGGAGCTATCGAGCAGGATGCTGACATGGTAATATTCCTGCATCGACCAGAATATTTTGGTCTTGGTATGAGTTCGGATGGTACTGTGGACTATCATAATAAGGCTGAAGTTATCATCTCTAAACACAGAAAAGGTGCTACAGGAATTGTCTTGACGAAATTTCTGGGCGAATATACGCTCTATGCAGACCTGGATGAAGAGTCGAACCTTCCTCCCTCTGCAGGTGGTGAGTTTCGCGATGTGCTCTTTACGAAAGAAGAATATGACCCATTTAAAATGGCAGCAATAGATGGCTATCGAGGAGGTGATTCATAGGGCGGTGGTACTACATCAGACGATAGAGATAGAGTATTGTACCAGGAAAGGGAAGGTGTACTCATTCCATATCTCTGACATTGCATATTCTCGTCGGTATGGTGGTATGTATATTGAGGCATTTTGTCTTGAGGTGGAAGAGGACCGCACTTTCAAGATGAGTAGAATCATAAGCGTGAATGGACATTCATTTTCTCGGATATTTTGGAACCAGATAGGTGATAATTTTAAAAGAATATATTGATTATGATTTGGCATATTATAGTACTTACAATTATTGTTGTGATATGCAACATCTGGCGCTACAATCGTGAGAACGATGGTGATGATTATAGTTCTGATATAGAGCCGGAAAACAAGAATAATGAAGTAAATGTAAGCTATATGGAAGAGAAAATTAGTACAAGACAATTGGCTTTAAAAACTATTGAGAATATTGGGAGTACACCTCAATACGATGAAACTGGGCGCATTCAGTTTGAATATCAGGGAGTGATATTCCTGATGGAGGCAGTCAACAACTGTATGTTTGTGAATCTGATATGGCCCTGGTGTCAT
>Ga0256404_1009320_pt1 | contig 14154 bp, 13 predicted proteins | sample RumenRJG_01DNA_FD_185990 | JGI IMG/M metagenome (GOLD analysis project Ga0256404, IMG submission 185990) | Bovine rumen microbial communities from Lethbridge, Alberta, Canada - RJG_01 | ecosystem: Host-associated > Mammals > Digestive system > Stomach > Rumen | place: Canada: Alberta | collected...
AAAACTCATCTTCGAGATCTATTCAATAAGACTAATTTCAACGATGTCAAAGAACTCGATTATCCCATCTTTAAGGGACTATTTGATTAATTTAATAACTCGTTCAATTTTTATTGGACACTAATGATAATGAATGTTTCTTCTAACCATTGATTGTCGATTGTCAGACCTGTATCCGCCTTGTAGAAACAAGGATTGGTAACCGCATATATATTCTCAAATGGTTCTTCTATTGCCCCTAATTTTTGTAACTTCTCGAAGTCACGTTTACGAATATTGACGCAGTAATGTGCTAATCTCTTCATTAAATCATATGAAGGACCTTGCGAGAGAAGTTGCTTGTATAACTCCATACTATTATCCCAATTAATGATAACTGATGTAGTCTGATCATCAATCAAATGAAACTGTCGAGCAGCTTCCTCAAACTCACATTCTTGCTTATATAGCATCTCCTTCATTTGCTTGCTATCAAAGTCATCCACACGAGAATGAAGTTGCTTAAAGTAACAGGACATCGCCTCGGGAGCAAACCAGTCATGCTGTTGCCCCATATTCAGACGGGCATTGTTAGTTTGCGTCATAAAGCCGGGTGGCAAAGGATGCTCCTTGCTCAAACTAAACACATAGGTGGTACAGAGCTCCAACTTGCCTTCTCGATTGCAGCGGCCAGCTGCCTGAAGGATGGAATCTAATCCTGCCTCCTGACGATATACTACTGGAAAATCTATATCTACACCAGCCTCAATCAGTTGGGTTGCTACAACCCGAATAGGTAGTCCATCATAATTCTTCAATGCAACCTTTATTTGTTCGATCGTAGAAGAGACATGAGCAGGGCACATCATGCGTGACAGATGGAGGCAGATACCTTCTTTTGGTAATCTGTCATAAAGTTCTTTTGCATCACGACGCGTATTGACAATGCACAACACCTGTTGACGTTTGCTCAATTCCTCTGCGATTTCGTCATAACTCTTAGCCCCATCCATAAACTGCAGTGCAACACGTCGTAATTTATCATGCAAATCTATGCCGTCAGGAATAACCTCATGAACAGATGATAGAGCATTAAAACTAGCTTGGGGATTGGCACCCTCTATCCGCCCGCTTAGAATAGGCTGGCTGGCAGTTGTGAAAAGTACAGAAGCACCAAATACTCGCTGGAGCGTATTGAGGGTATCAACAATAGGTCGATAGAAATCCAAAGGCAATGTCTGAACTTCATCTAAAATAATGGCGCTTTTAGCAATGTTGTGTAACTTGCGACAATCAGAACGTTTATTGCTGAACAAGGATTCAAAGAACTGAACGTTAGTGGTTACAATGATAGGGTAATCCCAGTTCTCAGTAGCTAACTGCAAACGCTCACGCAGCATCTTATCCTTTATTTCTTCGGGATTTATATTGGAATGATGCTCCAATACATTGTCTTCGCCAAATATACGTTTCAGGGTAGCAGCTGTCTGCACAATGATACTGGTATAAGGTATAGCGATGATGATGCGCTGCAGATGGTTTCTCACTGCATGATGTAAAGCCCAAAGAACCGAGGTCAGCGTTTTTCCGCCACCTGTAGGAACCGTAAGACTGTAAAAACCGCCGACACCTTGACTTTCTTTGATGCATTGCTCTTGTACATAGTTACGAATGCGATTTACTTCAGTATCTGGTGCGTTAGATTTCAATTCGTTCAAATGGGTCTCCATCATATTCAAAAGCTCAGGCATCGTCGCATGACCACCACGCAACTTAGCTTGTTCGGGATTCATGAATAACTCTGTATCAAGACTATCAGCATCAGTCAAACAGGAAAAGAGCATGCGGACGATTTGATGATAATCATACTTTTCCAGTCGCGACAACTTCGGAAAGTCCAGAGGAAATTTTTCGTCAATTATAACATCACTTGGAATTTCAGCTTTCGTTACTTCTACATAGTCACAATAGTCATATAATCCGCGATGGTGACCCGCAATAGGTTGAGCGATTAATGGGGCAATCTGAGGATACTGCTTTTGTGCAATACATGCACCAACATATGCATGGTGTGGTCCTGCTTGTTCCTGCCCACGAATATATTTTTGCCATTCCGCTTGTTCTTTACCTTTGTCATGCAGCAAACCCATGATACGCCCGCAATCACCCATCCCGAATTCAGCCGCAAATGATTCTGCCCGTTGCGCAACACCAAACAGATGCTCTTCATTAGACTGAATAGCATTGTCTGCTTGTCTGATATGAGAAATAATAACTTTGGTTGGATCCTTCATTTCTCTTTTCTCCAGGGCTTTTTCATGATATTAGGTTAAATCGCCGCCAAAGTTACGAAAAACAAATTTCTCTGCCAAGAAAAATCCAAAGAAATGTGCGCCGTCACAGGATAATAGAGACGGTGACAGGTGATAGTTGACAGGTGACAGGTGAAAGTTTAGGGTTTTACTCCACCACTTCCCACGTCGTTTCGGGATAGCGGCGCATGTAGTTATCTCAAAGAACTATAAAAAGGGTACCATATACGCCGGCAGCATGACGGTTTCCCGACAAATTATTCCAATCCCCACAAATTATTTTTGGAAAAAATCAACAATCCCCACAACTTTTCTTTCAGATTTCCATTAATTCCCCACAAAAATACCGCCAAGTGCTTATGTTTGATGACAACGACCGTCACAGCACAATGGCATCAACAACCTTCCACGTCGTTTCGGGATAGCGGCGCATGTAGTTATCTCAATCCCGTCAGGTCAAACTGATAGATGCTTTCTTCGGATTGAATCTGTTCCAAGAAGGCTGTCATATATATGGGGAAATATGTCACCTTGCCATTAACTCGTACATTCTCCATACAGAAGACATAGGCAGAAGGCAGTTCGTATTCACTGCTGTTCATCACATTGGAGAGGGCGTTATGGCGCTCGTAACACTTCCCGGACTTCACCTCCAGAGGCAACGCGTGGCCGTCGTAAGTCACCACGAAATCCAGTTCGCCCTGCTTCTTGCTGTTGAAGTAATAAAGAGCATGCTGCTCGGCAAAACCGTGAGCATAAAGTTCCTGGGCAACAAGATTTTCGAACACCGAGCCGTAGTTGATGTTGGCATCCTTGCCGAGCAGACGAGTCTGAATATTTCCTCCATACATTGCAGCAAGCAATCCCACATCGTTCAAAAAGAGTTTAAAGAGATTCCGGTGCCTGCTCAACAAAAGCGGCACACGCGGCTCTTCAATGTTGTAGGTGGGTATGGCAACTCCGGCATCCTTCAACCATACGAAGCTGTCTTCATATTTGCTGAAACGCGCCTTCTCGTTAAGATTCTTCAAGATAAACCGCTTGTTTTTCGCATTCAGCTCCGGGGGGATGAGGTCGTAGATTTCTTCTATCTGCAGCTTCCGGTTGCGGTCGTATTTCGTGATATCCCTTTTATACGTGCGTATGATGCCGCGCTGTACGTCATAGACCTTGCGCAGGTTGTTCGTGTCGAGATATTGTTGCACAGCCGCCGGCATGCCGCCGACCACGAGATAAAGACGAACGGCCTCCAGCATCTTTTCGTGAATAAAGGCGTCTGCGGGTTCTTTCTTCTCAAAACATTTCCGCAGGTGTGCAAGAACATCTGCTCCGATTCCGATTGCCTCAAAAAACTCCTGCAGGTCGAGAGGATACATCTCTATCTCGTCCATGTAGCCAACAGGCACGCTCCGAAGGTCGTCCAGCTCAACGCCCAGCAGTGAACCGCTCATCACATATTTGTAGCTTCCCTCATCTACGAGAAACTTGATGGCAGTCACCATTTCTTTGCACTCCTGAACTTCATCAAAGAATATCAGCGTCTTGCCAGGCACCAGCGGTTTCTTGGCAAAAGCAGAGAGACGGAGCAACAGGTCTTTAGCGCCATTCTGTTTCTCGAACAATCCGACGGCCTCCGGCTGCTCTATGAAATTGATCTCTACAACATGTTCGAAGCATTCCTTGCCGACTTCGCGTATAAGGAATGTTTTGCCCACCTGTCTTGCTCCCGTAACCAGCAATGCGCGTTTGTCATTAAGCAAGAAATTACGTATTTGTTTGTCTGCCCTACGTTTGATCATCGCACTATTTTTTTCTCTTTATGCCGCAAAGATACGTTTTTATTCTGAAAAACAAGCTAAAACTTCAAAAAAATACACTTTTCCAAGGTGTTTTTAGTGCAATATTTACATTTTTCCAAGGTGAAAATGCATCATTTTTTACACTTTTCGAAGACATCAACAACTTCCCACGTTGTTTCGGGATAGCGGCGCATGTAGATATCGAAGTCTTTGGCCGGGACAAGAGTCACTTCGAAGACGTTGTGCTCCAGCTCCTTCTGCGTGTGGTGGATAGGCAAGGTGCGGATATAGTGCGCATCGCTCTCGCTGGCATGCACCACGATACGCTTCGGCTGTTCGCCGGCCGGGCAGAAGACGCCGAAATAAGGCTTGAAAAACTCATCGGCATCGAAGTCCTTGAGCAGCTTGCAGCGCAGCGTCGTGATGCTGACAGCGAGCATGCGGTCCAAGGCGAACGTCTGCAGCCCGATACCCTTACAGCCCAAAGGCTGCTGCTTGATGTCGTCCTCGCTCAACCACTTCACGGCGAAGAGATACCAACGGCCCTCAAAAGCCTTCAGAGCATGAGGCGCCAGGATGCAGTCGTAGGGGGCGACATCGTCGAACTTCTGATAGGTGACGCGCAAGAGGCGCTTGCCTCGCATGGCCAGGCCGATGGTCTTCAGGAAGTTGCTGCCGCGGGGGATGCGGACGGCCTGGATGCGGGAACCCAAGTCCTTGAAAGTCTGCAGGAAGTCGTTCTCCAGAATGTTAGTCACCATCTGCTCGGCAAAGCCGGTCGGCATACCTTTCGAGTCGCACAGACGGTATTTGAAGTCGGTGGCGCCAAGATGCACGGTGGCGATGTTGAGGCCGAGGGACTTGCGGAAGGAGTCGAGATATTTGTAGAGGCGGCGACGGTCGTCAAGGACCCTTTCGCCCTCGTACTTGAGCACTTCGTTGATGTCCTCGCGCCGGATGCCCTCCGGATGGTGGAGCAGCATCTCAAGAATCAGTCGGTGGGTGTTGGTGAGTTTCATGTAACTGCGTTCCATAGACATCCTACTCGCCTCGGCATAGATAAGCGCGGGCTTCTCTCTGCTCTCGACTCGGGCGGATGTTCATGTTTGGGTTCATTAATTAAGGTTTTCCGCCCCAAAGGTACGAAAAATTTTTGAATTAAAAATATCAAATTCCCAAAATCCCATCTAAGAAAGAAAAGAGAGGGTTGCATCCCAGAGAAAAGAAAAGAATAAGAAGAAAAGAAGTTTATAGTTAACTACTCACTACTAGCGTAGTTCATAGTTTCCTATAAACTGAGAAAAAGCCCGTGGGAATCTTCCGTGGGATTTTGGGACACTATTGACTGGGCCCGGGCGTAGCGCGATGCGCTCCGCTTTTTTAGGAGGGTGCGTTTAACTTGGCTTTTGGACGTCAAGATTTCTCCATACGCGTATATACGTGTCGCGCAAGCGTGTTATTATAAATACGCACATGAGATTTTGGGACATTGGGAATTTGACACAATTTCTTCGATTGTTGTATTTCGTTGATTTACATTGGGGTTACAAGAAGAGTGGCTCATTTCGTTTTTTTGTTGTCGTACCTTTGTAGCGTCAAACCGATAAACTAACAAAAATTTGCGCCCCTACTAGAGAAAACTTGCGCGCTAACTAGAAAAAATTTACGCGCTAACTAGAGCGCAAAAACAGACCCGAAAAAAGGCATCCTCCAGCTCACGCCAAGCGTGAGTGCCCGAAAAAGACCAGTCGCGAATGGTCTATGCGAGGAAATGTAAATAATTTATCAACATCAATTTTTAACTATTAATTTTTAACTTTTAATTCTTACAACTATGGCACTCAAAGTAAAAGCAAAAGAACAACTCATCAAGATTGGCAAGTACGCCGACTCTTATCGTTACGTGATGGCCCCCGAGCTCTACATCGCGCTTTCGCAGAGCAAGGTCATCCAGGAAGCCGCCCTCCGCTCCGGCGTAAGTCGCGGTGTGATGCAGGCCTGCTGGGACGCAGCCGGTGAAGTCATCAAGGCATGGGCCACCGAAGGTCACGCCGTAGCTCTGCCCGGACTCGGCACGATGCGCTTCGGTCTGCGCGCCAAGAGTGTGGCCGACGTCAACGACGTGAAGGCCAGCCTGATCTCCAGCCGACGCATCATCTTCACGCCCACTTCCGGCCTGAAGGAAGAGCTCGCCAAGACCTCCGTGCAGATCACCTGCTTCGACCGCAACGGCGTTGAGGTGAAGCGCGTCACCTCCAGCGACGAGGGCAAGGTGGAGGATCCCGAGAACGACGGCACCGACCCCGAAGGCGGTGACGGTGGAACTACGGACAATTCCGGATCTACGGACAACTCCGGATCTACGGATTCAGGGAATGGCGGATCTACGGAGAATCCCAGCGCAGGCGAATCGTTCACGATCGCTGCCGGTGTAGGAGCTGACGGTGGTGGCAGCGTCACCATCAAGAAGAACGGTGCTGCCGTAGAGGGTGGCTCTGTCGAGGCAACGGGTAGCGACACGGTGGTCATCGAGGCCGTTCCCGAGAACGCCAACTTCCAGTTCATGAGCTGGAGCGACGGCAACAGCCAGAACCCCCGCACCATTCAGCCCAGCGCTGACATGAACGTCACTGCGAACTTTTTAGACCTTTCCAAGATCTGATGTTCATTGAACATTGACCATTGACCATTGACCGTTATGAAACGTCGTTTGGCCTTCCTGTCATGGGGCGCGGCTGTCCTTTTCGGGGCGGCCGCCCTCTTCCTTCCTCCTCAGGGAGAGATTGACCACACCGTGCTACTGCTCTGTGCGCAGTTCCTGCTCTTCGCCGCCACACTCCTTGGCGTTGACGGCTACTACGACAAGATGCGTGACCTCATCAAGAAGTAAGGTTTGAGGTTTGAGATTTGACAATTTTGGCAACTACTCAAAAAGTTCGGAATGTGAGCCCAGGCGAACCAATTCAATATATACCTCTTCAGGTCTTTCCTGTACTGAGTCGTGGGTTGTAGACGCTTCATTCCTCATTCAGAATATCATGAAACATAGTGTCCACATCAGTATAAAGCTTGTTGGGATTGCGTCCGGATGTTGCCTCGGCAATGGCAGCCTTGGTCACATCGTTAGGCTCGCGATAAACAACCTCAAGCAGCACACTCTCTACATAGTTGTTAAGCGTGCGGTTTTCACGTGCGGCATTCCGCTTCAGATTCTCCAGGAGATCTGCCCTTAAACGAAAAGACGCGGGCTTCCTGTTTGCTGTTGTTGCCATACTTCGTATATCATTTGTATTACATTCGATGGCAAATGTACGGTGTTTTTTTGAATCAACCAAATTTTCAACATAAAATTATGCATTAGGCATTATAATTATGAAACTAAGCGAACACTTTACTTTGGAAGAAATGCTTCATAGCGAGACCGCTGAGAAGAAGCATATAGAAAACCGCATTTCCTTTGCGTAGCAATGGGGCCGAGGTGTAACCGAAGGCAATCAAGCAGCACCGCGATGACGGAACAATATAGCGCAGACGGTCCCAGGGGACACCGCAGAAACGATAAAACAACCGATAAACATATATAATATGAAACTTACAGACCATTTTTCTCTCGAAGAGATGCTTCATAGTGAGACGGCAGAAAGGAAGCATATCGAGAACAGAATAAATGCGGTCGAAGTGAACAATCTCGTGCGACTGTGCCAGAAGGTGCTGGAGCCCCTGAGAGACCACTTCCACCAACCGATACACATCAACTCAGGTTTCCGTTGCCAAGCCCTCAACAAGGCAGTTGGCGGAGCAGCAAATTCGTATCACACCAAGGGTCGAGCTGTTGACATACCGATGCACCCCGGCTGGCTAGCGTACATCAGAGACCATCTGCCGCACACGGAGCTCATCAACGAGGGAACGTGGATTCATGTGGCGCTGTAGGCGCACACGGAATCCAAGTGAAAAATTAAAAATGAAAAATGAAAAGTGATGGCCGTCGGAACTATCCGGCGGCCATTTTCATGAAGCTTCGCTCCATAGACAGACAAAGTATCAAAATCCCCAAATCCCAAAGTCTCACGAGCATTTTTTTCTCAAACCACGAGAAGGCATCTGCCGTATAGAATCTTCCCCCGATGGACATGGTGCCCACAAGGTGGGCCGTCAATTTTTTTTTGATAATTACGCATTGTTTTTGTTGGTTGATTTAAAAAATATTATTATATTTGCACCGCGTTAACCTTAAATCATGCCTGCGGGCCACTCATCCGTAGAGGTTACACATCCTGACGGCAATCACAGGTCTTTGTCCATGCGGTAGCAGGTGAAGGTCTCGCCCTCAATGCGTCGGTCGAGGTGCGGCACATAGCCCATGGACTCATAAAAGGGCATCTTGTTGTCGCGGCTCTCGACGGCAACACGGGTGAACCCCAGTTCCCTGGCCCAGGCTTCGGCCTCCCGGACAACCCGTGTGCCGAGGCCCTGGCGGCGGTATTCGGGCAACACGACGACACGCCCCAGCATCATGCACTCTTCGTCTTCAGGATAAAGGCGGCAGGTGGCTACCGGCAGATAGTCGTCAACGGCAACGATATACATGGTGTCCGGTGTGTCGTGCACGTCAAACTCCGCATCGAGCGGAATCCGGTGCTTCCTTGCCATCGCCTGTATGCGGACGTAGTAGGCTCCGGCCCGTGCGGCTGTCGTCGTTGCTCTGATGATGTCCATATTCGAATAACTCAACTTCCCGTCACTCGCCAAAGATGTTGCGCCAGACGGCGGCGTCGAAGAGCCAGTGCTGCATGCCGCCGCGGATGTGCTGGGGTAGGTCAGTTCAATAGATGATGTTAGAAAGAGGCGTCACCAATGCATCTGTATTTTTTATTTTCGTAAAAACAGGTTATAAATAGTAGCATTTGGCGATGATGGGGATTGAGGCAGAACCTTTATGCCTAAAAACTCCATACAATTAAACAACCATTTCTTATAATTAAGAACCAGATTCAGGTAAGAGGGACGGCTCTTATCTGTTTCTTGCATCTTCGTGTACACAATACCGTCATTATTCATCTCCATTCCATCGCCGGTCTGCCGGTCATAAATAAAAGTGTATTCACTCAAATGACCAATATAAACATACCTATCATCGTTGTAGATTTGTCCGTCTGTTGTTTGAATTTCAAACTTTACGGATCTGTCGTTCAAGACGTGCAGACCTCGCTCCAATCCTGTGTCGGCAAACACCAACAATGCAAAAACATAGTAACAGGCAATAGCCGTCAGTATTTTTGTGTTGGAATTTTTATAATTATCTATTCTTCTTTTTCCAAACTTTGGGCAAAGATACAGAAGTACAGTGTTTACTAATAAGCTAAAGAATAACGGGATAAGCAATGGGAATAGCGTTGTCCACAATGACGGCATGAACGTCGCATGATGCAAGACCATCGCATAAACTCCTCCTATGCAAAAAAACATAAGAGAATAGGCTATAATCCACATTAATGGATGTGTCTTCACTTCAGGCTTCACCTGAACGTCTTTTCTCGTTTTCTTAGGCACAGGCTTCCATTTTCTTTTAAAGTATGCAACTGTGTTCCTGAGACACTGCCCTAGTTTATTGCTCTTGAACAAACTTCGCAAATGTGTACGCAACGGCTTGATGATGTAAGAATATGTCCACGCCCTCAATCTGTTATTTCGTTCTACATAACTTTGTGCTTCGCCGAAATATTCCGATAGTACACCCATACATAATGCCGCAAATACTGCGAGCGCAGTGAGAGGGCCGGCAATACCGATGAAGATATCTCCAAAAGATGCATATTTAGTGATGTCTATCCCAAAGACGGAATAGTACGTCAAATGATAAAAGAAGGCCAGAACGAATAATCCGACAGAGATGCACGGCAGCACATCAACAATGTATACCTTTATCCAATTTGTGCTATTTGTTTTCATGTATTCAGATTATGGTATTTCCACCGCAAAGATACATAAAAGTTGGATAAAATGCGCTGCATTATGAAAAATATTATTATATTTGTGGCGCGTTAACCTTAAATCATGCCTGCGGGCAGCGCTAATCGACCTTAAAACTGATACATCATGGCACACTACAATCCAATGTTGGAGAAGCTCCAGCAGCAGATACGGGACTTTAACAAAGATGCGGAGCACAGGATAGAAAAGGTGGCCTTTTGGCAAAACCTGATTACACTCAGCTTCGTGGTATTCAACGTCATCGTCTTTATCGCACTCGAAGTGCTCATCGGGAAAAAGGAGCCGATAATCGGTGAACTGCCCAATCAGGTGATAAACTTCGTTTTTATGTTGGTGCTGCTCCTTGCGTCGTTTCCTCTCGCTTCGGAGTTTGCAAAGAAGAAGATGAAGAGCCTGCAACTCACGGAAGAAGCCATCGAGCCTAAGATGAACTACGCCGGCAAGTGGAAATACCACACGGAGTTTCATGTGCAGTCGCCCGATGACGGCTCGGCGGAGTTTGACCGTTTCTGCGAAAACATGACGGACTATAAAGAGGACGGAGAAAGCGACTGGTCGCAGAGCGTCTTTGACCTCAAAATAGATTTCGGTGTGTCCCGAGTGCCGGAAGGCAAGCCTCATGTGCAGTGGCACTCCGATCCGGTGTTTTATGACGACTATGAGGTGCGTTGGTCGTTCAGCGGCAAGATATGGTGGGCTGATGCGGTGGACTACGCCAATGAGTTCAGCGGCATAGAGAGCTACACCGTCACCTCGCGCGACGAGAACAATCGCCCCACGCGCCTTGACGGGCATCTCAAGGGGAATCGTGTTAATCGGAAAGAAATTCTATGTAGTGGATGCTGTCTCGTGGTTTGAAAGGGTGTAGCTTTACGCCTTATCCTTCATCCCTATCCAGATCCAATCCATGTCGGGCGGGGAGGTGATGGTGGCGCGGTCCACGAAGGTGCTGCCCATATTGCGGGCAACGCGTTCCCAGTTGCCACTGGGGTCGTCCCTCAGAGAGAAGATATACGAGTGGCACGACATGCCCAGTAGGGCCTCCCTGATGGCGCAGAGCTTGTAGACAATCCCGTTGAAGGTGCCCAAGCCCTGGACGCCGGTCTTGCACTCGATGACGAAGAGCTTGTTGTTCATGATGAAGACAACATCCAACTCGTTGTTGTTGCGATGGATATCCATACCATCACGGGCGATGACTACATTGAGGGCAAGGTCGTCCGTTTGGAGGTTTTCCTTCACCAGATAGTAGGTGTACTCCTCAAACCAGCCGCCCGTGAGGTACTCCAGCTCACGCTGGCTGAGGGCGCCCTCCGTCTCAGGCGTGAAATGCATCTTCTTGAGGCATTGTGACAGCGCCGGGACGGCAGCGCCGTTGACGCCGGTGGTCTCTGCCTCCCTGATGTCGAGGCTGCTGCGGTTGCGGTAGTCCTTGCGGAGGATGTCCAGTGTCTCGTGCAGCCTGCCCAGCTTCTGTCCGGCGAAGAGTTGACAGATATAGGTGACCTCCTCCCTGGAGCGGATGGGGGAGTGGAAGGAGGGGTGCCTGTCCAAGTTGTGCCGGATGCCGTGGGCCTCAAGATACTCCGCGATGGACATCCTGTGGCGGATGGGCTCGAAGCGGTCGTCGTTGTCGTTGATGCTGTCGTCGTAGATGGTTTGCACGATGACGTTGTCCTTGACGTGGACATAGAAATAGGTGGGGCGGAACTTCTCGAACACCTGTTGCACGGCGAGGGCCATATAGCGTGTGCCGCCGGCGAGGTTGACGAAGTAGGTGACGTTCTTGTCACGGTCCTGCATGAGGCGGGCGTTGACGATGCGGCAGATCTTCTCGTAGGTGATCTCGTCGTCGTTGTGCCTGAGGAGGATGGACTCGATGTCGCCCTCGGGCACGCGGAACAGCCGGGAGAGGCTCTGCAGGTCATCCTCCGTGCTCTTTGCGGAGATGAACATCAGGCGGTCGCCCGGCTCGTATTTCTCCTTGATAAAAAGGTAGGCTGGAATGGGGTTGTCGTCGGTGACGATGTTGACTAGTGTTTTGGACATGGTATTGCAAAGAAAGGTTAACAAGACTCCAGCGTATTGATATTATTCTCGGTCAAATCGATTTCGTTGAGGTTATATCCCTGTATATATTCCAAAGCATACAGATAATTACATGCCGCTTCTGCCGATATAGAGGCCGTTGTCCATATAGCATCCTCAAACTCTTCCACCCCTAATGATGCGCGGAAACATTTCTTAAGAACGTCATCCTCAATCTCCTCTGTTTTAATCAAGAAAAACATTTGCGGTTTTCCTCCACGAAGGATCTCGCGTGTAAAGGCCAGCGGAATAATCTCCATATCAATCTCATGTAAGACTCTGTTCGTGTCAATTTCGATACTGTAGTCTGCGATATCTTTGCTACGGTCTTTAATACCTGTTTCTTCCAAGAATTCACGGGCCATTTCCCATTCCAAGTACTCGATAAGTGAAGTCGTTCTAAATCTGTTATGTTGATTCTGAGGCTTATTTTTGTACAAAGGTGATTCAATTGCCCCGCTGGGAATGCCTAATTTGTTTTTATAAATACCGACTTTCTTGTTGCGTGGCATTAAATAAAACTTTAGACCTTCATTAGTGTCCATACACCAAATAGCCGAAACTCCAATAGCATTGGCCAGCAAAGAATTGTCAAATGATGTAAGGCACATTGGGTGTAGCGCATCATATGGAATATGAGAGGCTTCCCATTCTTTGGCCTCTTTTTCGTGTCTCTCTCTCTCTATGTTACGTATTGTCTTTCTCCTGCCATCGATATTGATGTGACAATCCAATGACTGATTACTTCTAATTTGCGTAAAATAATCCGTTTCTTCTAATATGCACAAATATTCGTCTCCATTCACCCGCTTTAAGGAGGCCAGACGTGGATGCGAATCATTTGTTGTTTTGGGATTATTTTGCAACACGGCATCTATGCAGGTCTGGGTCGCAGTTTTGTATTTCTCGGGGAAAATGTATTTTTTGTTTAATAATAGAGGATCTTCTTTGGAACATGAAATGTTTATAATAGCATTGGGAGTTCGATTAAAGTTAATAATCTCCATATATGGAATTTGTATTGTGCGTCTTCTGTTTTTGTTATCAACAATAATCATTTGATGCATGTCTGCTTCATACACATTCTTTAGATTTTGTCCATTTAGTAGCTTAGATCTTCCTAAGTTGTCAAAATTAAATTTAGCAACCTCTTTGTTCATTTTTTCAATGGAATATAGCCGGTTATGTATATGGCATTTTTTGACCCATTCCAGAACGTTATTATGATATGGCGTCTTCTTTATAATAAATATTATTACTTTGAACACAACCCCAATCACGTCAAGTAGAATATCATAAATCATAGATTCAAATTTATTATGTTATTAGTGTTTTACTTCATTTTCAAAGGTTTTGTTTCTAATATGATTTCCTGTATTTTCTTCCAGGAAATCTATGCGCATCAGTTTGAGTAATTCGCGGGTGTATTCATGCAAAAGCCCTTTATAGTAGGTGACGTCCTCGTGATTGTTTTTCGTAAGACGTTCCCAGAGAGTTTGCTTTGTGGCATCATGATAGGCAGCAACAAGTTTAGCGTAATCTCCGGCAGTCATCCGCTTCCGAAGTTCTACCTCCTCTAAAATTAAAGGTTTCCCTTTGTATGAATCAGGGGCAGCTTCTGTCCAAAGCGTAGCCAAAAAGGTTTGATACTTTTTTGCTATCTTTGGGGGTAGGTCAATGGTGTAACCCTCAATGGTTTCATGCTGCTCTGTGGCAGCCTCTTTAGCGAGATTTCCAAAGAAAAGAGTCAGCAGATCCTCTTCTTTTTTAATACAAAGTTGTTCTGTTTGATGTACATCCATAGCGCAAAAGTATAAAAAAATAATGAATTATCCGATAAACAAATCCATAAATTAGTGGTTCTTCGTCAATTTAGTTGAAAAAGAATATGCTCCATCACCATTTTGTTTTTCAGCAGTTCTATTCCGGCTCTTCCGTACATCAGTCGCTTCGCAGCTTTGAGTTTGTTGACATATCCTTCG
>Ga0256404_1009321_pt1 | contig 14154 bp, 21 predicted proteins | sample RumenRJG_01DNA_FD_185990 | JGI IMG/M metagenome (GOLD analysis project Ga0256404, IMG submission 185990) | Bovine rumen microbial communities from Lethbridge, Alberta, Canada - RJG_01 | ecosystem: Host-associated > Mammals > Digestive system > Stomach > Rumen | place: Canada: Alberta | collected...
CTTCACCTAAGGAAGGATTGTTCTTCCTGTATATAGCAGGAACGGAAGGCGCCGTCACACTCCGCTACTACTCCGCGCACTACAAGAACTTCTTCGAGGCGAAGGATGCCTTCACCTTCGCCAACGACGCCCACCTCGGCACCGTCGCTGAACCCTTTGTGCCGACATTGGTAGAAGTTAAGTAAATAGCATTTCTATTTATTCTCCGAGAGGCGGAGCACGTTCATCGTGCCCCGTCTCTTTTTTTGTGTCTACACTCCGCATGGCATGTCCTGCTCGGTTCTAAACCGCCTCGCGCTCCCCCATTGTTGTCTGGTTTTAGCTTGTCTATTTTTTTATATAGCTTGTCTATTTTTTTTCTTTGTTTATTGTGTCCACATCGGATGTGGACATCTAAAATCTATGTTTATTTCAGGTCGATTCTATCGACCGCCCAAACAAGCAAATACTATGGCTAAATATCAATCAATGACTTATACCCAGTTGGCGGAACGTGCCGGTGTCAGCCGTCGCACGTTGTATAATTGGCTGCATGCCTACGGACATTATAACAAGTTACAGGCATTGGGCGTGACCTCTCATGCCAAGGCATTGCCGCCCGCCGCCGTGCGTTATATCTGCGAAACATTCTGCATTGAGGTAGAATGATAAGCAGTCAGTTTCTTTTTATACCGCGTGCTCCGCCTCTGATACCTGACATATGGACACGCGTTTTTACTCCTTCCTGCAATTTGCCATGTGGGTAGGAGTGGGAATTATTGGGCATTATTGGGAACTAGTGGGAAGCATCGGGAAAGAGCCCCTCTCAAATGTAGTACCTTTGCACTCGATTTCGAAATCTAAGAATTAATTTTAAGTATTAACCTGCATTTACGCCCGCCTTGCTCTTTAGATTTTTTAGGGAGCAGATACAACGCACAATTGAAGGAGTTATGTGGACATAATGACTGAGATTGAGTGCAGGGGAAACGGGTCAGAAGGTGTTTTACAACAAACGTGTTTGTTAGTCACACATACTGACTTGTGACCCTGAACGGTGCGGCAGTAGATGCCCTTAAAAAACTAAAGTAATGTCACAAGTAAAACCGATGGGACTTATTGAGTCCATGAGCGGCAAACTCTGTAGCCACTCCGACATGTATTTCTTCCGCAAGAACGGCAAGGTGTTCTCTGGCAAGATCTGTAACCCCTCCACCAAAGAACCAACTGCCGCCCAACAGGCACAGCGCACCAAGTTCGCCACCGCCAGAGCCAACGCCAAGACCGCCCTCGCTGACCCGGACCAGAAAGCAGCGTATCTCACTGCCTTCAAGAGCCAGAAGAAGTACAGCGATTTCAGCGGATACGTCTTCGCAATGGAGTATGCCAAACTCGGAGATTAAGCATCAGCAATATATGGCGGATTAAAAGTCCAGTACAATGAAAAAGTCTCTTTTGCAACTGATCCTCGCTACAGCAATGTGCATCTTCGGGTGCGCCTTGCTTGTAGCAGGGCTGGCACTTCCCCCTGCCGGCATCATTGATTCCTCGCTCCTCGTAGCCTACGGCGAAACCCTCACCTTCGCCGGTGCCCTCATCGGAGTGGATTATCACTATCGCTATCGTCCAAAGAAATAAAGTTTTTTGTGTTTTTTTCTAATTATTCAATACTATGTTACTTTCTTTAATCCGAACCAACGAGTCTCCCAACGAGACCACAGGCATCCTCCTCATCGGAGGCAAACCTTTCTGCGGTACTCTTGAACCGCCCACCGTCCCTAACGCCACCCATCCCAAAGGGGCTATCCCCCTCGGCTGGTACAAACTGACGCTCACCCGGTCTTCCAAGTTCGGTCGCGTGCTACCGCTGGTCAACTATGTGCCCGGCTTCGAGGGTATCCGTATTCATGCAGGCAATAACAAAGACCACACCGCAGGCTGCATCCTCGTCGGACGGCTCAGCGGTAACACACTGCTCCATTCCCGACAGACCGAACGCGACTTGGTGACCAAACTTCAAAAACACCCCGATCATGAGAACTATATCGAAATCACCACACCCGAACGCTTTTTTACTGAGCATTGCAGTTCTGTGGATGCTCTTGCCGGCCTGCTCCGCGGTGCGCAGTTCGACGGAGAGTAACCACACCCAACTCTCCACTCACATCCAACGTGACAGCATTTATCTGCATGATAGTGTGTCATATACCTACCGCCCTGCAAAAATCTCCCTTCCCTACAGGGAGGGGGCGGGGGTATGCTCTCCGCCCGACACGGTCTATCTGGAGAAATGGCACACCCGTTGGCGTGACCGCGAGACCGTCAAGACGGACACTATCACCCTGACGGAAACCAAGACAGAAACGGTTGAGAAACCTTATGTGCCTTCGTTTTACAAGTATTGTGCATCCCTCGCCATTCTGTTTGCGCTGTACTGGCTTGTCAAACTGGCACTATACATTAAGAAACGATTTTATATATAACAACTTTTAACCCCTCTACGCAGACCGGAGGTAAAGCATGGTCTGAATCAAATGGCTAAGGTAGTATGGCAATCCGGTATCGAATATGTATCCGGCGCATTATGCAAGTGCGGGAAGAAAGAACCGCACAAACACGGTCGAATGTTGCTGGCTACGCACCGTCGCGCTGCGACCACAAGTGACTCATGCAACCGCATCTATCTGCGTGACGAGACGAACATCCAAATATCAAACAGCGCGGACTCTGTTTGGGCACGTCAACGGTTCAAGACGGTTGCAGGGATGGTTCGCCAGCGTAGTATGGATCTCTCCAAATTGACACAAGACCAGATGGATTTCATTGCTCAACGCAACAATCCACGTGGTATCAAGACGATGCGTGCATATTATTGGCACATCTGCGGTCAGGAGTACGATGCACAACACCCGCGTAGCTAAAGCAACAGCCGAAACCCCACGGACGTAAAATCCCGCGTCCGTGGGGAATCTTCACAAGCGATCTTTGACGTATTGTTTTAATATGGTGATCTCCGCCGCTACGCTCTGTCGATTATTTCACTACGTTCACGGTCTATATCGGTATTTTTTTCTTTCCCCCCCCCCAATAAGGAGTTCGGTAAACCTCACGTCTGTGTCTTTGCTCCGCAAAATTTTCTTTTTTTTGACGGACAGATAGAAGGCAGGCAGCGTGGAGGGTGGAGAGTTGCCATCCTCGGCGGAAGCCGCTCCTTCCGAAAGCGGAAGGACGCTCCGCCTATGGCGCGTAGCGACATAAACAAAGAGCCCTCGGGGAATAAATCCTCGGTGTCTCCGAAAGTGGCGGCTACCTCCTCTCCCACAACGCAGTGCAGTACCATCGGCGATGCTGTCTCTCTGCCCCTGTCTCTCTCTCTGCTGCCCTCGCCTCTCCGCTCCGCTGCTCTCCGCTCTCTCTCCCGCGCCCTCGCCCTCTCCCGCGCGCCGCAGGCGCGCACACCGCCGCCCGCCCCGCGCCTCTGATGCATTTTTCTTAATCCAACGACCGCCCCTCTCTCATGACTACATAAAATCTATGGTCTCTCTAATAAGGTGTACTATCGTACGTCTGTTTTATTGGTCTCTCTCTCTAATACGGTGTTCGGGGTTCCCCTCACGGCTTGTATAAATTTTGCTTCGCTGTATTGTTTCACCTGATCCTTTTTTATACAACCACCCAACCCCTAACCCTCTAACTCTTTTATTCCCATCTCCTATATATTATAATAAGGTATATACGCGCGCCCCCTCGCGCGTGTACGCATAAGGCAAACGATTTTTAGTGTTTACGTCCCGTTGTGTCGCCGAAAATCGAAACGGCTACACAAAAAATTTGCCTATGTCAGATTTTTTTACTACCTTTGCACTCGCAAACGCACAACAATGACAAATGCGAATAGAGGAAGCGATAACATATGCCATTATGTCGGATGGTCATGGGAAGACAACCGACCAAATAGCAGATGCAATCAACCGCAACGGTTGGCATATCCGCAAGGACGGCAAGCCTGTTACCAGTGCCCAAGTCTATGCGGTAATTTGCCGCTATCCCTCAATCTTTACTAAAGAAGCCGGACGGATTTGTGTAATGTTATGAATATAGAACAAGTCAGAGAATTTGCATTGGGTATCAATCCCCAAGTAACGGAAGAACTGTTCGCGGAGAACTGGATCTCTTGGAGAATATTCGGCAAATGGTTTTTGCTTATGCAACTCGATGCACCCGAACCACGCGTAGCGGTTAAACTGCCACCCGAAATGAGTGCAGAACTGCGTGCCCAGTATGATGGTATTCGTCCTGCCTACCATATGAACAAAACGCATTGGAACGATCTCTATCTGAACAAACTGCCTGACACTCTTGTTCAAGAACTAATCACCTCGTCTTATCAGTTCATAGCCTCTAAACTTCCCAAGACGCAACAAGCTCTACTATAACCTCGTGCGCCCAATGGTCGCTCGAAAAAGAGAGAGAGACCATATCTTTATGTCCCATGAGTGAGTGGCGCCGAACCCCTCTCGCAATGCATCAGAGGCGCGGGGCGGGCGGCGGTGTGCGCGCCTGCGGCGCGCGGGAGAGGGCGAGGGCGCGGGAGGCATCCTCTCCACCACCTGCGACGACTATCTTCTCGCATGTCCGTCTTTTCTTTCTCTCGTTCCGCTTCGCTCCACGAAAATTTTCGGGGGAGAAAAATCTCTCTTCTTTCTTCTCTTTCTCTTCTCTCCTTTTCGCTTGTAGTGTTGTGCTCTTCGCCTCTCCCATCGGATGACCATTAGGCAGATTAGCTCATCCGCGTCATATCTCTGCGATATGACATTACTGGCTTGCGGAGCGTGCTCTGTCTTTGCGTCATATTGCATAAGGCCGCAAACGCCAGAGCCCTGCCCGCTCCACAAGCCCCCGCGCCGTGTAAGTGCGCCGTGTTTGTTTTGGCTGTTTACCTCCGGTGGTGATCCTTATTTTGCTAATAATGGTGTCCTGTGCACGCGACCTCTGATAGCACGAAAAAAAGCGGCATTGCTGCCGCCTTCTATTAGTTCTTTCTGTGCTTCTCTACGTGGTAGAAGCCCAGCGTAAGGATTTTGATGATTACCTCAAATAGGACTTTCACCCAGTCTTTCTCTTCGTTTTCAGTTTTCATTGTCGATGATGATTTTAATTGGTTCATTACTCGCTTGCAACGCAAGCCATTCCGCAGTAAGTTGCTGTTCTATGGCGGCACTCACTAAGATACAGCCTTTTGAGTGTTCCGGCTTTGTGCCTCTGTGGATGCGTATTCCGCTGCGTCCGGGCACGTTTCCGATAAGCGGCAGTATTCGCTTGAAGCGCGGTGAGAATGTGACTGAGACCGGATAATTTCCCTCTGGTATGATGTAGTCCGCATTTTCGAGCGTTGCGATGTCTCGTCCATTCACGCGCATCTTCCCGCGCACTGCCTTGCCCTCTCGGCTAATTCTCGTCAGACGGATGGTTGCCATGCTTACTCTTCCATTTGTAAGTGTAGTCAATCCCGAACAGTGCTCCCGCGAATGTCGCCACCTCGCCGAAGCCCACCAAAAGGCTTTCGTGAATCTCGCCCTGCGGAGCGATAAACGCCCCGCAGAACAAGAGCACTAATCCGCCGATAGAAAGCACAGCCGCTGTGATGAGCTGAATACTTGCTTTCATAGCCTACCTCCTTCCGTTAAGGACGCGGGTGCTGAGCGTCGTACTCACGACCACAGATGTACCAGTAGTACGCCTTCATGGTCTTCTTTCCACGCGGATTGTTCCGCTGAGCCAAGAAGTCAATCTGGTCTTGGGTGATCTTCGACAGGTCGCGACTACGGTCGTGAACCATCTCTGCGATAGCTTGGAATCGCGAACGAGCCCATACAGCCTCCGCGCTGCCCGATTTCACGAAGTTCGACTCGTCGCGCAGATAAATGCGGTTACACGAATCACTCGTAGTTGCTGCGCGACGGTGCGTCGCAAGCAACATTCGACCATGCTTGTGCGGTGCTTTCTTGCTGCACTTACACAATGCGCCGGATACATAGTCAATACCGGCTTGCCATGCTACTTTTGCCATAGTTTCAGTTTAGGTTTAATGGTTAATTACTCTTGTTAACAGAGCCGGAAGCAGGGCTTAATCGCCCAACTTCGCGTACTCTTGTGCGAACATATATCCGCGCAGCGTGCCGTACTTGCTCTGGTTCTTGAACGCAGTAGCATAGGCGGTTTTCTGCTCTACCGTCAACGCATTGACAGCCGCAATCGCCTGACGGAACTTCGTCTGACGAGCCAGTTCTTGCTCGCTGAACGGTTTGGTGCGAGGATTACAGATTTTACCCGTGTACAGGGTATTACCTTTCTTCGCAAAATACACATCGGAGTGTTCGCAGATCTTGCCGCTATACGACTTGACCATCTCAATAGGAACATACTTTGCCATAGTTGTTTAGGTTAGGTTTAGTTAATAATGTTAATTAATAGTTATTTGGGGTCCCCAAATAATTTTAATTTTTGGGGAGTGCCGAGGCATTGGTCGCCTGTCTATTTAGCGGAGTGGTATAGACCCTTGCGATCCAATTGCCGACAGCACATGTTAAGCCGACCTTAAGCCGAGGTTAGAAATTCTTTCTGCGCCTCTTTTTCAAACGACGGTGCAAATGTACAACAAAAAGCGGAGACGTGCAAATTTTCGTCTCCGCCGATGACCAAAAGTGGTCGTTTATACGATGAACGTCGCAAAATGCGCGAATGTGATCTTCACTCGGTCATTGAGCGCGTACTGAATCAGACTTGTTGCGTCCTCCGTCTTGAGCCACCCTTTGTTAGTCTCCCGTTTGCGGTAATGCTTCTTCTGCCGCCAACCATACAACAACGTCTCCCATTCCTTGGACGTATATGCCGTGTTCTTGTACTGCTCAATCCCGTCTTTGATGTGCGCTAACGGAATCTTATTTTCTTGCTTCATTTTTCTTAAAATTTAACGGTTTAACATCCGTCAACTTTACCTCGTCCGGCTCCTTGTCGGGATAAAGTTCCACGAACGTCTTTACATACCCTGCCATCACAGCGGTACGCGCCTTGACTAAGTTCTGCTCTTTGACTTTCTCCTTGGCATTCTCGCGCCATTTCACCGCCTGTTCCTGTTGGTACTTGTGGTAATCGGCAAAGTCGAAAACCTCTGTACGCTGGAGTTGGAACTTACCAACGCCTTCCACCTCAAACTCGCCTTTCTCCTGCCCCTTTTCCGCAAGGATGGCAACGGCTTCGTTGGTTGCCTCGGTAGAAATCTCGTCAATACGTGCTTTAATAGCTTTCTCTTGGTTGCGCAACTCACGCAACTCTTTCAAATTCGTTGTGTTCATATTATTCTCCGGCGTAAACGTCACCGGCTACGTTGTACATGTTAAACAATTGGAGTAATTCTTCAGAAGACATATTCTTCGGGTCTTTGCTTGGATCATTGTCCTGCCGTGCCACCATACGCCTTGCCCGCAGTATCACTGCGCGCTTGCGGTTCTCTTCCGGTGTCACCCATTGCAGGTTCTCCGCCCGCCAATCATAGATGTTACCATTGATGTGGTCGCACTCGCAACCGGCAGGTCTCGGACCAATCCAAGTCAGTGCCATGACCGTGTGACACATGACGTTTCCATACTGCCGTACAGAAGGATACCGCGTGTGACATAAGCGTGTGTCTCGTGGCGGACGTTGGTTCACGATGATCCGTCGGAATCGCCACTCTCCATGTATTAGCCGACGCGAGAAGAATGCACCGTCACGACTGCAATAGAGAGGTTTTCCGTCTGTTTTCTCTAACGGACACAGCCGCACTTCCGTACCGTCCTCTGTCCGTCCCCATTCCGGGAATTTGTTTTTTGTTGCCATTTTAATACTGTTTTAATGGTTACTAAAATGGCTGGCGCCAGCCGTTAGTTGATGAAATTTCGCTGCAAAATTACATACGAAAAATGAACCCCACAAAAATGAGGTTCATATTCGGACAGATTAGGACAATCTTTCGGACAAACTGCCGCAAATCGATTATTTGTCCTCGGACACTTTCGGACAATTATTGCTTCGTGCGTCGGTTGCGTGCCTTGGTAAAATCGTCACAGCAAAAAGTAAATTTGGGAACAGCAAACGGATTGATAAGTTTGGCTTTACAATCATCGCCCACGTTGCTAATAAGGATATAGCCTTGTGTGTCAAGTGCCATAATACGCCTACACGCATCGGCTTTGCTTGAAGCTGATGCGATGGCGTTGCGTAGGTTCTTCTCAATAATATCAGAAGAAAAGCGGTTAGTGCAGAAAAAAGAAGTACCTACGGGGCTTACATCCTCTGCTTGTTTTTTTGTTTCTGCCGTTGGATGGTCAGAAGTAAAAGAATGGATAAGTTCTGCAATCTGTGTCGCAGAAGTGGAAATGTTGTTATGGTGAATATCAATATGCACCGCCCCGGGTGCGTAATTATATGTGCTCATGCTATTTTAGTTTTGAAAAAAGCACGGACACGTGGGTTAGTCAACTTAGTCGGCTAAACTTATTTTGCAGCTATCCCACGTATCCGTGCAAAGACACAGATAATAGGGACATATCTCCTGCTGTTTATTTAAGTTTAGCCGACTTAGTTGACAAAGCTATATGCCTATATGCGCGATTGCGCAATTATTATGTTCTTCTATTTTACGTCGGGAAGTCTACGACGATTTCGGGTGCAAAATTATTAAATTTTTCTCATATATGCAAATAAATTGTTAATTAGTTAATAAATTATCATGTATTTCCATGTGAATTGCTCCCTCATGATAGTGGTGCTCTTCACAGATAACATTCACGATGACGATGGGTGCATCTGAAGTAGGGGTATCACAAAGACGCTCTATATTTTCACCTGTCCTTGCAAAGCACTTGTCACGTACCATCTTTAGAACATGCGTTTGGTCGGTTTCCATAGTATCACGATTTTTCCATAGTTCCGCATACACATCTTGCACGCAGTCACGCGCTGCATTACGGTTACGGAGAAGAGTGTACGCAAGCGCGTACATCTTCCCACATAACGGTAAATATATTTGCGTAAACTGCTCGTGCGTCATGTCAAATACTTACTTTGAACCACTCAAAATACCACTTTCGGTATCTTCGTTGTCGATACGTTTCCAGCCCTCGTTGTGCTTGGTACCGAAGTCAAGATTGAAGTTGAAATTGAGCATCAGCACTTGACGATAGTTCTGCATAACGGCAGTATTGGAAGTCGGGGCAAGGGCAGACAAGTCCTTTGTGACGGTTGTTGAGCCGTGCGGAGAGAAGGGATTGACCATCATAAAACCGAAGCCAAAATACTCCGAGTTATAATTGATACCTATATCGTGCGTCAATTCGCCGAGGGTCAGCGTTTCACCCCACAAGTTATGCTGCGCCGTAACCACATCGGCATAGAACCGCCAACCTTTCAGCAGATAGAAAATGCCGCCACGCACACCGTAATTGACATGCTCATGGTTGTAGATATTGCCTTGGCTGACCATGTATTTGACAAACGGCGAGACATTGAACATCAATCTATTATCAAGCAGTTTAACCTGCAAACTCGGCGAGACATTCAATTTATGATAGCCGCGCTGATTGTCATATGTGCGGATTGCGTAAGCAGAGCCGTCTATGATCTCTTCGTAAGTTTCTTCCATAATGGGCTTGTGGTCGTAGCTATAGTTTGCCCAAAGGTTGAGATTGATATGCTTGGACTGCCATGATAATTCCATTTCGTTCGATACATACATGACGGATTTTAGGTTGGGGTTGCCTCGCCGCATTTGGTACTTGTCAATCTGTTGCGTAATATCGGACAACTGCGACAAAGAGGGTTGGTAGCCGGACACGTAGCCTTTGTATTTCCAGAACCAACCTTTGCCGAAATCGTAACTCATGGTCAGTTGCGGTCGGGCTATCCAATTGCTTTGTTTCTGTCCGGCTTGGTCAATGAGAGTGTGCATAACTCCGATACCTACCACATAGGAAAATTTATCAACTCTGTGCCGCATTTCTGCAAACGCGTAGGTCTCGGCAGTGGTCATGTTTACGGTCGCTTCGGTGCTGCCTAAATACGTATTCCTCACCCACTGTTGGTTATGCCGTGCACCTACGGTTAGCATGATATTTTCCCATTCCTTTTCATAGATGGCTTCGCCGATGAGAGACCACTTGTCACCCCTCACACGCGATATTACATCGGTCGTATCTGTAGAGACGGAGCCGAAAAGCGGCGTTTGCAGAAAACGGCGGTCGCTGTGGGTGTTAATATACGTGCCTACCACGTCAAAATACAAGTGTTGCTTGTGCGGCAGGTTGTGCTGATAGTAAATATCAAGCGACGGCGACTGACTGCTGCTGTTTTCGTGGTCGTGTATCTCAAATGAATCCGTCGGCTGGTACAAACGGCTGTCACGGTCAGAGGGTCCGTAAGGCATATATGTCATATTATCACGCAAGCGGATGTTGAGCATGTTCTTGTCGCCGTTCGTCCAGTTGTAATTCAACGAGACATTTATGGGATAGATAGTATAGCGTGTCGGCTCTCCTACTTCGTTGTTCTCAACCTTGCCCGTACTAAAGTTGTATGTTTCATTATTGGTGCGCGTCCAATAAATATCGAATGGCGAATACGAAGCGATTGCCTGCAAGGATGATTTGTTGAAATGCACTTTGCCAGCCAGATAGTAATTGCCTACTCTGGGAAGGGTCAAGCCATTTGCGCCTGCAAGTATGAGACTTCCGCCGGTGTCGCGGTGTTTGACGATGTAATCAACAACAGCCGCCGCACCGTTGTAGCGCACACCAGGCTGGTCGTGGTACTCCACGCGGATAATATCTTTCGGATTGATGGCTTTGACATCTGCCGTGCTTGCCTCGATACCGTTGATGCGCAGTTGCACACTCTCGTCAGAAAGGGTTTTGACGGAGTTGTCAATCGGACTGATCACGATACGCGGAATCTGCAAGTTCTGTAGCAGGGAAACACCATCCGATGAAGCCAGCATCTGCTCTTTGGATGGTAGCAAAATCTGCCTGTCCACTTTCTGAATAATGGCTTGGCTTTCCACAACCACCTCACCCAGTTCCGTTGCGCCTTCTTGCATGAGGATGTCGCCGATGTGGGTGTTGTCGTTTACGGTCAAAGCCATACGGATTGTTTCATAACCGATATAGGAAAGTTCCAAGATGTAATCACCATTTCCGGCATCAATGGTGAATTTGCCGCTGTTGTCTGTCGTGGTTCCGGCTATCTGCACCGTGTCCTGCATCAGCAAGACGGTTGCGCCGATGATGGCTGACTTGTCGTTTGCGTCTTTGATACGACCGGATATTTTGGCATTGTTCGCCGTTGCGGTCATTGCTACATAGAGCATCGCCGCGAAAAGTATAGTGTGTTTCATTGTTTGTCTGGATTTTATTGGGTAAAGGGCATAGAGCAACCGTTCTACATACTATTGTATGGAGAAACTTTATGCGAAAATACTTTGATAGCCGTAGAACGGTCGCTACAAAGCCTTCTTTATGGAAAAGAGCAGATTATTTGTCTTTGAGCAAGACCACCACCGAGCAATCTTCCTCACGGATGTTGCAGATAATGAACTCGTTGGGGTTGGCTTTCTCGTTGTGCAAGAATGTAGCATCATTACCGTCTGCCGAATGGGACTGCATCAGTAGTTCGTAGTCCTTATCTTTTGCCAACTTCTGAATGTCGTTGTAAAGTACCTGCTTCTTGTCGCCTTTGGCAGTAATGATGATCATTCGGTTATAATTGGCGAACTTGCTGAGGTCAGTGCCTTGCGTGTTAGCCTCATCTACAACCACTTGACCGCCTGTCGCGATAGACAAACCGGCACTGAACATGGCTTGGTTGATGCAAACATATTCCACGCCTTCCATTTTGGCGTACTTCTCAAATATCTTATTTTGTGCTTGTGCAGCAATACCGCATAGGGCTATGACTGCAACTAAAAGAATTCGTTTCATATCAGTATAATTTATTGGTTTATATACGGTTGGATTTTGCCTAATGTCTCATTGATGTCGTTCACTTGCTCGGTAGCAATCATCGTTGAACGCAAGAACGGAGCCGTTGAACGATTGATGATGTCATTGGCATAGAAAATCGCGTCCGCAGCTTCTTCCGGTGTGCTACATGTATCGCGGAATGGGTCTGTCGCTAATGTCCGCTGCTGATGCACGAACATGCCGCCACCTATCGCGAGAAGAATAGCCACCGTTGCCGCTACGCGATACCACATCTTCGGAGGTGTTTTCAAACGGAAAATCACACCTTTGCGCTGTTTGTCTTCCGGGATAAGTGGTTGTATCTTCGTTTGCCCGAGGTTGTTCACAAAAGCGGTGATTTCCTCGGCTATGTCTTGCGGCATCTCTTGGTCGGATGTCTGTGCAAGCAATAGGAAGAGTTGCTTGTCTTCCTGCAAATCTTCCGGCACATCCTCACGACGGAAGAAATCAGCCAGCAGCCTTTCTTCTTCCGGTGTCGTTTGTCCCTCGTAGAAACGAGCAAGTAACGATTTGATTTGTTCTATGTTCATAGTGTATGTCATAGTTTTGCAGTCAGTTCTTTTAATGTTTTTCTTGCTCTTGATAGCAAGGTGTAAATGTTTTCGCGACTGAAATGAGTCAGTTCTTGTATCTGTTCGATTTCCAGTCCGTCAATGGTGCGTAACCGTAAAATAATTTGTTGGTCGCTTGGCAGTTTGTCAATCAGTTGTATTACTGCGTTGAGGTCACTTGCCGCTTCAATCTGATTTTCGGTGTTGTGGTCTAAAAGCGTCTCAAGGGTTTCGTCATCTGCTTGTGCACTTCTGGACTTGAGACGGTCAAGGCAGTTGTTTCGCACCATCGTTAAAACAAACGGAAGTGGTGGTTTGTCGGGTTCTATCGTGTCCCGTTTGACCCATAACTCGGAGTACACATCTTGCACGCAGTCACGCGCCTCGTCACGGTTACGGAGTAAGTTGTATGCCAGTGCATACATCTTTCCGCTAAACGGTAAATATATTTGCGTGAACTGCTCGTGCGTCATGGGAATTTAGAACTGCTTTCGTGCGTTTGTACGTTTTTTTATTTTAGTTTTGTTATTGTATTATTTTGCCCTCAAATCATGTGCCATTTGCCACCATTTGTAGAGCCTCTCTATATGTAATACGATTTTCCCGCCCAAATCTTACAACCACACTTCATTTTTTTTCCGAAAAACTGCACAAAGGTACTATAATTTTTCGAGATATGCAAATAATTTTGGGATTTATATGCGCGTGTGTGTTTGATATATGGTGTGCCTGATATATCATGTGTAGTCTTGTCTTATAAATCGGAATATTTTTGCCTATGTCAAAAAACTATCGTAGCTTGGTGTTGACTTTTCTTAACTATTACACGCGTCCCCAACGCGCGTCCACGCAATAGTCAATCATTTTTGAAAAGTAGCTACCGGTAAACCGGTTTCTCTCCGCTGCATACCCATAAAACACGTAGACCTTTCTCCAAATCTACAAAAAAAACGCAGATTTGGCTGAATGTGCGCGTGAAAACTAAGCGATTTTTAGCCAAATCTAAAAAAAAATGCGCGATTTGGTTGCGTATATCATTTTTTTTTCGTACCTTTGCACCCGAAAATTAAAATGTACCACACATTATGTTTGGCAGAGAGGAAGAAAAACGAGTATTACTATCGCTGTTAGAGAGCGATAAATCCGAGTTTGTAGCAGTCTATGGACGTCGCCGTGTCGGGAAAACGTATCTTGTGCGTGAGACGTTCAACTACAATTTTGCCTTCCAACACACGGGCTTGCAAGATGCTACTATCCGGGAGCAATTAGAGGAATTTGCTAATTCTTTGATTATTGCAGGCATGAAAAAGGTAAAACGCCCTTCAAACTGGTCGCAGGCGTTCTTTATGTTAGGCCAGCACTTAAGTACGCTGCCGGAAGGAAAGAAAGTAATCTTTATTGATGAACTTCCTTGGTTGGACACTCCTAACTCTAAATTTGTTTCAGCACTTGATCATTTTTGGAATGGATGGGCGACAGCTCGAAAGGATATTGTTTTGGTGGTATGCGGAAGTGCAACTTCTTGGATCATAGACAAAATCGTTATGAACTATGGCGGTTTGCATAATCGC
>Ga0256404_1009322_pt1 | contig 14148 bp, 15 predicted proteins | sample RumenRJG_01DNA_FD_185990 | JGI IMG/M metagenome (GOLD analysis project Ga0256404, IMG submission 185990) | Bovine rumen microbial communities from Lethbridge, Alberta, Canada - RJG_01 | ecosystem: Host-associated > Mammals > Digestive system > Stomach > Rumen | place: Canada: Alberta | collected...
TCGTGGGGTAAGGGGATGGTGGCTACATATTGATGTTGTGCTGTTGCTTTTTACTGAAAGCTGCTACTAACGACTCATAAATCTACCCTTAATCGTGTATTGGATGATAGTTGCGGATTTTAGGGTGTTTAAATCTAATGAGCACCAAAGGTTTGAACATGGCGTTCCTGTTAAAGGTTTACAAAAATGTTTGAGAACTATTCAAATAGAAGTAAATAAGAATGGGTGTAAAGGCTATGATATAAAGTCTGGAGATGGCTTTATTGTAAGAATGTTCAATAACGATAATGGTTCTGCTCAAATGTCAGCTAAACCGATGAGACTATATAAAAAAGAGGACGACATGATAGAATTAAGAGGTTATCCTTTAATGGCTATCTCTCCATTTGGTTGGCAACCTGTTGATTATAGCGAATACAGTCTTACTTTACATCTCGAAAATGGAGTTTGGAAGAAATGTTGTTTACACCTACTAGACAGAGATGTAGTTATTGAATATAGATATAAGAACACTATCAATAAAGATTTGCTTGAATAATAATATAATTATAATTGTTTATGAAATACATAATAAAAGAAATTCTAATAGAAGATTCTATTTCTGATGGGAAAGTTCTTCTGGCTAAAGTTACAAATGCGGATGATTTAAGACCAGAGTCTGATCTTAGCATTTTTGCTTTTCCTTATTCTGACGATTTGGAACAAAGCCTCACTCAATTAATCTGTAGTTCTAATAGTAACCTTTCATTTTGGGAACCTAACGAGGATGATTTTGTCGAAGATACAATTATTGATGAAAATGGTGATGAGATAATGGTATTTAAATCATTAGATTTGATTCCAGAATTTGAGCTTGACGATGATTATGATGACGAATATGATGACGAATATGATGAAGAGGATTTAGAACGCGAAGAGGACATGTTCGCTCTTGAAGACGAAACAGAAACATTCGATTCAGGAATTGAGGTTTATGAAGATAAAAGCATCGATGAAGATCCTGATGATATTTTTAATGACTTTTATAATGAGGATTCATATATATCTGATAAACGTTATTCCGAAGACGAACTCAAGAAAATGTCTGTTAGAGAGAGACACGCAGAATGTTCTAAATGTTCAAAGGCAAAGAATCTTGGTGGCCTAATTGACTTTTATACATATTTCTTTTATAATGGATGTCAGGCAACGAATGAGTATGTTGTTCCTGGATTGGCTTACTTGTATGGAAGAGCAAAAGACGTTGATAAGTTAAATCAAATATTGACGAAATATGCTTTTTGCTTATGGGAGTTATCTCAACGCTCAAAAGAAGTAACTCAATCACTGTTAGAAATTGGTTTGTCTTATCCATATATTTCAAATCAACAGGTTGATTACCTGGAGTCATTGTATAATGACCCCAAGTATTGTGAGATGATGGATGATATTCTTTACGACAAAGAAAAATTGCCCCGAAAAATATCTGGAATTACTAAAGATGAATTATCTAAAACGAATGACACATTCTCACCTAGGCTGCTAAAAGAGGTTTACAATTGCTTCATTCTGAATCAAAGGGCCCAGAATAAAAGAGATGATGAATACACTGAATATTTTGTATATGTTAGAAGGACTAATAGCATTATAAAGAAGGAATATGGTCAAGTGGGTTCAGGTGAATGTGTTATCGGAGGTACATTGGATATGAAGTCGTTTATTGAGTTCATTGAACCCAAATACGGTAAAGAGTGTTCTAATTACTTTCTACGAGAGGTGTTGAAAAACAAACCTTGGTATAATGATACAGATAGTTTAATTCGATCATATTTTGAATGGGTTGATTGGGACCTATTAACAGATATTGCAAAAGAGTTCTTTGCTCATGACACCCAGAAAATTGATGAATTGAAAATGGATATTGCTTTGCTATATTTAAAACGCTTAAATAAAAAAAAGTAATTTTCTTATCCTAAGGTAACACATAGACAAATCTTTTTATATGCAATAATTATGATGAGACTGATTTCAAATGGCGAACCGTATGTCTATACTCACCAATGTGCATGTGGTGAGAATAAAGGCGATATAATGTCAATGGAAGGAGTGCGGCACTTTCTTGTAGAGACGCTGTATGAGAGTTTTTGTCATTGCGGCTCCAACATAAGAAGGGTGGGAGATACGTGGAAATATCATAATGTAAGAAAGCCGGGAGTCTTTCAGGGGTTGTTCTCGTCGTTAAAACAACAACCAGATCTAATTTACAGAATGGATGGTGACTCACATGATACCTGGTTTTATGTTATGCCCAACAAGGATGACATTTCTTTACTAGATATGAAATTCATTGCCAAATCTGTAGAAAAGCGCGGAATTTTGCCTGTATTAGTGGTTGGAGACTTGTGGTGTTTTGATACAAACGGCCAGAAGAATATCTGTGGTGCAGCGTATGCTGCAAAGTTTGAGACAATCTCATTGTTAAAGGATAAAAACAATCCGTTACGGCAGGTGCTCTCTCAAAAGCAACTAATTGAAAAGATTGCCTCGTGTTGGCAAAACCTAGATGTAGAAATTTTAGAACCTTATCTTGATAAAGATTTTCATTATACTGCTGATGCTGTCTTTTATGAGATGTCAAGTAGGCGTGAATATATGGGTTATTTACGTGCCAAATTCGAAAGATTGAAGGACGGTTCCAATCCTATTGGTATCAGGATTGGACGAATGGATGGAACTGATGACTTTGCTCTTCTGTTGCATCAAGGCGCATATAATCAATCTTTGCTGATAACGATTCAAATTAGCGAAGGACGTATAACACACATGAGAATGAGTGAATATGAAGTAAATTGCTGACAGTGCTCTATGAAATATTTGTATATTATTTTAGCTGCATTGCTTTTGGTGTGTCTTGCTCCAATGCCCTACGGCTACTATCAATTGGTGCGATTCGTGGCTATGGTTATGTTTGCGGTGTTCGCCTATAATAAGTGGCAGAATGGTCAACAGTTATTGGCTATTGTTTTTGGTGCTTTGACACTGTTGTTTCAGCCGTTTATTAAGGTGGCTCTTGGGAGGGTGATCTGGAATGTCACAGATGTTGTCATTTCCCTGGGATTGATAGGTTTATACCTATATGAGAAAAAAAGTGTTAGTAATTGAGGATGTTGTTGCGGGCATCTTTCTCCTATTCACATATTTAATATTGAGAGAGCTTTTGTTGCATCCTCTTCAGTTATCCCAACGATTGGATTAGTCAGCACAAGATGTGTTTTCTGCGAAGTAAGGAAACTGTCAATATCATCCAAAATAACGAAATTGTCAACATTTTTACCATGTAGTGACAACCATTCTTCGATTTCAAACCCTCTAATAGCAACTTCGTCCAATTCATCAAGATTCATATTCAGTAGCATTTCATCACTTATGGTATTAGGTGTTACACCTATGACATTACCTGGCAGATTCCTTTCTTTCCACATTTCTTGCATTCCATCAAAGCCAAAGCTTTTCCATGAAGATGACACAACAATATCGGCATTACTTCCTGCAATAATCTTATAAAGATTATCAACGGCCACAGGATCAAATGCGTAGCCGAATCTTTCTTTGTGAGTGTTCTTGTTTATTTGGGTGTACCAACGCTCTGTGTTCAAAACGCCGTCTATATCTAAAAAAATTATCTTTTTCATGAGTTTTATTCTTATTTGTAGAACGTAATCCAGTTTGTACAATAGTTATGAGTCTTAGGATGTAGTTCAACGATTTTACCTTTATCTCTATACCAGGCATGGTTCCATCCGCTGCCCATATCAAGGTATAGGGCATGAGTTACTTTATATACTTTCAGACAATCTACAAAGAAAGCGTATGTCATTACTTTTTTCGACTCAATGATGCATAGCTTACCGTTTTTCTCACACAAAGCTCTGTAGATATTCTTGTTATTCGCCATTTTTGAACCAATAGGTCTTGCTGTTCCATCCTTTATTATCAGTAACTGGCAAAAACCCATGTTCCAGCCGTTAGCGGAAATCGGGAAATCTGTTTTCCTCATAAATTTCCATTTCCCTTTACCCCAGACGAATCCTCCTGTGTTTGCCCTACAGCGATAGCCTTTTTTCATCTCACCATTGCAGATGTGGTTATCTGCTATGTTTGTATGTTTAAACTCCTTCAGTAATTCGCCGGTAAAAGCAGCCTCACAGCAAAATTCAACATTCTTTTGTGTAGTCTTTGGCATTTGGCCACATACCAAATCAATCTTTGTGTATTCAGGATAGAACACTTTGAGATTGGCCGTTGTTTCTACTGTTGTAGCAAAACTCTTAACCGTAAAGGTCAATAAGGTCGCTATTATAAAAGTTTTGTTTCTATTCGCCATAATCATATTTTATTTCTTTAATCACTTCCATTTGGTTGAAATAGTGCTTTCTTCCATTAACGGTTACAATATCTTTTTGTTTCTTACTGATCCCATAAATTATTCGGCCTTCATAAGGCAAACCTCCAGGCCCTTCGGGATAGGGACATGATATGGTCTTCTTGTTGAAGTCAATCTCTGGATAGTCTGTCATTCCGAATCCCCAATCTTCAACATTGTCATTATATGGAGGATAGTTTATGAGAACAGGTTTCTCTTCGACGATACGATAAATATCATAGCCGTCATGATACCTAACGCCCATAGAATGATGTACTATTACCAGCTCTTTCACTCCATCGAAATCCAAATCTCTGAAAAAGAACGGAGTGTACATCGGCATCAATCTGTCTTTTTCTTTATACTCGTGATAATCTGCAAGTATGGTTTTGCCGCGAAGCCGTCTGAAAATTTCTGGATTTTCCTCATGGTAGTCCAACCTTCCTTTACTGAATACAGTATCACCCAAACACTGGGTGTGGAGTAAGAAGGATTTTCCATTCTTTGTAAATATAAGGTCTGCAGCAATAACATCCACATCTGAAGAAGCTAATTTAGCAATAGCTTTCACTTTATACCCATTAACAGGCTGTCGATAGATTACTGTAAATATACTATCATTCAATCCGTGAACGAAACAGGTATCTTCTGGTATGTCATTATAGACTGACTTGGATTTCGTTTCTTCTTTTTCGTAAGATGAAGGTTCTTTGTCAGTGAGTATGTCAACAAAAACCTTAACCCTTGCAAAATATTCGCGGACATATGTCATAAGAGCCATTTTTGATGTTGGGTCAGCGGCATTGTAGCCCTGAATGTCATGTACTTCAAGACCAAGATGTTCTGTAAGATAAATAGCTCTTTCGTTATGGAATCTTTGTGATATAACTACAAAGCTGTGTATATTATATATATTTACAGCCCTAACCACTGCATCAAGTGTTCTATAACCCTTTCCGTCCAAGATGATGTCATTGACGTCAACTCCATGAGCAATGAGAGAATCTTTCATACATTCAACCTCATTTACCCCGTCAAGGCTGTTCTCATCACCACTAATGAGAATGCGTTTTATTTTCCCTGCTTTATAGAGTCGTTCTGTCGCATCGATACGATACTTGAAGAAGTAGTTTGTCCGTCTTCCTATCCTGGTTTGTGGAGTAGTACCTAGTAGTAAACCGTAGTCTGATGGAGTGATGCTGTCTATCTCGTAAAATGTTTTCCCTTTGGCATTATTCACTATCATTTGGTTACAGACAAAAAGAGAGGTCAGGCATGTCAAAATGATAACACCTATTCCCAATAGTAAGAATCTCAAATACTTTTTCATTTCTCCACTAAAACTTTATTTGTTTGCATTTATATTGCTATGCCAAGGCACGCTTGTCCTCATTGCCAGAGCGATTGCCTCTCCAACTAATGCCAGATTTGCTAGCAAGTAGTGGTTAGTGTTCCACCCACGAACGGTGGAGCCAGCAATCTCTCCAGTTTTTAATAAGCTGTTTCGGAAATCAGTATCGCCAAAGTATGTGGCAGCTCCGATTGCAAATGCTGTTCCTGAAGGGCTAAGGTTGAAAAGGATTGGACCTGAGTCTATGTCCATCCCCAGCCAACATGTGCGGTTGTAATATTCTCGGATTCCTGCCAAGGGATTACGTTGCATAAAATGCTTCTTCAGTAGTTCATACTGCTCTTGTGCAAAATCTTTATCCACGAAAGTCAGGTAATAGCAGATAAGGGCAGAATAAGACCCTTTAACAGGCTCAGACAGTTCCGAGCCATTGTAATCCAGGAAAGATTTCAAGATGCCAGTTTCCTTGTCCGTCCATTCCTTCTTTGCCTTATCCAGCCACTCTTTTACTGTGGTCTGGTAGCGGTCATCACATTGCCACGTGAAGTTGCTCAAAGCGACTAAAGTCACTAACATATCTGGAACGTATACTGCTTCATTAGGATAGGTCTGCAGGTTCAAGGTCGGGCTTTCTCTCATGCGCCAATTCAATGTACTGCATAGCCTATAATATAGATCGTCGTATTTGTCATCCCCTCCAGCCGTTTTATAACCACTAATCATCCAGGCAAGAATGCTCAAATACGACATGTGGCTCTTTTTGCTATCCCAGCTTTCCAACGGGTCTTCGTCCCATCTTGCAGCATCATATTCCCGTAGTTCTGGTGACATCACTATCTCTATAAGCCTGTCAATCTGCTCAACAGTATTTTCTCTTTCGTCTGGATATAAAATACTGATATTCGTCAACGCTGCTGATAACATGGAGCATGAATACATAGCCCATTCTCCCTGAAACTGAGTGCCAATTCCTCCAGGCATTTCATTGAGCACTTCTTCAGGTGATACCAAAAGCTTATTCGTAAGATAATTCTTCCTGCGCAATATCTCAGTCTTTTCACCTTCAAACGTTCCGTGTCCCATAGTTGAAATGGTCACCCATAGCCATTTCAGTACCACGATGACTGTTATGATGGCAACTGTTTTCAGTATCATTCTATATGGTTTCTTTAGTCGTCTTCCCATAAAAATATTAATCAAACTTTGGGTACCAATCCAAATTCTCACAGTGTTTAGCCCAGATTTTGTCGAATCCAGGGTATTCAAGAAGAACTTTATCGGAGCAATCTTCAGGCAATGCACATTTCATGACTTCTCCACTTATCATTCCAAGGTCTTGATTCTGGTTCTTTAGTTGGTATAGTTTCGTTCTAATCATTTGATTGGTACTTCTGTCATACACTTTCTTTATGTCACCGGTCAATAACAGTGAAGTCTTCTTTCTGCATTCCAACAAATCATCCCAGCATCTTTGTTCCTTACGTAAAGATTCTTGGTATTCTGTTTTCTGTTCAATATACTCGTCTTCACCTACAGCCACTATGTATGCAGAATAAGCATCCGCTATCATTGTTGGAGTAAATGTTGTGTTGCTGTAGGGGATTTCTTTTCCTTGTGTGTGAAGGTACAAGTAGTGCTGTGGAACACCTCGGATTTGCGTTCCCTGAGAGAGGACTGCACTAACATACATAGGTGTAGAACTACCATGATCTTCACATTTTGACACCTCATGAACCGCTTTCTGGTACTTTTCCCAGACAACCTTCTCTTTTAGGAACTCTTTTCGATACTGAGGTAAAGCTTTCAATAACTTCTGGAATTCTTTCTCAACAGAGTCTTCGTTTGCAACATATTCGTTGTAACAAGCCTCGTTTATCTCTGCCTGAGTCTGAAATGGTTCAATCGTATCATTGTCTGTTTGATATGATTCTTCCATGATAGAGTCGCCAGTGGCGTTGTCTGCGATGGTCTTATTGGACTTATTTTGATTGCATGATGTTAATGCCATCAAGATAACCACATAGATAATTTTCTTCATATTGCTTCCTTAATTTAAGTTGATAATGGCATAAATTAGTTCTATGTAAACAAAAACGGGTATGACTACACATATAATGACTGAACTGACAATATAGTTCCAGCCAATCTTTTTGAACCATAATAGGAAATCTACAGATTTTCCGAATGCCCAGTCACATCGGTTCCTGAATTTCATTTTGTCTTTCCAGATAAAAACGATCCATGCTGATGTAAGCAGGGGTGTTAGAAATGGCATTTTTGTAATGTAGTCAAGCATTAACGTCCATGACAATGGGATGACAAGATAATATACAATGATATTCACTTCATTATATGTTGCTCCAGTCATCCTTGCAATTAGATGTTCTATTCCAGCTACTATCGCAAAGATTGGTAGCGCTATTGCCATTACAATCTTCCCAAACAGAGACTGTGAATCCCAATATGCTTTCAATTTACTCATCTTTAGAATATTGCTCTATAATCCGCGTTGCATTATTCAAATATTTCTCATCCACAGGATGATTTTCAAATCCTTCTTCCATAGACCTTTTTAGAACGCTTTCATTCTCCAAGGGATTCTCGACTTTTTTAAGCTTTATTGTGCTTATAATCATATCACCCAATTCCTGTGCGTCTTCCCAGTTCTGGACATAGAAGTTCTCATTGAAGTATATGACGATGTGTGAATCTTGAAGATAGGTGACGAATTGTTTTTGTATGATAGTGTCATTATCCACATAATTGGCAAAATATAGTATGCTTGTAGGATAGCCACCGACTTCCACACTGTCAACTTCATGGATTAGTTCTGTATCATCACCGCTAATAGCCCTGGCACTCTTCGCCATTTCTTTTGCTTCATCAATATTTTTCCATTTGAAAGGCATGAATGTTTTGACAAAATGGAACCATACAACGCTACCATTGGGGTTGAATATCTCCACCACGTTCTGTAAAGAGTCCAATCCTTTCCAGCCCGAAGAATCGCAAACCCAACCTTTTGGGAGGTTGATTGAAAACAGCTCGTTTTCATACCTCCCAGGGAAAGGGTCGTCTTTTGTGGTAGTATTTGCTGTAGGCTTTGTACAAGACACCATCCCAGCTATTATTACCCCAAGTAATACTATTCCAGTTGTTCTCATGACGATTGTATTTTGAAAACCTCACAATTATTGATTTCCAACCTATCTCTTATGGCGGTGACAATACGTTTCAGGAATTCATCTTCAACTGTAACGGAATCAAGGATGTCTCTTGCAGTGTCTAGTTCACCAATCTCCCGATAGAACTCCGCTTTCATCACGCTGTCTGTAATCAGATTGTTTATCAGCCATATACCATTGTCATGAAAGAGGGCTTTGTCCTCTTCACTAATGACTTTCTTTTCTTCAGTTCTATAGTAATAGTCATTATAAGCGTGATGAAGCATCATGCGCACATTGATTTCTTCTTTCTCGTTCAAAAAGCCCTCCTCTGATATTTGTGCGAATGCTTCTTTCATTTCAGGGTAGGTCAGGAGGCCTTTTTCAAATGAATAGCCATCCTTGGCATACTTCACTTCTTGTCTTCCCGTAATGTAATACTTCCCACAATGAGGACATTTCTGGACATACGAGATTTCGGGTAGCATTGGAGCTATTTGCTTGTTGTCTGACCATAACTCAGCACCAAAAGTGTTTCCTGAGATGAGAGACATAATTTCTTTCTCCTTGCCGCAGAATGGGCAAACGAGGATTCGGGGATTACCTGGCATCATAATTGTATTCTTTTTAATTGTTTATAACTGAAATAATTGTGCAATAGTCTTATTGTGTTATCTTAATAACTTTTTTTGCGTTATCAATTTCAATTTTTCCAAGCCGTGCCAGAACACTTTGACCGAGTAGTAGGGGAGCCTTTTGGTTCCTTACAACAGAAGCCCGAATATTATTAAGATCCAGGCCGCCAAAATTTACATTCTTGATGTTGATAACTGTTCCGACATTAACATCACCATTAGCATCCATATACCTTTGGTTGCCGATGACATCATTCTTTGATAGATAGCCGTTTTTCATCATGAAAGTTGCTTCTACCATTGATAGCGTGACATCACTTGCCCCAGTGTCAAAGACAAAGTGTAGGGGCAATCCGTTTATTGGGCATTTCACCTTGCAGATTCCGTCTTCCTTAGTAAATGGAATTTCTGTAATAACAGATTCCTTGTTTGTGACATGATTGCTTTGTTCTCTTTTGGTTGAAACTTTTGCAGACTTGTACTTTGAAATAAGTGCCTTGAATTCTTCTGTATCACGAAGGAAGTCCATGTCAAAATCCCGTTCGACATGCGCAAACCGGTTGTACCCAAGTTCAAACGATTTCTCAAGACAGCGTAAAGCGTTTGTCTTATCTAACATTCGTGAGTAGAGACAAGCAGCATCATAGTAACTCCCGGCATCAGTTGAATCCCTGGCAATGATGCTGTCGATAGCAGCGATTGCCTTGTCATAATCACCCATCCCTTGATATGCGTAATGAATACAGTCGTATTTTTCAGGTGAGTCTTCTATTTCAATTACTTTTTTGAAATCAGCTTCAGCCAAATCTTTCTTGCCTTGTTTCATATAAATGTCACCTCTGCTGACGTATGAGTAGGAATATTCTGGGTCTAAGACTATAGACATTGAAAGGTCTTCTATAGCCCCCTCCATGTCCCCTGCAAGTTCCTTGAACCAGCCACGGCGATAATAGCCAAAACCATACTCAGGCTGGGCTGTCAGTACATTATCCCATTCTGCTATCGCGGATTCGACATTTCCCATCTCATAGTATATGTTAGCCTTACGCGCCTTATATGAAAGGTCTGTACTGTCAAGGTTTAGGGCTTGGTTGATACTATTAAGGGCTTCCTCATAGTTGCCAAGCTCATAGTGACATTCAGATATTCTCTGGTGAACAACTGGCGATACGTCTTTACTGTTTGCTGTCTCATAGTATTCAATCGCTTTTGTGTACTGTTTGTCTTGCTCAAACATAGTTCCGATGATATAAGGCCATGTGGCTTCATTCGGTGATTTTGCAGATTGAACTTTGATTTTGGAAACCAACATTGTGAACGCTGGTTCTTTGAGTGTGTTCGCAAGATAAAGGGCTTTCCTGTCCCAATCAAGGCTTAGAGCTTTCACAATATCATCTGTAGCTTCTGCCCACTTCTCTTTTCCGATATATGATTCAGCCCTAAAAGCGTAACCTTGCGAATAATCATTTGCCAGTTTAGTAACATAATCAAATTGCTTGATGGCATCATCCCACCTTTTCTGTGCGTTTGCATTACGTCCCAGTCCCATGTAGCCCATTGTCTCGCCAGGTTTCAACTCAATCATCTTCTGATAGTCGGCATCGGCAAGGTCATATCTTTCCTGCTCATAATAGATTTGTGCTCGTTTTTCGTATAAGCTGTTCTCGTCTGGCTTAATCTTGATAGCGGTAGTTAGGTCGGAAATCGCCTTAACGGTATCTTCAAGATTCAGATAAACATCAGCTCTTGTGGAGTATGCAAAGATGACATACTCCGCATCCTTCTTCGGGAGCAATTTGATAGCCATATCTGCGGCTGTAAGAGCACGGCCATATTCTTCTTGATGTACTCGTAACATGGCAATCCATGAATAAGAATAGCCGTTCTTGGGATTCTCTTGTATATCCTTGTTGAAGAATTCAAGAGCTTCCTCTGTCTTCTCATTTTGAACAGACTCAACGCCTCTCATATAATTATATGATGTAGGTCGATCGTTCTTCTTATCTTGTGCATTTGCGCTCAGAGCCACCGATAACAGTAGCAAGACCAGTAGATTTTTCATATGAGATTCTTTTTATTTGTGAATACTTGGCTAATACTAACAACAACTAATACATTTTTAATCCCAGAACGTCCCAGAAGTCTGAGGGCAATGCGACATTTTCCAGTGGAATACATTCCTTGAATAGGGGAGCAATCTGACTGGCGGAATAACCTGCGACACCGCAACCAACCCTTGTAACCAAGAAACGTAACTCCGAATGTTCGGCTGCGAATGATGTGAATCTTTTGATGGCCTCACTCATTTCAGCAATACCTTCCATTGTAGGAATGGCATAGCTTTGGCCTTGCAGTCCTTCGCCTTGTCCCCAAACGGCACCGAATTTACGCATAGCATAGGCTGCTGCACCTCCACCGTGATAACCGCTTGCATTGCTTCCAAACACGAAGATTTCATTTTCTTCAAGATGGTCAATACGGTCATTTGATACCCTTGGGCCATAGTACTCCTTTGCATATTGACGCTTTCTTTCCAGCATTTCCTCTCTTGACATCGATCTTTCTTCTTCGTACATCCTATTCATCTTTTCATAGTAGGCACGTCTGGATGACCGTTCACGTCCCCAGGTGCTTCCAGCTCCGAGGTTATTGTGACTGAATTCAACGACGTTTTCAATGGAGAGTAAATCAGTCACTTCTTTCACGTTATGAGCTGAACCCATGTACGCGAAAGACCAACCTTCCGACTTCAATTGCTCTATCAGACGGCGTAATCCGGCAGCATCCCATTCTCTGGATGCGTTCTCCAGCCCGTCAGTCAAGACTGTTACGACAGCTGTTGCGTCTTTGTCATCCTTTATACGGTCATGAAGATGCGTCAGCGACTGTCCCATTGCGTCATATAGTGGGGTACATCCATTTGGCATGTAATCCTTGAATTCTTTCACTTCAGAGATGGGTTGGTTGTCAATCATTGTTCGTACATCTGGCCTGTTTGAGCCAGAGTCGAAGGTTACAAGAGTCAATGTGTGTTTCTGGGTTGCAGCAAACTCTTCCTGGGCACTGTGAATAGTGCTGATGGTTTCATTGATTCCTGAGAGTGTTGATTCTCGAAGATGGCTCATAGAACCACTTTCGTCTACAATGATCAGATTGTAAATACGTGCTTTGTTGTCATTCATCTTGTCTTCTTTGGAATCAAGATTGCTTTCTTCTTCAGAAGTAGTACAATCTTTTTCTATGTTGACAGTGCCTGTCTCACTCTGAGATGACGTAGAGATTACGTCCTTTTCTTTTTGTGGCTTGTCGTCTTTCTTGAACAACTTCCAGAACTTACTTGTCTTGTTCATAATCATTCATTTTACTTGTTTCCGTACTTGTTTTCAAATTCATTCATAATTTCCTGAAATTCTATAGGAAGATACCCCATAGCCTGAGTTTTCAGTTTCTCGGGAACTCCAAAGAATGCTTCGGCAATGCTTCCTGTTATACACCCAAGGGTGTCACTGTCACCACCAATAGAAATGGCGTTCCTGACAGAATCCTCAAAGTCTTTACCATCGAGAAATGCGACAATAGCTTGCGGAACACTGTCTTGACAAGTTCCTCCCCATGTATATGTAGGCCTGATTTCATCACAGGTGAATTGGAGATTGTAATCAAAGCGTTTCTCTATCTCTGAGCGTATCTCTTCTTTGTCGCATCCTTGTCTTGCCATCATGATGGCTAATGCTGTGGCCTGTGCACCTTTGATTCCCTCTGGGTGGTTATGTGTACATTCCGCACTTTTCTTTGCCATAGAAAGAACCTCTTCCTTAGTGTTGAATGCCCATCCTACTGGGCCAACACGCATGGCCGAGCCATTCCCGCAGCTGTTGTAAGGTCGGAAATCTTGTTGCCGGATTGTTCGGACAAGCCAAAGTTTGAAACCACCTCCATATCCACCCATTGGCCAGGGATATTTCTCCCCATACTTACTATAGTAATGTGCAACTTCACCTCCATGAAGAAGCCAATCGGCTGTTGCAAAAGTCAGTATGCTGTCATCCGTATAGCTACCATCAGGGTCAAAGAAATCAAATTCCTTTGTTTTAATATTGTTAGGTGTGAATTCATATACACTACCTACAATGTCACCAATAATGCTGCCAATCATAATTGTCTGTATTAAGGTTGTTAATCAATATTCCAATAGGCATCAGGATCGCCATCGAAAGCATCATCTATTACATCATCGCTATACCCGGCTACATCTTGTGCATAGGTTCCAGCGTACTTTCCATAATGTGTTCCATATTCCTCTTCGTAGGAATCATCCTGGAACATTTCATAATCTTCATACTCGTCCATAGTGAAATTGTTTTTAGAGGTTATTATAATATGTTTTCTAAAGTAATAGTCTGTATGAGGCGGTAACGGCATTATACCCGAAACCGTTTACATATTCTGTTCCTGTCAGCATCCTCACATGTTCACCATTAACTTTGTAGAATCTTTCCCCATCGATAATTTTGACGTATAGGGTCTGTGAAACGATGGAGTTGTCGCAAATTCGCTGTACTGACACATCTGCGATATTATGCCATTCCGGCATTG
>Ga0256404_1009323_pt1 | contig 14147 bp, 9 predicted proteins | sample RumenRJG_01DNA_FD_185990 | JGI IMG/M metagenome (GOLD analysis project Ga0256404, IMG submission 185990) | Bovine rumen microbial communities from Lethbridge, Alberta, Canada - RJG_01 | ecosystem: Host-associated > Mammals > Digestive system > Stomach > Rumen | place: Canada: Alberta | collected...
GCCAAGGGTGCGGTAGAGGCCGAGCAGGTTGGGTGTAGTGATGCGTTCGCCGTAGGGCGGGTTGGTTATCATGATGGCCTTTTCGTCCGGCTGCTTGAACTGTTGGATAGGCTGGGCTTCGACGGTCACTTCGTCGCTCACGCCGGCCGATTTCACGTTTTGTTGGGCTATGGCCACGGCGTTCTTGTCGATGTCGTAGGCATAGATGTGGTGTTCGAACGGGCGCTCCTGCGAGTCGTCGTTGTAGATGGTGTCAAAGAGTTCGCGGTCGAAGTCTTTCCAGTTTTCAAAGGCATAATGCTTGTGAAACACGCCTGGAGCTATGTTGCGGGCGATGAGTGCCGCTTCGATGGCAATGGTGCCGCTGCCGCACATGGGGTCAATCAGGTCGCATTCGCCTTTCCAGCCGGTCATCAGAATCAGTCCGGCAGCTAGCACCTCGTTGATGGGGCTTTCCACCGAGGCCATGCGGTAGCCGCGTTTGTGCAGGCTTTCGCCCGAGGAGTCGAGTGACAGGGTGCACTCCGTTTCGGCTATGTGCATGTTCAGGCGTATGTCGGGGTTGGTCACGCTGATGTTGGGGCGTTTGCCGGTGCGCTCGCGGAAGTAGTCCACGATGGCGTCCTTCACCTTGTAGGCTACGAACTTGCTGTGGCGGAACTCCTCGCTGTAAACCACGGAGTCCACGGCAAACGATGTGTCGGGGTCGAGGTGCTCGTCCCACGGCAAGCCTTTCACGGCGTCGTACACCTCGTCGGCGGTGCGGGCGGTGAAGGTGGCGATGGGCTTGAGTATTCTCACGGCGGTGCGCAGGGCGAAGTTGGCGCGGTACATCATTTCCTGATTGCCCGTGAACGACACCATGCGGCGGCCTGGCGTCACATTGGCGGCGCCAAGGCTGTTCAGCTCTCCGGCCAAAACCTCTTCCAGTCCCTGGAAGGTTTTGGCGATGAGTTTAAATGATTCCATTTGAAAAGGGAAAATGATTTATGGATATAGCTATAAAAACAAGTGATACTAATTCTGGCCGTCTCCGGTGCGGTATTGCACCAGCCGGGCTCCGGCGGGCACGTCGTCGGTCACCCACAGGTTGCCGCCGATGACGGCGCCGCGGCCTATGGTGATGCGTCCCAGGATGGTGGCGTTGGAGTAGATGATGACGTCGTCCTCGATGATGGGGTGGCGTGGTATGCCCTTGATGGGGTTGCCGTTTTCGTCGAGGGGGAAGCTTTTGGCGCCGAGGGTGACGCCCTGGTAGAGCTTCACGTGGTTGCCGATGACGGTGGTGGCGCCGATGACGACGCCCGTGCCGTGGTCGATGGTGAAGTAGCGGCCTATCTGGGCTCCCGGATGGATGTCGATGCCCGTCTCGCTGTGGGCTATCTCGGTGAGTATGCGCGGTATGAGGGGCACGTTGAGCCGGTGGAGCTCGTGGGCCAGCCGGTAGTTGGTCAGGGCTTTCACGGCGGGGTAGCAGCTGATGACTTCACCGAAGTTCATGGCGGCGGGGTCGCCGTTGTAGGCGGCAATGACGTCGGTCTCGAGCGTGGCGCGCATCTCCGGCAGTTTGTTGACTATCTGGCAGCAGATCTCTTCTGCTTTCAGGTAAGTGGCATACACGCTGTCGCCCTCGGCGTTGACGCGGCCGAAGCACAGGCCGGCCACCACTTGCTGCGAGAGCAGCGTGTAGAGCCGTTCCACATTGACGCCGATGTTGTATTTCAGCGTGGCGTGGTTGATGCTCGACTTGCCGTAGTAACCGGGGAAAAAGATGGCACGGCACAGCTCCATGATTTCTTCCAGAGCCTTCGACGACGGGATGGGGTCGCTGTCCTTGTATTCATGGAAGAAGCCGTTCTTCTCCATGTCCGTGCAGTCTGACAATTCGTCAACGATGCGCGTGAACTGGTGCGCAAACTTCTCGGGATTCATTGTCCTATTACCAAATAAAAGATATATTTAGGCTGCAAAGTTACAATTAAACGCGTGTAATGGCAAAGCGAATGGCATATTTTTTAGGGAAAGTGAGGGACTAAGTCCGTTTTCGTCGCGCCTAAATCCGATTTAGACATTTCCAAATGCGTTTTCGTCCGACGGAAGTTCCCGCTCCAGGGGGCGCCACGGTTTTTGGGGATACAAGAAAGTCGTGCGGATTTTGAAAAAATCTGTCCGTGCCGCCCCGCTCTCTCGGCGAAAAGTCGTATCTTTGTATGCTAAAAGCAAAAGTGCAGTTTAAGACCTACAATGGCCATAGAAATTAAGCAAGTGACAACGCGGCGGGAGCTGAAACGGTTTATCCGCCTGAATTACGAGATGTATAAGGACAACGCCTTCGCCGTGCCCGACCTGTACGAGGACATGCTGAAGACGTTTTCGCGCGATAAGAACCCGGCGTTCGAGTTTTGCGAGGCCGACTACTTCCTGGCTTACAAGGAGGGGCGGCTCGCGGGCCGCGTGGCAGCCATCATCAACCGCCGCGCCAACGCCACGTGGCAGAAGCAGACGGTGCGCTTCGGGTGGATAGACTTCGTGGACGACGAGGACGTGAGCCGCGCCCTCATCGACACCGTGGCAGCCTGGGGCCGCGAGCGCGGGATGACGGAGATGGAGGGGCCGCTGGGCTTCACCGACATGGACGCCGAAGGCATGCTCACCGAGGGCTTCGACCAGCTCAGCACCATGGCCACCATCTACAATTATCCCTATTACCCGCAGCACATGGAGCGTTTGGGCCTGACGAAGGCCATGGACTGGATAGAAATGAAGCTGATGGTGCCCCCGCAGGTGCCCGACAAGTACGTGCGCATCGCCGAAATCGTCAAGCAGAAGTATAATCTGCATGTGCGCAAACTCAAGAGCGTGCGCGAAATAAAACGCACCGGCATCGGGCAGCGCATCTTCGACCTCATCAATGAGTCGTATGCCCCGCTGTTCGGCTATTCGCAGATGACCCAGGCGCAGATATCGCAGTATGTGAAGGAATACCTGCCCATACTCGACCTCTCGCTGGTGACGCTCATAGAGAACGAGCAGGACGAGCTGGTGGGCGTGGGCATCTCCATGGCCTCGCTCTCCACGGCACTGCAGCGCGCCAAGGGCAAGATGTTCCCCCTCGGATGGTGGCATCTGGCCAAGGCGCTCTACTGGAAGAAGCCGCCCATCGTGGACCTGCTGCTGGTGGCCGTGAAACCGGAGTATCAGAACAAGGGTGTGAACGCCCTGCTCTTCACCGACCTCATCCCGCAGTACATCCGCCACAAGTTTGTGTGGGCCGAAACCAACCCCGAACTGGAAGTGAACGACAAGGTGCAGTCGCAGTGGCAATACCTGGAGAACTATCTCCACAAGCGCCGCCGCTGTTACAGAAAAGATATTTAGAAAACCGATATGGCAGAAGAAATAGGAGGCCTGCAAGAGTGGCAGGCCAGTGGCAAAGCGTATGACGAGAACGCCATCCGCAGCCTGAAGGGGCTGGAGGCCATCCGTATCCGTCCGGGCATGTACATAGGCCGCCTGGGCGACGGCTCGCATCAGGACGACGGCATCTACGTGTTGCTCAAAGAAAGCATAGACAACAGTATCGACGAGTTCAATGCCGGTTTCGGCCGCAAAATTATGGTTGACGTCGAAGACCACTCCGCCTCGGTGCGCGACTTCGGACGCGGCATACCGCAGGAGAAACTCATCGACTGCGTATCCATACCCCACACCGGCGGAAAGTTCGACACCGACATCTATACCGCCAGCGTGGGTCTGAACGGTGTGGGCCTGAAGGCCGTGAACGCCCTGAGCACCCGCTTCGTGGCCCGCAGCTACCGTGACGGACGGATGCGCGAGGTGGTGTTTGAACGCGGCAATCTGGTGGACGACCGCTGGGAAGACACGGAAGAAGAAACGGGCACTTCCATCTACTTCGAGCCCGACGACACACTGTTCCTGAAATACCAGTTCCAAGTGGAGTTCGTCGAGACGATGCTCCGCAACTATACCTATCTGAACAAAGGCCTGGCCATCTACTACAACGGACGTCATATCGTGAGCCGCAACGGTCTGGAAGACCTGCTCAACGACACCATGACCTCGCAGGGACTCTATCCCATCGTTCATCTGGAAGGCGAAGGCATCGAGATCGCCTTTACCCACACGCAGCAGAACGGCGAAGAATACCATTCGTTCGTCAATGGCCAGCACACTACCTTGGGCGGAACCCATCAAAGCGCGTTCAAAGAGCATCTGGCCCGTACCATCAAGGAATACTTTGGCAAGAACTTCGAAGTGAGTGATGTGCGCAACGGCCTGGTGGCCGCTATCGCCGTGAAGGTGATAGAACCCATGTTTGAAAGTCAGACGAAGATAAAACTCGGCTCGTTGATGATGGCCCCGGAAAAGGACAAGAATGGCAAGCCTTTCCGTCTGAGTGGCGTCAGTGTGAACAAGTTTGTGGGTGATTTCATCAAAAGTCAGGTAGACAACTACCTGCACCGCAACCTGGACGTGGCCGACGTGCTACTCCAAAAAATACAGGAGAGCGAAAAGGAGCGCAAGGCCATTGCCGGCGTGACCAAACTGGCCCGTGAGCGTGCCAAGAAAGCCAACCTTCACAACCGAAAACTGCGCGACTGCCGCATCCATCTGAACGATGCCAAAGGCGACCGCAAGGAGGAGAGCAGCATATTCATCACTGAGGGAGACTCGGCCAGCGGAAGCATCACCAAGAGCCGCGACGTGGCCACACAGGCCGTGTTCAGCCTGCGGGGTAAGCCCCTCAATACGTTCGGACTGACGAAGAAAGTGGTGTATGAAAACGAGGAGTTCAATCTCTTGCAAGCCGCGCTGAACATTGAGGACGGACTTGACGGGCTGCGCTATGACAAAGTCATCGTGGCGACTGATGCCGATGTGGATGGCATGCACATCCGTCTGCTCATGATAACGTTTTTCCTGGAATTCTTCCCCGAACTTATAAAGAGCGGTCATGTTTACATTCTGCAAACCCCGTTGTTCCGAGTACGCAACAAGGTGAAGAAAACACGCAAGGAGAGTGGCCCGAAGGTCAGTAAAGATGCCGCCGGTGCCGCTATATTGAAAGAGCAGAAGAGTGACCGCCGCTCAGAGTTCGAAACGCGCTATTGTTATAATGAGCAGGAACGTCAGCAGGCTATTGAAGAACTGGGTCCAAACCCTGAAATCACGCGCTTCAAAGGCCTGGGTGAGATTTCGCCGGAAGAGTTCAAGCATTTCATCGGTCCTGACATGCGTCTGGAGCGTGTCAGCCTGCACAAGGATGATCAGGTGGCCGACTTGCTGAGTTACTACATGGGCAAGAACACCATGGAACGCCAGAACTTCATCATTGACAATCTGGTGGTGGAGGAAGACCGTGTAGAGGAAGAGGAATATGCAGAATGACGGCCTGTCGCTCTGCCTTGTCAATAAATTAAAAAGAATAATGGAAACCCGAACAGCTCTTTTCCCCGGCAGTTTCGACCCTTTCACCTTGGGCCATGCCAATATCGTGGAGCGTGCCCTGGCTCTGTTTGACGAAATCGTCATTGCTGTGGGCATCAATGAAGCCAAGCGCACCCATTTCAGCCTTGACGAGCGGTTGGAAGCCATCCGGCGGATCTATGCCGCTGAGCCCCGTGTCAAGGTGGCTAGTTACGACACGCTGACGATGGATTTCGCCCGTAAGGTCGGAGCCAAATACATTGTGCGCGGTCTGCGCTCGGTGCGTGACTTTGAATACGAGCGCGATATCGCCGAAATCAACCGTATGGAAGGCGGCCTGGAGACTGTTTTCCTGCTCACCGAGCCGAAATATGCCTCCATCAGCAGCAGCGTCGTGCGTGAACTATTGGATTTCGGCAAGGATGTGAGCCGTTTCCTTCCCTGAAACACTTAAAACAAATTCCCATGAAAAAACAAATAGTATCAGCCCTTCTCTTTCTTATGGCTATGGTTCCGGCCGTGGCCCAAATCACTCTGACGCGTTCCATGCAGGAGGCTTTGGACAAGCTGGTCCGTGCCGAGGTGGCCATTCAGCAACTCTACGTTGATACCGTCAACGCCGGCAAGCTCACCGATGAAGCCATACGCAGCATGCTGGCCACGCTCGACCCGCACAGCAGTTACACCACGGCCGAAGAAACCCGTAAAATGAGTGAGCCGCTGAACGGAAATTTTGAAGGCATCGGTGTGCAGTTCAATATATTGGATGACACACTTGTGGTCAACCAGACCGTGCCGAAGGGGCCCTCCGAAAAGGTCGGCATTCTTGCCGGCGACCGCATCATTTCTGTCAACGACACCACGCTGGCCGGCGTCAAGATGGACCGGGCCGACATCATGAAGAAACTGCGCGGCCCCAAGGGCACCATAGCCAACCTGAAAGTGGTGCGCCGCGGCGTGAAAGAGGTGCTTTCCTTCCGTGTCATACGCGACAAGATTCCCCTCCACACCGTCGATGCCGCATACATGATTCGTCCCGGAGTGGGCTTTATACGCCTGAGCAGTTTCGGCATGACTTCCGGCACCGAGGTGCGCGATGCCATCGTGAAACTGAAAGGTGAGGGCATGCAAAGCCTCATCCTCGACTTGGAAGAGAACGGCGGCGGTTACATGCAGGCGGCGGTGAACATTGCCAGTGAGTTCCTGCAGCAGAACGATATGATCGTTTACACCGACGGCCGTTCCGTGCCCCATCAGGAGATGCGTTCTACTGGCGGAGGCCAGTTCCTTGACGGTAAACTCATCGTGCTGGTGAACGACTATTCCGCTTCGGCTGCCGAAATCGTAGCCGGTGCCATACAAGACCAGGACCGCGGTTTCGTGGTCGGACGCCGCACGTTTGGCAAGGGACTGGTGCAGCGACCCATTGAATTTCCCGACGGGTCCATGATTCGCCTTACGGTTTCTCATTACTATACCCCTTCAGGCCGTTGCATACAGAAACCCTATGAGAAAGGCAAGAAGCGCCAGTATGAAGAAGACCTGATGAACCGTTTCAAGGGTGGCGAGATGATGCACGTTGACAGCATCCACTTTGCCGACTCGCTGAAGTTCAAGACTCTTCGCCAGGGCCGCACCGTCTATGGCGGCGGAGGCATTATGCCCGACTACTTCGTTCCGCTCGACACGACGGTCTATACCAATCTCTATCGCCAGCTCAACCTGAAGAGCATCACCATCAACGCCCACATGAAGTATGTCGATGCCCACCGCAAGGCCCTCAAGAAGCGCTATAAGAAGTTTGACCAGTTCAACGCCGAGTATCAGGTGCCTCAAGAGGAAATCGATTCCGTTTTTTCGGCAGCGGCCCGCATGGGCGTCACACCCAAGGACGAGGTGGAGAAAGAGCAGACGCTGCCCAAGTTGCGGCTGGTGCTCAAAGCCTTGGTGGCCCGCGACCTTTGGGACATGTCTGAATATTTCGCCATCATAAACGAGGACAGCCCTACAGTGCACAAGGCTCTCGAACTCATTGCCAACAAACCGGAATAGTCCTGTCCCTACATCATGAAACGCTTTTGGCTGGTTGTACGTGTCTATCTCTGTTTCGTGCTGTTGTTCCTGGCAGCGAAACCCCTGTTCATGCTCTACAACCGCGCCACCGGTGCTTTCACGGCCTCCGACGTTCTTGCCGTCGTATGGCACGGGCTGCCGCTCGACCTCTCCACGGCCGGTTATCTGACCGCCCTGCCTCTGCTCTTCGCTTTGGTGAGCCTGTTCTGCCGCCTGCGCCCGCTGTCGGTTATTCTGAAAATCTATTTTATCGTCACAGCGCTGTGTCTGTCAGTCATTCTCTGTGTTGACACGGCGCTTTACCGTTTTTGGGGCTTCAAGCTCGATGCCACCGTCTTCAACTACATCGACTCGCCGCGCGATGCCCTGGCCAGCGTCAGCCTATGGTTTCTCGTCATTGGCGTGGCCTGCATCCTCATCCTGGCCTTCATTATCGCCAAAGTGCTCACGCGGGTGTCCAAATGCGATTTCGTTTTTTCTAAATCCGATATAGTCCGCTCCATCTCCGATATCGTTTCTCCCTCACGTCCCCTCTGTCGTGAAACGGCGGCCCTCCTCCTGCTGGGCGGCCTGATGTTTCTTGGCGTGCGGGGCGGAGTGGGGCGCAGCACGATGAACATTGGCCGCGTTTACTACAGCGACAACCAATTCCTCAACCACTCGGCGGTCAACCCCGCCTTCAGCCTCATTTATTCGTCACTCAAGGTGCAGCGCTTCGACCGCCTCTACCGTTTCCACACCGCCGGCGAACAAACCGCCCTGGTCGATTCGCTGCAGATGGACACCACCTCGATCAGCCCCCAGCCCCTGTTGCGCACCAGTCGTCCCGATGTGGTCGTGCTGTTGCTCGAAGGCTTCTGCTCGGCATTCATTGAAAGTCTGGGGGGCGAGCGGGGCGTGACTCCCGAGTTCGACCGCCTCTCGCGCGAGGGCGTGCTCTTCACCCGTTGCTACGCCAACAGCTTCCGCACCGACCGCGGCACCATTGCCGTCTTCAGCGGCTATCCGGCCTTTCCCGACCTTTCCGTCATGAAGTTGCCCGACAAGTCGCGCTCCCTCCCGTCGCTGGCCCGCTCGCTGGCAGCCGCCGGTTACACCAGCGACTTCCTTTATGGCGGCGACATCAACTTCACCAACATGAAGAGCTATCTCATGGCCACCGGCTACCGCTCGGCCACGGGCGACACCCATTTCCCCGTCACCCTGCGCCGCACCCATGCCTGGGGCGTGACCGACCACATCGCTTTCGACACCCTGTATCATTGGACGCTCCGCCGCGCCCGTAGCCAAGAGCCCTTTCATCTCGGATTCCTCTCGCTCGCCAGCCACGAACCGTGGCAAGTGCCCTACAACCGCATCCCCGACAATGAACGTGCCAATGCCATGGCCTATACTGACCACTGCATCGGCCAGTATATCGACCGCCTGCGCCGATCGCCCGCTTGGGACAACCTGCTCGTCATCCTCATTGCCGACCACGGCATCACCTATCCCGACGGTATCACCGAAGCCGACGAGCATAAATACCGCATCCCCATGCTCTGGCTCGGCGGTGCGGTCAAAGAACCCCGGCGCATCGAGACTCTCTGCAATCAGACCGACCTCTGTGCCACCCTTCTGGGACAGATGCGCCTGCCTCATCATGATTTCCGCTTCAGCCGCGACGTGATGAGCCAGACCTACCGCTATCCCTTTGCCTTCCATACCGCTTCGGGTGTGTTTGCCTTCATCGACTCCACCGGTGTCACCGTCAACGACCTCACCACCGGCCGCAATCTAACCGACAGTCCCTCGCCGTCGCCCCGTCGCCTCCGTCTGGGCCGTGCCATGCTCCAGACAGCGGCCGACGACCTTGCCGCGCGCTAAAGATGAAGGCATAATGTCCCTACAACCGTTTTTCCCCCTCTCGTACGACAATATCTGCCACGATTTGTTGGCACAATTTTGAAAAAACGTGGCAGAAAACACTTCAGATGGCTCCGTCTTTGTATATTTGCACTCAAAACCATCGTATATGAAGACAAAAACCATCTGCGTAGCCCTGCTCTGCGCGTTACTCTGCCTTGTCTCGTGCAGCCGTCAGACGGCACCGGCAGGCGACAGCCAGGAAATTCCCTTCCAAGTGGCCCAACGCTATTTCTTCAAACAAGGACAGCCTCTGCCGGAGAATCCCAAGATTATTTCGCGTGAGGCCTTCGACCGCCTCTTCGGCATGGCCGCCGTGATGGGACCTGACGGACGTCCCACGGCAATTGATTTTGAAAAACAGTTTGCCGTTGCCGTGGTGTGGCAGGTGACCGACCGCAGTACCGAGATTGAACCCATAAGTGTGACGCGTGTGGGCGACAAACTGCAATACCGCTATCGCGTGACGGAAGGCGAGCCGCAGTCGTTCCAGATGCAACCGCTGTCCATTATCTTGATAGACCGGCAGTATGTTGACTTGCCTGTAGATTTGGTCCAGACCAAGTGACAAGAGTTGTAATTTTATGAACCCAGTGCGCATCACCGCCATGCGTCAGACGGAGTATGCCGACCTGATGGCGCAATATGAAAATCCTATTGAGCATACCTGCGACGTGCGGGTGGGCCAGTCATGGATTTCGGTCGAAGCCCGTCAGCCCGAAGGCATGTGTCCTTCGGCATGGGAGTCCATGCGCCCCTTTGTGGAGTCGCTCGCCCGAGGCGAAGGAAACTTCTACGACGGATGGATGAAAAATAGGCTGAGCGCCATGATCAGTTGCAACGATGGCTTTCGTCCCGTCAGCTTTTATCTGGAAGTCATCCCTTCAGCTGACGGAATAGATTTCTAAAAAATTTACGTTATCTGACACCAGCCTTGCGCCGTAGGGTACTTCCTCTGCGGTGCGAACGGGTTTGGAAATGAAGCTACATTTGCTGCTCTTCGCCACTGGAGCCGCTGGACTGTACGTCGTCGTTCTCGATGCTTCGGGCGGCTTTCTTCACCTGTGCCTTAAGCGAGCCAAGACGGTAGCTGATGCCAATGCCCAGACGCAGGAAATCGACGCGGTTATCACTCAGCTGATGGTATTGTGACGTAATTGTTTCAGTGCGGAAGTGGCGGTAGCGGTTGAAGAAGTTGCCCGCGCGGACGGCCACTTTCAGACGGTCTTCTTTAAGGAACGAGCGGCTCAGGTTGAGCATGTACATCAGGAAGGAGGTGCTTTTCCCCTGAAGCATGACGTAGCGCGTGTGGCCGCCCATCCACAGTTCGGCCTTGAGCTTGAGGGGCAGTTGCTGTGTCAGTCCGCCCCAAAAGTCGGCACCGAAACCGTGGTTATGGTCGCCAGTGCGGCGCACGTGCATATCGACGTAGCCACCCCCGCCGTTGAGATTGAGCGAGGTGCCCTTGACGATGGTCCAGTTGAGGAACGCGTTTAGGGTGAGCCGCTTGGAGTGGAGAAAATTGTCGTAGGTGTAGACCAGCCGGCCGCCCTCGTCAATGAAGGAATATTCGGTGATGCCGTTGTTGCTCAGACTGTAGGTGAGCGTGGTGTTGAGGTTGAAGGACGTGCTGAAGGTGCTGAAGCCCACTTCCATGTTGTGCGCCTTGGCGCTCTTCATGTTCGGATTGCCGTAGGACACCGATTCCTGGCTGTTCTGAGTCACATAGGGCGAGAGTGAACCCACGTCGGGGCGGGCGATGCGCATGTTGTAGCCCAGACGCAGCATTTTCGTGTCGGTCAGGTTGTAGCCCAGGCTTACCGAGGGCACCAGGTCGCTGAGACTGGTCTTGTAATCCTCGCGCTTGCCGTCGGGGTAGCTCACGTGTATGTGGTAGTATTCGTAACGTGTGCCGGCCATGGCGGAGAGCCGTTTCCACTTGTAGTTGTACTCGGCGTAGGCGGCTGCAATGTCGCCCCGCTGGCGGTAGCGCAGGCTGGAGATGTCGTCGTAGGCGAACTCGGTGTCGGTGCCCGAAGGACGGAGGAATTGTTCATTGTCGCTGCGGTTGAGACGCCAGATGTATTTCAAACCCGTTGACAACTTGTGGCGTTTGCCCAGCGGGGTGGTGAAATCGAGCTGTCCCGTGTGCTCCGGCGATTGGTTACGCGTGTCGTAGCGCAGGTCGGACAGGGTGTAGGGCATGTTGTAAAGTTCGCTGTAAGTGTTCGTGTAGCGTGAGTGCATCCTTGAGGTGTTGAGGCGGTAGGAAAGGGTCAGCGACTGGTCTTCCTTGGCAAACGTGTGTTGCCAGTCGGCCGAGGCGTTCACACCCGGCAGGCTCTGGTGCTGATGGGTGTGCTGGTGGTAGCCGTAGACCTTGTTGCCGGCTACGTCGCTCATGACGTTGTCCACATGAGGGTCACCGTGGGCGGAATAGCTGTTCAGTCCGGCGTTGAAGCTCAGCAGGTCGTGCTTGGAAAACTCGTAGCTGCCGTCCAGGCTGCCAAATTGGGCCATGCCGTGGCCGCGGTCGTCGCCGGAGTTTGTGAGCAGATGGTTGACGGTTTCGGCGAATACTTCACGTTCGCCATGCTGGGTGGAACGCACATGCTGGTATGTGCCTATGCCATAGTTGACCGACAGCGTGAGTTTGCCTAACTGGACCATGCCGAAGAGCGAGCCCATCTGCATGCGGTTGTCTATGCGCAGGGCCGGAGTAAGCGTGTAGCCGCTCATGGAAGTTTCCACGTTGGTCACGATGTTGAGCACACCGGCCGTGCCCTCGGCGTCGTAGCGGGCGCCGGGGTTGGTGATGACTTCCACCTTCTTGATGGCGCTGGCGGGATAGTTCTTGAATATGAGCGATGGGTTGGCCGACATCATTTGGTTGGGCTTGCCGTCCACATAGACTTTGAAACTGGAGGAACCGTTTATCTGGATGTTGTCCTCGCCGTCCACGGTTACCATGGGCACCTTGCGCAGCATCTCGAGCAACGAGTTAGTCTGGGCGTCGGGGTCTTCGGCCATGCTGTAGGAGAGTTTGTCCACTTCGGCCTTCACCAGCGGCCGGGTGGCCGTCACTGTAGCTGTCTGAAGCATGTTGGCGTCATCGCTGATGAGCAGCGTGCCCAAGTTCACTTGCTTCTGCTGGCCGAGTGTCAGCGCACGGAATACCGGTCGGCGCCCGATGCTGGAGCATATCAACTGGTATTTGCCGGCCTTGGCCACTTTCAGCGAAAAATGGCCGAGACTGTCGGTGAGCCCGATGGCAGCAGGCTGTTGTGCGCCTGGCGGCATGATGCGCACCGTGGCATAGCTTTCAGGCTGCGACGAGAGAGAGTCTTTAACCACGCCGCTCACCATGTACTGTGCCATGGTGTTAAGAACTGCTGTGAACAAGAATACGAGGACGGAGATAATACGTTTCATTTTTGTTTGATGCATTGGTTGTTTTTGGGGATGTTCTTTATGTTTCCTTTATTTGAATGTAAAGTGGTAATTACCTTGTTTTACTACGACCTTGTCGCTTTCTACACGTATGATGCCCCGACGTGGCTTGAGCCGTCGTCCGCTTTCGCGCACAATGGCTGTTGGCAGGGCAATGGTGGCGGTACTTCCTACGGGTACGCTCACTTGGAGGCTTTGGAGCCGGCCGTCGTGGCTTATGACGCGCGAACTGACCTTGCCTTGCGGCGTCTGCAGGGCGTAGTACACGCTGTCCACGTCCTTCGTGGCTACGGGCTTCACTTCAAAGTGGCGGTAGCCGGCTCCACGGGTGGCGGGGTCACCGTCCGGACCATAGGGCGTCACATTCACGCCTGCCAGCCGTCTGGCAAACCAGGTCAGCCCGCCGCCGAACATCGGGTGGTTGTGGCTGTTTTTTCCGTCCCACTGTTCCCACGTGACCGTTGCGCCTTGAGCCAGCCAATGTCCGTAACTGGGAAAATCGGTCTTGAGAATGGCGGTGGTGGCTACGTCGTGGAGGCCACAGTCTGTGAGTGTTTCAAAAAAGTGTTTCGTTGTCACAAATCCTGTGTTTATGTGACCGCCGTGGTCCACCATGATTTCGCGGCGGAGACTCTCCACGACCGCTTCCCTGCGCTCTTCGGGCACTCCCATGTAGAGGGCTAGAATGTTGGGACCGAAGTCGCCGTAGGTGGCATGCTCTGCATCGTAGAATTTCCGGTGGAAGGCGCGCCGTGTTCTTTCGGCTATGGCGTGGTATCGGGTGTAGCCTGCGGTGTCACCCAATGCTTGGGCTGCCCGGGCCGTGTTTTCGGCGCAGAGCCAGAGGTAGAAGGTATGCACTTTTTCATCACTCGGCATTTTGTAGGGTGGCACCCAGTCGCCCAGGTTCTTCCAGTAGCAGAGTTTGCCCGTTTCCGGAATGCGTTCTTGCTGGAACATTGTACTGTCGGGGGTGAGCCAAGTCAGCATGTGCCGCAGTTGTTCGCACATGGGGCGGTAGCACTGTTGCAGTTGCCGCAGGTCGCCGTATTGCAGATAGTATTCCCATGGAATAACGTTCATAGCCGCTCCCCACGCTACACCTCCGCCGCATGTGGGCTGCCACGGTGCACCGTTGGGCACGTAGCCGCTTTCGGGGTTTTGTGAGTCGCGCATGTCGCCGAGCCATTTCTGATAGAATGCGGCTGCATCGAAGTTGAGCATTACCATGGTGGCGGCTATCTGTCCGTCGCCGGTGTAGGGCAGCCGCT
>Ga0256404_1009324_pt1 | contig 14145 bp, 14 predicted proteins | sample RumenRJG_01DNA_FD_185990 | JGI IMG/M metagenome (GOLD analysis project Ga0256404, IMG submission 185990) | Bovine rumen microbial communities from Lethbridge, Alberta, Canada - RJG_01 | ecosystem: Host-associated > Mammals > Digestive system > Stomach > Rumen | place: Canada: Alberta | collected...
CGCCTTTTGTGGGGCCGCCCGACCATCCTTGACAAGATCGGCCGCCTCAAATTCCACATCTCGCCGCGCTCGTTCTTTCAGGTCAACAGTCAGCAGGCCGAAGTCCTCTACGGCAAGGCGCTTGAATTTGCAAACCTCACGGGCGATGAGACCGTCATCGACGCCTATTGCGGCACGGGCACGATCACGCTCTTCCTCGCGCAGAAAGCGCGGCAGGTCTACGGCATCGAAATCGTCAAGCCCGCCATTCAGGATGCGAAGAAGAACGCGCGCGACAACGGCGTCAAGAACGCCGAGTTCCTCGTCGGCGACGCGACCGCCGTCATGCCGCGCCTCTACCGCCAGGGCATCCGCGCCGATGTCGTCGTCGTCGATCCCCCGCGTGCCGGCTGCACGCCTGTCGTTCTCGAGACCTTCGCGAGCATGCACCCCGACCGCATCGTCTACGTCTCCTGCAACCCCGCGAGCCTCGCAAGAGACCTCGCCATTTTGGACGGCCTCGGCTATCACGCCGAAAAAATCCAGCCGGTCGATATGTTCCCCGAAACGGCGCACATTGAAAGCGTCACGCTCCTCCAGCGGAAGGAGTGACGGATTCAAAAAAGCCTCTTGCGTGTCGAGCGAAAATGTTTGGTGTGCAAGAGGCTTTTGCGTTGGCAGAGGAACCTATCGAATGATGATGGTTATGCTTTCAAGAGTTCAAGCATATCGGGTTTTTGCCACAAGAGTTTTAACAGGTTTGAAATCGCACGGCTGGGGAGAATTTCACCGGATTCGTATTTTTGGAAGGCGCGGTGACCACCACCAAGCAGAGCGCCAGCGGCTTCCTGCGTCAGCTTCAGCTTCTTGCGTGTCTGCTTGATTTTGTCAGGCGTCAGGAGGTGTTCTGCCTGTGCTTTTGCAAGGTTCAATGCCTTGCTGTAAACTTTCATGTCTTCTTTCGTGAAAATGCCGTCATCGTTGTCTTTGGGATACCAGCCGGGCATATCTGCGTAGAACTTGATGCCATGATATTCGTAGCCAATACGGCGAACATCGCGGAAAAGTTCTTCGCCCGTTTCTGGATGGTATACTTTTTCATTGGTTTGCATGGTCATCCCTCCGCTCCGTTATTTTCGTTTGAGAGATAATAATAGGAATTCTGAAATCACACCTTCGGTGAATTTCACGTAAAGCATGTCATGATTCCACGGCACATGGTAAACATCTTGCCAGAGCCGATGATTGGCATACGAGGTCATGGATTTATAAAACATCGATGGAGTCATGCTTGAAACAACGCGTCGGATGCCAGTATCGTCCAATCCAAGCTCTGCTGCCGTCTGGGTAGCAGTTTTGGTGATGGCGAAATCCGATTGCTTGAAGCTCTCCAAATCATAGGTCGGTTTGTGTTTTTCCATAACATCAACTCCATTTTTATAATACCCCATAATGGTGTACCAGTCAATCGCTTAAGCATATTTAGGTGGAATATACGAGATGACTGAGGTTGAACAAGAGCTATGCGTTTGCCGCGAAAGGAAGGAAATGATGCTGACTTCAAAAGAATTGTTCGATCGTTTGGAAGCTGCCTTCGGCCCGTCGCAGGGGTGGCCGGGAAATACAGTGACCATCATGGCGACAGCAGTGATGGTGCAGAATACGGCCTGGACGGCGGTCGTGCGGGCGATGGCGCGTTTTCCGCAGGAGCTCACGGCAGAGTATCTCTTGGCGCTACCCGTCGAAGAACTCATGGATTATATCCGTCCGTGCGGTTTCATGAAGCGAAAGGCCGAGACGATTCGAACGGTCATGGAATGGTATGGGCGCTACGATTTTGATGAGACGAAGGTAGAGGCTGTGCCGCAGGAGCGGCTGCGGCAGGAGCTTCTGGCGCTGAAGGGCATCGGCGAGGAGACGGCGGACGTCATTTTGCTCTATGCGTTCCACAAGCCTGTGTTCGTGCTCGACACCTACACGCGCCGGATGCTGAAGCGCCTGGGCGGCACGATGCAGACGGACGCGGAACGACGGGCGTGGTTCCTGATGGGCATCCCGCACACGGCGAAGATGTATGATGACTATCACTGGCTTCTGCTGGAGCATGGCAAGCACTACTGCAAGAAGCGCCCGCTCTGCGACGAGTGTCCGCTTGGCGATGCGTGCGCGAAGAATATGGATGAGGAAGGGACACGAAAATGAAAACGTATCTGGACCATGTTGCCGTGACGGTGGCGGATATCGAATGGACGAGGAAGCTCTTCGAGGATGTGCTCGGCATGCACGAGACGCGGCGGAAGGAGAAGGATGGCAAGCTCGTGATGCTCTGGTTCGATGGCGGCATCCAGATCGTGGCCGCATCGGAAAACAGCGCGGCGGGGCGCGGGCATCACCTCGGGCTCGTCGTGGACAATCTGCCCGCCGCACTCGCGGCACTCTTGGCGGTGCCGGGAGTGCATGGCATCGCGGGAAAGCCGGAGAAGTGGGTACAGCTGCCGGATGGGCTGACGCTGGAGATGTTTCAGGCGAAGGAAGGCGCGATCGATGCGGAGCTTGGTAATAAACTGAAATAACCTTGCGTAGATGGGTTAAATCTCTGTTCTGTCAGCGCGTCCGATGACCATCTTCATGCGCTCGATGGGATACGGCGCGTTGCTTCTCGTGTAGTAGCCGATGCTTTCGATGCGGGCGGCGGTTTCCTGGCTGCCGCTGCCGACCGGGACGAGAACCCAGTCTCCTTCGCAGAGGGTGTCATCCTCTGTCCAATAATGATATTCCTGTCCGCTGCCGTGGAAGACGACGCCGCAGACGATGAATTCGCCGGGCTGACGCACAGGCAGACGATAGAATGACCAGTCCAGTGCAGGCGTGATGTCAGCCAGCCAGTCAATGAAATCATTCCAGCAGGCGGGGAATACGCCCTGACGCATCAGGAAATCGCTATTTTCATCCGTTGTGTAACGGAGCTGCCACGAGAGGCTGGAAAGCTTGTGGCAGCGTTTCATCGGTGGCGGTTCCGCAGGAAGGACTGCGTCTGCGCGTGCAAGCCATGCGGCATCCGGCGTGCTTGGCGCGGGAAGGGACGTACGGAATCCATCGCGCACGATGCGGACGTTGATGTTTTCTGGATTAGATGCGTGGACGTCCAGAGTGCGATACCCGGTCGATGGCTGGCCGATGGTGAAGGAAAGTTCTTGCAGCATGCTCATCATCCTTTCAAGAGATTGCCCAGAGGACGTTGACGGTTGCATCGATGGAGAGGTCTTTCGGCGATGGCGGTGCTGTAGCTGCTGTAGCTTCGTAGCAGACGGTAGGCGGGATCAGATCGTTGTCTGCTTCGCCGATGTCGATGTGCAGGATTTCACCGAGCTGTACTTCGGCAGCGCGTGCGACGGCAAGCGCCTTGTGTTTGGCGTCCTGGACGGCTGCAGCGAATGCCGCGTCCTTGGCAGCGGCAGGGTCCTTGAGCTCGAAATGGATGCGGACGCTGGGCGCAGCCAGGGAAGCGGAGCAGAGCGTCAGAATGCGCTGGAGATGCACCATGTCGAGCGGGAGGCGCAGTTCGAGGTTCTGTTCGCATTCGTAACAATCTTCATAGCGCTCCTTGTCCTCGTAACGGTTGATGTTCACGCGGCGTGGCAGAACAGAAAAATGCCAGATTTTGAAATCGTCGGCGTCGATGCCCGCTGGAACAAGCGTTTCTTGCAGAATTTCGCGCAGCTGTCGGCCGACGATGAGAGCCTTGTCATATTCTTTGTGCTGGTTCGTGAGGGTCAGGGAAAGGATAAGCAGGTCTGGATGCAGCTCGATGTGTCCGGTTCCTTGGGCCTGCAACGTATGGGATGACGTGTCCATATCAAAAACAGCTCCTTTTGAGGCTTTTCAAAACAATATGGGAGAATTCGAGAAAGCGGGAGTGTTTTCCTGCTTTTGGCTGGGGCGAGAGGACGAAAGAATCGAATAGGGAGGCAGATAGTGCGATTGATTATGGGCAGAAGGAAATGGACTATCTCGCGGGCAAGGATCCGGTCATGGCGAAGCTCATCGCGCACTATGGTCATTTCGAACGCGGCGTGGAGCAGACGGTATTTTCTTCGCTCGTCACGCATATCGTGAGCCAGATGCTTTCAAACAAAGTCGGAGCTGTGTTGAATGGCCGCTTGCACGAGCTCGTTGGCGAATACACGCCGGAGCATCTTTTGCAGCAGACGCCCACAGCCATCAAAAGCATCGGCATCAGCCAGCGCAAGGCGGACTACATCGTCGGCCTTGCGAACGGCGCAGCGGCATGGTGAAAGCGCATGGATTCAAGACACTGTCGAAAATCCGCTTCGAGCGCTATCGCAAGAAGTACACGCCGTACTGCTCGGTCGCATCGCTCTACTATTATGTGGTGAATGATGACTTGCATTTTATTTGCGTGTCCTAGTGACGGAGAGCACATCATTCGCAGAGCCGTTGTTCTTTGTTACGAGTTTTTCATTCTCCGAACAGGCCGGTTTCTTCGTAGCTTTCCAGTCGCTCGAGTGTGGCTGGATCGTGTTCTTCGAAGAATGCCGTCTGGATCTGCATTTCGGGATGCAGGACTTTGCCCTTGCCGCCGGAGAGTTCGGCGAAGCGGCAGGAGTAGACGACGGGGAAGTATTTGCGGACGAAGCTGCCGTCTTCATGTGCCGTCAGCGCGAGGATCTGGAAGCCGAGCTGCTCGGCGATGAAGAAGACCGGGTCGAGGACGTGGTCGCTCGAGGCTTTGCCGAACGGGTTGTCGGCGACGACGACGCGATTGTGGGATTTCGTGTGCGGGATGCGGGCGCGCTTTTCGGAGAGGTAGTTGAGGCAGCCGAGGAACAGCGCCATGTTCTTGCACCAGACTTCGCCGCCCGACCACTTGTTCGATTCCTCCCAGTCGTAGGGACGCTCGGAGAATGTGCCGACGCTCGTGGCCTTGCGGCATTTGACTTTGACGGCATGGTTGCCGAGTGTCGCGGCGAGAATCTGCTGCGTGCGGAGCTTCTTCTGGAGTTCTTCTTTGATCTTGCGGCTGTCTTCGCGGCCGTCCTCGTCGAGGAAGGCTTCGGAGTCGAGGCGCTCGGTCAGCGAGCCGAGATAGCCGCGGATGGCCGTGCGCATCTCGGAGTCTTTCTTTTCGGCGAAATGAATCGTGTAGACGTCCTTCGTGCCGCTTTCCGTGCGGATGCGGGTCTTGGCGGCGATTTCCTTGAGGCCGCGGCCGATTTCCTGCAGGTAGAGCGTCATGTGCTCGACCATGTGCTCGATATGGGAGAAATGTTCCTGCCGTTCCGTTTCGGCGAGCGAGATGCTCTGCTGGATGGTCTTCTGGATGACGGCGCGCCATTCGACGTATTCTTCATAGCCGTCCTTGCTGCGGATGCCGTCGACGATGTGGCGGCGGCGGCGCTCTTCGCGGATGTGTTGCTCGCAGTAGGCGATGAAGCTGTCTTTGGCCTGGCGGTTCTTCTCGCGCTGGACGGCATAGCGGTCATAGATTTCGTGGGCGGCAGAAAGGAGCGGCGGTGCAGCGCGGCGGAAGACCTCGCTGTCGTCTGTCTGCCATTCGTCGGGCAGCAGGATGGCGCGCACGCGGTCGACGGTGAACTGGAGCGTGACGTTTTCCTTGTCGAGGCGGTTGAGAGTGTCTGCGAGGACGTCGATTTGGCGCTGGTTCGCGTCTTTCGAGGCTTGGCAGGCGGCGAGGGCGGCAGCAATGGCTGTCTGCTGCTTTTCGAGGCGGACGCGGGCTTCGGCGAGGTCGTCTTCGATGGCGAGGAGTTCTTCGCCATATTGCTCGATGTAGCGCTTGCGGACGCTTTCGAGGTTGCCGGTGGCCTTGTCGTAGGCGCGGCGGGCGGCGTCGCGCTCTTTCTGGCGCGATTTTGCTTCTTTCTGGAGCGCGGGTCGCTGGGCGCGGAGGCTCTGTTCCTGTTCGGCGCCGTCCATCGGATAGGCGAGCGTCTCGTCGAGCGCGAGCTCGCTGCCGCGTGCTTCGGCTTTCAGGCGCTCCATCTCGTCCGCGAGGCGTTTCTGGTCTCTGGCGGCCTGTGCGAGCTTTTCCTCGATGCGGCCGCGGTTTGCCTGGATGCCGTCGATGCGGCCGAGAATCTGGCGGCGCTCGTCAGCGAGGACAGCATAGCTTTTGTCCGTTGCCTGCGGCGGCGCGGCTTGCACGTCGTCGTAGTAGAGGCGCTGACGGATTTCGGCCGTACGGCTTTGCAGGCTGCCGAGCGATGTCAGGATGTTTTGCAGCTCGCTTTCGAGGCGGGCTTTTTTTTCGGCTTCTTTTGCGAGCTGGTCTTGCAGCTCCCGCTCCTGGCGGTGCAGCGCTTCCTGCGTCTTGAGGTGCTTGCGGTGCTCATCCTGCAGTTTTTCGTAGACGTCGAGCTGCGCGAGGCGGTGCGCGAGGTCATCCTGCTCCGCCTTGTGATCGTAGAGCAGTTTCTGGTAGCTGCCGATGCTCTGCTGGCACTGTTCGATCGTCGCCTCGCTTTCGCGGATAGAGCGCTGCAGGAGTTCGGCCTTTGCTTCGGCTTCCTTGCGGCTCGTCGTGAGTTCCTGATATTCGGAAAATGGCCGCTTCTGGTAGAAGCTGAGGAGGCTGGCGCGCAGCGTGCGCAGGTCGGCACAGGCGGCTTCCTGCTGGGCGAGGCCCTTGTCACGCTGGTCGGCTTCTTCGCTGAGCGCCTGAATCCAGGCACGGAAATCGTCGTCCATCATGTGGTTCCAGTAGTCCGGCGTGATGGAGCGCGCGAGTGTCGGCGCTTTGCCTTCCGTGAGGATGCTGCGGAGCTCGCCGCTCGTCAGCACAAAGACGGGCTCGGTCAGAAGGCCGGTCTTGGCGGCGAGGCGGCGCAGGAGCTCAGCCGCGCCGTCTTCGGCCGTGATGACCGAGGCAGCCCAGAACGGGTAGATGCGGCGCAGTTCTTCGCCATCGCGGCCGCTTCGGACAGCGGCGCGGTAGGCATCGGCACCGCTCTGGAGGGTGGCGAAATCGTTGCGCCAGGTATCGAGCAGGTCGTCGAGTACGGGGTCGGCGGCAAAGGAAGCGGCCTTTTCGTACTGGTCGACGAAGCGGTGCGCCTGGCGGCAGAGCAGGGCGAGCTTCTTTTTTTTCTCGTCCTCGCGCACGAGGTTGTCGCCGAGCTGGTCGGAGAGGAACGAGGCGCGCTGGTAGAGTTCGAGCGTCGTATTTGCGAGGTTCGCGCATTCGGGCACGAGGCGGAGCTTTTCGAGCAGGTTCTTCGCTTCCGTGTCGATGCTTCCGAGGTCGACGGCCATCTGCGCGATGTCCTTCGAGAGGCGGGCGAGGGTTTCGCGCTCCTCCGGCAACTTCTTCTGCAGGGCTTTCTTCTGATTTTCGTAGAACGCGAGGTTCTTCTCGTCGTCGGCGATGGAGGCCGCGACATGGCCCTGCGCGCGCTGCCAGGCTTTGCGTTGCGTCGCGGCATCGGACTGCAGGCTGTCGTCGAAGATGTCCTGCTCGATGGCCTCCATGCGCTCGATGACGGCATGGATGGCGGAGTCCGTCTTGCCGAGCTCGCGCGTGAGGCGGCTGGCTTCCTTTCGGATGGCAGCTTCGTTTTTCGCTTCGTCCTTCTGCGCTGCGGCGAGGTGCTGGCGCTGGGCTTCGAGCTTTTCATGCTGCGTCTGGCAGGCGGCTTCCTGTGCGGCGAAGACGTGATGCAGGCAGGCGCAGTTTTCTGCGAGCTTTTCGCGGAGCGCCTGCGCTTCCTCGTCCTGGTCGAGTTCGGCGAGGGCGGCGGCCGCTGATTTTTCGGCCTGATGCGCTTCGTCGTGCTCCTGCCGCAGGCGGGCGAGGATGAGGCTCTGGAGCAGCGAGCGGCTGTCTTTGAGGCGCGTTTCGGCTTCGTCGCAGGCGGCCTGCGCCTTTTCAAATGTGGATTCTTTTTCCGCAGCAACGGCTTCAGCCTCGGCGACGCCGCAGGCTTCGAGCGACTGCCGGACGCTGCGCTGCTGCTCCTCGAGCCCCGCTTCCTGCTCCTTGAGCTCATCCTGCGTCGTGCGGCGCGTTTCGAAGACGTCCGTCGCTTTCTGATAGAGGCATTTGAGCTTGCCGCTCGCGGCGCGCAGCTCGTTTTCGATGTCGAACGTGTCTTTCTGCACGGTTGTGTAGGCCTCCATGCGATCCATGACGCCGCGCATTTCCTCGATGCGCTTCTGCAGCACGCGCTGCTGGCGGAAGTGGTCGCGCTGCTTCTCGAAGAGCTCGGCGAAGCCGTTGCCGCCTTCTTTCTCCGTGCCGTTCTCGTCGGCGATGCCCTCTTCGACGGTCGGAACCAGCAGGCGGTCGACGAGCGTCTCGTTCGTGCGGCAGTTTTCGAAGAACGCTTCGACGCCGCCCTCGGTCTCGTTGATGGCTGCAATCTTGTTCCATTCGGCCGGGATGATGCGGAAATGTTCCTCGATGTATTTGCCGTAGGCCTGGAGCGAATCGTTTTCGGAGAAGAAATGCGCCGTCATGCTGCTGTCGGCAAGGCTGCGGAAAAACGTCGCCATTTCTTCCTTCGTGGCTGGGCGGTCATGGCCGTCCTCCTTGCGGACGAACGGCAGCTTGTCGATGCTCGCGCGGTCATCCGGGCCGTATTCGTAGGCGAATTCCTGCGAGGCGAGCTGATCCTTGCTGTTCAGGAACAGCGAGACAGCCGTCAGCGCGTAGCGGCGCGGGTCGTTCTCGAGAATCCACTCGACGGCGATATGGGCGATGGAGTTGCTGAGGGAGAGCGTCTCCTGGATTTTGCGCTGGGCGACGGTCTTGCGTGGCAGCACGGACTGGATGAGCGTCTGGACGAAGACGGTCTTGCCCGCGCCGTTCTCGAGCAGCAGGATGCCGTTGCAGCCGTCAAAGCGGAACGTCGTGTCGATATAGCGCTTCTTGCCGCCATCGTAGACGACGTTCGTGAAGCGGATGCGGCTGATGGATGGCATGGTCAGGCCTCCTTTTCGGGCGATGCAGGGGATTCGGACGGCTTGGCGGCAGCGGCTTCGCTGTTTTTCGTTGGATGGTCGAGCGAATAGAGGAAGTCCGTGATGCCGCGGTTGTAGCGCTCTTCGAGGTAGTAGTTCGTGAAGATGGTCTTCGCTTTCTCGGTCAGGCTGTACTCGCCCGCGCCATTGTCGTGCAGCAGGCCCTGCGCCTCGAGGAAGCGCTTTGTCATCATGAGGAAGCCGGTGCGGCTCGTCGTGCGGGCGTCCTGCTTCTTGACGGTTTCCTTGACACTGTCGAGATCCGTCCACTTGCGCACGAGCGCGACCCAGTTGACGTTGTAGTCCGTCTCGGCTTGCCGCAGCTCCTCTTCCTTGCGCGAGGCGAGCGCGTCGATGCGCTGGTTCATATGCTCGAGCCAGCTCTGGAGCGTGACGAAGTCGTGCGGCTCCCAGCTTGTATAGCTGTCGTAGAAGCAGCCGACGAAGACGATGATGGCGAGGTACATCAGGTAGATGTCCATGTTCAGCGACTTTGCCGTCAGGAAATCCTTCTTGATTTGCTCGTTCGTCATGTGGAATGGCGAGTCCGTGGCAATCGGGATCAGGTAGATGGCGTCGGCATCGTCGATGATCGTGCACTGGACGCGCGCCGCAAAGCCCTGCGCGAGGCTGCGGACGTCCTCGTCGCTGTAGAGGTCGGCAAAGTCTGCTTTCGCCACGCCGCCCTTCGCCGCGAGATGGCTGTAGAGGTCGAACGCGCGGAAGACGGTTTTCTCAGGATAGTCCATGGTTCATTTCCACCTTGATGTTCATATTGCTGATCGTGAAGCCCGGCGGTTCGATGAAGCCGGGGAGGTCGCCAATGGAGATAGCTGCGAGCTCGGGATGCTGGAGCGCGATTTCGCGGTACGGCGAGTCTTCGCCGAGATGGTCGTCGTCAAAAAGCACGGTGCGGTGGCGGTGCAGGATCATCCAGAAGATGTAGAACTGCTTTTCCGTCAGGAGCTCCGGGCGGCGCTCTCCTTCGGACTCGATGAAAGACTGGAGCGTTGTCTCCGTTTCGTCTGCGAGATGCGCGAGCAGGTCATCGACAATCGTCCGGTAGTGCTGGCGCAGGTTCTCTTTTGCCCGCGCATCGTTCTCGGTCTCGATTTCGTCCTCGGGAAATTCCTCCTGCCGGCCTTCGCGCTCGAAACGTTCGAGGCGCTGCGGTGCGAAGATGTCGACGGGCGACCAGATGGCGGGTTTCGCGACGGGCAGGAACGGCTCGATGAGGCGGCGGGAGGCCGTGAGCGGCAGCGGCGTCGCGAAGAAGCGGTTCGTCACGTCGGCATCGAAGTTGAACGAGTCGATGCCCGAGAAATAGAGCGCTTCCTCGGCGGCCGCGAGCGCCGACGTGCCGAGCTCGATGCCGAGCTGCAGCAGCCGCCGGTGCTTGCCATGCACGGCGTCGAGGCGCTGCTCGACGAGCATGATGCTGTCGAGCGCGTTCTGCACGGGATCCTGGTCGATGTTGTCATGGATGCGGCGCTTCGTCTCGCCGATGAAGTTCTTGAGTTCCTTGAACTGGTCTTCCTCGCTCTTGAGGCGCTCATTGAGGTCAGCGACAATCTTGCGGTAGCGCGCGAGCGTTTCCTCCGAGACAATGCTGCGGTGGATTTCGCGGCGGATGCGCGTGATGCGGCCGCGCAGCGTCTCGACATCGAGGCGCATTTCTTCGACCTGCCGCAGCGCGAGCGTGAACTGGCCTTTTTCGAGCTGCTTGCGCAGGATGAGCTGGTTGATGGACAGCTGGTACTCATTGAAATATTCCTTCGTCGCGAAGACGAGCTCGAGGCCCTGCTCGTCGAGCACGTAGTACTGCGCGTTCGACGAGACATCGACCTTGTCCGCCTTGAGATACGAAAACTCGGCCGTGCGTTCCTGCTTTGACGACCAGTCAAAAAACGTCTCGGCATTGCGGCGGCCGGTCGTCGGGCGGAACGTCGTAACGATGTCGCGCGCGAGCTTTTCATAGTCTTGGAATGCTTCGGAGAACTGGCTGTTCGTCGCGTCTTGCAGAAAGCCTGCGAGCTCTCGGATGCCGGCGTCCTTGCGGCCGTCGAGCATGTGCTCGAAAAAGAAAAGGAGCGTCATGAGCCCGAGCTCGAGTTCCGTCGTCTCCGTGCCGTCCTTGCGGCGGAGCTTGCGCCCGCGCAGGCGGTAGAGCGGCGAAAAGAGCAGGATGCGGCTCATGCGCTCACTGAAATTCTCAAGTTCCATGGGAGGGTCTCCTTTTGGGGCGCTTCGGCGCCAGCGTTTCTTTCAGGCAGGAAAGCAGCTCCTCCGTCGATAGTGCTTCCTGCGGGTAATAGCAGTCCGCTTCGAGCAGGCCGCGGAATCGGCCGCGCAACGGGACAGGCATGCGGCAGAGGAACGCTTTGAGTGCCTCGGGGGCTGGCGCCTGCTGTTCCTTGCCGCGCGATTCCGGATGAGAGAGGAAGGCCGTGTAAAACGGCACAGCCAGCTTCAGCTCGATGGAGCAGCCATGGATTTCCTTGCATTTTTCTCGGAGCTCGTGCCAGATGCGCAATCCTTCCCAGTCGAAGTCGCCGAAATACCAGACGACATGATACCCGTCCGGCAGGCCGCACTGCATCGGCAGCTGGTCGATGTTCGCGAGAATCTTCCAGCCATAGCCGAGAATCAGGCCCGCCAGGTCTGTTCCTGAAAGCTGCGGGGCGAGCGCCATCCACGGTGCCTTGTTTTCGACGATAAGATGATGGTACACAATGTGTGCATTGTCGTAGCTTTGGGATGGAATCATTGAGAACATGGGATGGAATGCCATCATGAGCGGGTCAGCTTCCGATGCGACGCCGAGCGCTTCGCGCGTGAGGCCGAGGCGCGCGAGCAGGCTGCCGTCCTTGAGCAGGAACTTCTCATCGCCGAAGATGTCATACGACCGCTGCTGGAGCGATGTCTTTGGGAGCTCCTCTGGTGGGCAGGGGAGCGACTGCAGGTAGTCGCTCAGCGCCTCGATGGCCATGCGGTCGCGCTGCCAGGCGCCATAGGGATGGCTCATGTACCACGAGAGGTCGAGCGTGCCGGAGATGGCGTCCTCGATGGCCTCCTGCTGGATGCGGGCGGCTGTCCTGGCAAAGAGCGGCCCGGGATGGATCGTGTATTTCCGCGCGAGCCCGCCGTGGTCATAGCCGCCGGCCTTGACGGGGACGAGGACGGCTGTGCGTTCGAGTGCGGCGACGGCATCATGGAACGATGCGTAGTCCAGGCGGTGGCATTCCGCCTGCATCGCATCGAGCGTCACGGTCTTGCGCTTCTGCTGCATCAGGAACGTTTTGAGCAGCGCGCCTGCGTCCTTCTCCATGATTTCAGCGCGCCTTGCTTGCGAAGAGATAGATCAGCACCGTCAGCACGATGCCGAGCCCGCCCCAGAGCGGGCCTTTTTCGACGAAGGCGTAGATCGTCGCAGCGAGACAGAAGACGACGGCGAAGAGCGTCTGCTTCGCATTCTCGCGGCGGAACGCGAACGTGTCGTAATCGACGCCCGTGATTTCCTTGAAGCAGGCCTTGCAGATGACTTCCTCGCGGCCGTCCTCGGTCTTGTGGCGCAGCGCTTCCTTTTCGTCCATCGTCTTGCTGCAGTGTTCGCATTTGAGCATGTTGGTGAGATTCCTCCTGTGTCTATGAAAGTTTGCTTCTATTCTATCTCAAAATCCGCAGGATGACTAGCGGCTTTTTTTCCAGCCCTTCTGTCCTTTTTTCAGAAATAATCTGTCAGAAATGTTGCAGACGGCCCCGATTTCCGATAGAATGGAGGGCAGATGATTTCTATCTATTGAAAGAAGGTCTTTTCATGGTAATCGGCACGATGGACGCCGCTTCGCGGCGCCATGCGGAGTATCCGCCCATCATCGAGGAAGCGCTCGAGTACCTGCGCCAGCAGGATTTCTCGAAGCTCGAGGACGGACGCTATTACCCGCGTGGAGAGGAGCACGGCGAGGAAATCTTTGCCGACGTGCAGCGCTATACGACGAAGCCGGCCGAGGAGTGCTATCCCGAGGCGCACAAACGCTATGCGGATGTGCAGTTCATCGCGGAGGGCAGCGAGTATCTCGGCTGGTGCCCGTTCAGCCCGGACCTTGTGGAGCACGCGCCGTACAATGACGTCTATGACATCACGTTCTTTGAAAAGCTCGTGCCCGAGAGCACGCTGATCATGAAACCGGGCAGCTTCGCCGTGCTCTATCCCGAGGACGTCCATGCGCCGCGCATGGAGACCGAGGAGGGACCGAAGCCGGTGACGAAGGTCGTCGTCAAGATTTCCGTGGATTTGCTCTGAGATTTACGCCCGTTTACACCTAGTTACGCTCATTCGAAGCAGGAGGACCCAGCACTCATGGTAAGAAGAATTTTCGTGGAAAAACGGCAGGGATTCTTTGACATCCCGGCACAGCAGCTCTGTGACGATCTGACGGAGACATTCCGCCTGACGGAGCTCAAGGCCGTGCGCATCATCACGCGGTATGACATCGAGGGCCTTTCCGACGAGGAATACGAAAAGGTGAAGTCGGTCGTCTTTTCCGAGCCGCCGGTCGATGTCGTCTATGAGGAAAAGCTGCCGCATTTCCCGAACTCGCGCATGTTCGCGATGGAATATCTGCCGGGCCAGTACGACGTGACGGCAGATTCGGCCGCGCAGTGCGTCCAGCTCGTGACGGCGAAGGAGCGCCCCGTCATCCGCACGGCGCGCGTCATCGTCATCGTCGGCGATGTCGACCGCGAGACGTTCGAGAAAATCAAATCTTACCTGATCAACAAAGTCGAGAGCCGCGAGGCGTCGCTCGAAAAGCCCGAGTCGCTCGAAATGAAGATGGAGCAGCCCGCGGACGTCAAGGTGCTCGAAGACTTCAACACGCTCGATGATGCTGGCCTCCATGCGTTCATGGACAAGATGGGCTTTGCCATGAGCTTTGAAGACCTGAAGTTCTGCCAGGAGTATTTCCGCGACACGGAGCACCGTGCGCCGACGGTCACGGAGCTGCGCGTCATCGATACGTACTGGTCGGACCACTGCCGCCACACGACGTTCACGACGGCTATCGACATGGTGGACATCGAGGACGGTTATTTCTCGCCGTCCATCACGCGCGCCTATGAGCAGTATCTCAAAGACCGTGAAAACGTCTATGGGGCCTCGACGAT
>Ga0256404_1009327_pt1 | contig 14144 bp, 11 predicted proteins | sample RumenRJG_01DNA_FD_185990 | JGI IMG/M metagenome (GOLD analysis project Ga0256404, IMG submission 185990) | Bovine rumen microbial communities from Lethbridge, Alberta, Canada - RJG_01 | ecosystem: Host-associated > Mammals > Digestive system > Stomach > Rumen | place: Canada: Alberta | collected...
GCCCCTCCCCCAGGTATTATCCTTACCATTCCCATGGCCTGGAGCATCTTGATCCCGTCTCTGACTGTACCGTGACTCCTGTCGTAACGAAGCATCAGCTCCTTTTCCGAAGGCAGTTTCTCTCCGGTCAGGTACTCTCCCCGTATTATTCTCTCAGACAGATCTTCATAAACCATCTGCGAGGATCTCCCTGTGTTTACTTGTTCGAAGTCACCGGCAGCAGAATGTTCAGTCAAGGCAACATACCTCCTATATAATTTGCAGCGTAAAATGCACCTGATGTAGAAAAATTCTAATTCACCCAGGTCCGAAGGTCAACGGAATGGAAAATAATCTTCGTTTATGATAACCTCTTTCAGTAGGACTGACACATAAAAGTCCAATAGGAAAAATATCAATCCATTGTTTTGTTATAGAAAGGACGTAAATACCCATGGGTAATCTTCAGAGTTTTTTTGAATCTGGCAAAGGGCAGATTTCTGTCATTGCCGTAATAGTGGTCTTTTTTCTTCTGGCGCTTATTCCACCAAAGAATCAGAAAACTCCTGGCAGAGGTGCAGATGTTAAGGCTCTCACCATTTCTGCATTGATGGTTGCAGCTGCCATCGTTCTGGGACAGTTCAAGCTTTTCTCCATGCCCCAGGGCGGCTCCGTTACTCCCCTGTCCAACCTTCCAATAGTGCTCTGTGCTTACTATCTGGGAACAAGAAGAGGTGTTACTGCCGGAATGTGCGTAGGACTCCTTAATCTGATTTTCGGACCATATGTAATCCATCCTCTCCAGATGCTGGTGGACTATCCCCTGGCCTTTGGAGCTCTGGGCCTTGGAGGGCTCATGAGAAACAAGAAGAACGGCATCGTAAAAGGATATATTGTAGGATTAATCGGAAGATATGCCATGGCTGTTCTTTCCGGTATAGTCTTCTTCGGTTCCTATGCACCAAAGGGATTCAACGCTGTAACATGGTCTGTCTGGTATAATTTCACCTATCTTGCAGCAGAAGGAGTTATTACCGTAATAATCGTGAGCATCCCTACTGTAAAGAAAACACTGGAAAAACTCAGATATCAGATTGATCCGGAATTTGCATCACTGACATTCTAATTTATAAACTTAAACGTGAAAAAAGGGAGCAGGCGTATCAGCTTTGCTCCCAGTTTTTTATTCTTCTTATAAAATCCACCAGAACCCATATCACTGCAGCCCCTGCCACTATACCCAGTGCGAACTGAGCCAGCTGAGCGGCGTTGTACTGCATCTGCTTCCAGTCATTCTGTACGGCATAGCTCATGACGTAGTACAGGTTCTTTCCCGGAATAAGGGGAATCAGCCCCGGAACGAGGAAAATCGTTGAAGGTGCCTTCATCTTCCTTGCCATAACTTCCGAGTAAAGGGAACAGAAAAGGCTGGCGATCATTGAAGGCCAGAAAACTGCCGTACCTCCAATGAGGTTGTATGAAATAAGATAAATCGTCCATTCAAGCATGCCGCCAATTGCCGCAGCAGGAAGAAGTCCTTTTCTCAGTCTGAAAACCAGGGCGAATCCAAGCGCACCCACAAAGGCCCCTGCTATCTGAATATAATCGTGTAAACCCAGCATCTGACCACCTCCTACAACAGTACCATGATGGCCAGAAATCCTATGGCAAGAGCCGTTGCCCACAGGAAAGTTTCAATAAGCCTCATAAGACCTGCAATAGTGTCTCCAAGAATAATGTCCCTTACTGCATTGGTCATGGCCAGGCCCGGTATTAGCAGCATGATATCGGATATCAGAACCACATCGGGATTGGCTGCTGGAAGGAACACCGCAGTAGGATATATGCAGAATCCTGTAATAAGAGATGCAATAAGGTTGAAAACGATAGTGTTCATGCAAAAAGGAGCCAGATAAATCTGACAGGTGAAAATAATAAGACCTCCGATAGTGGAAAGAATCACGTCCCACAGATTTCCTCCAAAAAAAACTCCGAAACCTGCTCCCACCAGAAGATAGCCTGCCAGATCGGCCACCCAGTTGTTTTTCGCCTTTATAATTGCTGTCACCCTCTGATCCAGCTGATTCAGAGGCACAGGATTTCTGCAGACAGCACGGCTAAGGGTGTTTATGGCATCAAACTTAGTAAAATCATTGCCGGCTACACTTTTCATTCTCCTGGTCTGGGTACACTCATGGCCTCCCTTGAATCTCACAGTAAGCATAATACTTGCAGTGATGGCCATAACGTCCACCTCCACAGCACCGTATGCCTTGGCGATCCTGGACATGGTATCCTCCACCCGGCTTACCTCTGCTCCATAACCCATCAAAGCCTCCCCCACATCCAGAATGATGTGAAGGAGGCGGTTTTCGTCATCTCTGTCTTTTATCAGTAAGGAATTATTGATGTTCCTGATCATTTTCAATCTTGCCTATCATCGTAATTACTATCATTGCCGAGAGCTTAGCAGCATTGTCCTCGAATTCTTCATAGGACTGAATTGCTCCCATTCCACCTTGGGCAAGATCAGAGATCACCCTCATAGATGCAAATGGAACATTATTATAGGCTGCAGCCTGGGCAATTGCTCCACCTTCCATCTCTGCCGCCATGGCACCGAACATCTGGAAAAGCTCTTTTTTCTTTTGAATCTCGGAAACGAACTGATCGCCAGTGACGATATATCCTTCCTTCACCTGCTCAGCTGACATAAGCTCGGAAGCCGCCTCGGCCATGAGATTGGCACATTTTCTGTCAGGCAGGTACACCGTAGGCCTGGTATCGTCTTCTCCTGTACTCATATATCCCTTAACGTGACCAAATGCTGTTACATCGAAGTCATGCTGGATCAGGCCTCTGGCCACAACTGCATCTCCCACTGAAAGGGAAGGATCCAGAGCTCCTGCAATACCTGTGTTAATAACCAGGTCTGGTGAGTATTCATCAATAAGTATCTGCGTGCAAAGTGCAGCGTTTACCTTTCCAATGCCGCTCTTTGCCACAATTACTTCAGCTTTTCCCAGGTTACCCTTCCAGACTTTAAGGGTTTTGCCAGGTCCGGCCATTTCCATTTCCCCATTTTCAATGGTTTCCTTCAGATGAAGAATCTCATTGTCCATTGCTCCTATAATTGCTATTCTTGAAATCTTCTTTTCTTCGTTCATATTATCCTCTGCTATTACCCTATTCTATATTGCTGCCATATCGCATTATCTTGGCGGTAGTGGTCTTTTCCAGTTCCTTGTCCAGCACCTGGATTACTTTCATAGCCTTGTAACCAGGCATCTCATCGTTTACTGCTCCTACGATGTCCTTAACTGCCTTCTCCAGTTCATCTTTGTCAGGCTGGTGGCCCAGAGCCTCAGCAACAACATCCTTATCCGGCAGAATTTTAACCTTTACCACCTGTTTGCCGTCCTTATCTCTGGCACCGGTAACAATGCACTCCTTCACTTCAGGATAGTCCATAAGGCGGTGCTCAAGCTCCTCCGGATAAATGTTCTTTCCGTTGTTAGTAACTATTACATTCTTGATCCTGCCCTTAATATACAGCCAGCCCTGATCATCAATATAACCCAGGTCTCCTGTGTGGAACCAACCATCTACCAGCACCTTTGCTGTTGCATCCGGGTCATTGAAATATCCCAGCATGATATTGTCTCCACGGGTAATGATCTCACCCACTCCCTCGTCGTTTACGTTGATCAGCTTCATCTCGTTGCCAGGCATGACTTTTCCTGTTGAATCCATTTTCTGGTTAAAATCACTGTTTCCTGCTACCAGTGGAGCACATTCAGTAAGGCCGTAGCCCTGCAGGGTTTCTATGCCAAGAGCCTCGAAATCCTCTACCAAAGTGGTATCCAGCTCTGCAGCTCCAACGATAAACAGCCTCATCTTTCCACCCAGTGTGGCTCTTACCCTGTTCTTCACGATGGTCCGCAGGAAGAAAGGAAGCTTGTTCAGGGCCTGAGCCAGGGAGAGAGTCTCGAAGTATTCTTTATACCTTGAAGGAACAGATTTAGTAACTGCCTTCCTGATTCTCTTGTCCAGAACTGACAGAAGGGCAGGCACAACTACCAGGATTGAAGGATGGTATTCCTCAAGGTTCTTCTGGATTTTTGTAAGTCCGCCGCAGTATGTAATCTTAGTTCCTCTGGAAAGCAACAAAAGGAGATTAAGAGTACATTCGTAAGTGTGGTGGAGAGGCAGAATTGAAAGAGTAACATCGGTAGGATGTATCTTTACCACCTGTACGGTAGAATAAATGTTAGAACATATATTGTACTGGGAAAGACATACTCCCTTTGCACTTCCTGTAGTTCCAGATGTAAAAATCAGAACCTGAGTCTGGTCTTTGGGAAACTCTATGCTGTCTACGGTTTCCGTGAAGGTCTGGCTGTCCGGTGTGGATGCATTGAAAACATCCGTAAAAGACAGCTGTCTCACATTTGAAGGCAGTTCGGCAATAAGTGTACGGGCAAAATAGTCTCCATAACAAATAGCCTGACAATCTGCAGCCTCTACGAAATTCTTAATATCATCGGTGTGGATTTCCTTATCCAGAGGAACTACGCATCCAACAGTAGAAGCACAGAGATAGCTGAGGCTCCACTTAAAACTGTTTTTTCCTATAACGGCAATCCGCTTTCCCCTGAGCCCCATCTCGATAAAAACATTGCAGAGCTTGTAGTATCTCTCCCAAAGTTCTTTATATGTGATATAGACATACTTCCCTCCTGGAGCTTTTATCTGAAAAGCCGTTCTCTGAGGGAATTTCTCATAACTGGAATTTATTATTTCTCTGTAGTTGTTAAACCTTGCTGTATTATAGGTCTTATCACTGGCCCTGACGTAATCTGCCATACCCTTGTCACCTTTCATTAAACATTGGAGAGCCCGGCTCTCCATACAAATACACCCTATATAATAACAGAAATTCCACTGATTTTCATTTCAATAATTATGCTCCCCTGTCCCTGATATGGAGAAAAGGGCCCGCCATGCGGCAGACCCTTTCTCCTTTCTATTAAATCTCACTAATTGCTCCACTGTCTTCTGAATCCGTGTTATGCATTATAGGCAGAAGAATTTCTATCTCCGTGCCGGCGCCCTTTTTACTGGAGAGATTAACGCTTCCTCCCATATCAAGCACCGCATGTTTTACTATGGAAAGACCAAGGCCAGTTCCACCCGTTTCCTTGGAGCGGCTCTTATCCACTCTGTAGAACCTTTCAAAGACCCTTTCCTGATCCTCCTCTGGAATACCAATACCCGTGTCTTTTACAGAAATGCTGGCTCTGTCCCCTTCCATCTTAGTGGTGACTGTAACACTTCCCCCGTCCACATTGTATTTAATGGCGTTCTCTATGAGGTTGTAGAATACCTCGTGAAGAAGTTCTCTTGATGAAACCAGGAAAACCTGATCTCCATTTACACTTGTGGTGACATTTTTTTCCTGTGCCAGGGGTGCAAGAGCCTCTGATTCTTCTGCTATAAGTGATTTCAGCTCCAGGGGCTCACTGATTACAGGTGCGCCCTCATCCAGCTTGGACAGGTGGATTATATCCTCTATCAGCTCCACAAGGCGGCCTGCGTCTTTTCTGATCTTTCCTGCAAACACCTTCACATCATCACCCTGGGCCATTCCACTTTCAATAAGCTCTGCACTTCCCATTATGGAATGCATTGGAGTCTTCAGCTCATGGGAAACATTTGCGGTGAATTCCCTTCTGTTCCGTTCTGCATGAATCCTGTCAGTATTGTCAAAGACCAGGATTATTATACCAAACCGGTCTTTTGAAGAATCAACCCTGCTCATGTTCAGCTGGTACTCTTTGCCGTATCTGCTGATCTGAAGGCTGCTGTGCCCCTGCTCCTTTGTCTTCAGAATTGCCATGTCGATTCTCTGATCTTTCTCGATGGCCATGATGTTCTTGTTGAGGCAGTCTCTGTCAGTGCCGAAGAACTTTGCAGCTGACGGGTTAATGCTGATAATCCTTCCTTCGGAGCCTATGAGGAGCAGTCCTTCTTCCATGTTAGAGGTAATTGCGTCAAACTCCATCTTCGAGGATTCCAGTTCCCTCCTCTGACTGTTAATCAGGGTGACCTGCTGCTGCACCTTGTTCATAAGGGGAACCAGTTCCTCATAAGGGCAGCTCCTGGACGGATGTTCCAGATCCATGGCCTGCAGGGGATCTACAATGCCCTTTGTCAGTCTGTAGGCCAGGAAAAGTGAAATCAAAAGGGCGATGGATACGATAATGATAATCGGCTGGAGAAGAGATACTATAAGTCCGAACAGTGAAATGCGAACTGCCGACACCCTCACTACCGACCCGTCATTAAGCCTTCTGGCTATGTAATGGGTCTCTTCCATTCTGGTCACAGAGTAACGAGTGCTTTCTCCTTTCCCGGTCTTCTGCGCCTCCTTTACTTCTTCTCTGTTTTTGTGGTTCTCCATTCCAGAAGCCTTTGCTTCTGAATCATAAATCACTGTCCCGTCCTTAGCTATCAGAGTATATCTGTCACTGTTGTCCGGTGCGTGCTTCAGGAAGGAAGCCCCTTGCTGTTCGACTCCAGCCGAGGCCAGCTCCGCCTGGTTAATCAGTTCATCTTTCTGAATCTTTGTAAAGTATCCGTCAAGAACGCCAAGAATTATTACCATGATCACAAGTATGGTGATCACCGCAGTACCAAATATCGAAGCGAATATCTTTTTTCTCATGACTACGCCTCCAGCCGGTATCCTACTCCTCTGACTGTCTCAATTTTGCTGCCGTAAGGACCCAGTTTCTGCCTCAATGTTCTTATGTGCACGTCGATGGTTCTGGAATCACCAATAAGCTTCTCTCCCCAGACAGACATGAACAGCTGCTCTCTCGTAAATATCATTCCGGGTCTGGACAGGAAAAGCCTTAAAATCTCATACTCCTTCAGGGTCAGAGACAGCTTCTCCTCATCAAGAGTAACTGTATGACTGTTTTCGTCCAGCACAAGTTTTCCCATCCTGTATTCCTGCTTTGAGTGGCTGTGATCCGCCCTTCTGAGAACAGCTCTTATTCTGGACACCATTTCCATCATTCCAAATGGTTTCACAAGATAGTCATCTGCCCCCATGTCCAGACTTTGGACTTTGTCATATTCCATACCTTTTGCGGTGGCCATAATAACAGGAATATCTGATGTTGAAGGATTGATCCTGATCTCCTTCAGGAGTTCTACTCCATCTACGTCAGGAAGCATGATATCCAGCATTATCAAATCTGGTCTCTCCTTTGAAAGAGCTTCCATCATGGATTTTCCATTCTCAAAGCCCCTGGCTTCAAAACCGGTAGACTTCAATGTATACAGTTCTATTTCCCTGATATCCGAATCATCTTCAACACACCAGATCATTACTTCCTGCCTCCATAACAGCGAAAACTAATTATTATAGATTATATCAAGCTGATTTAATTTATTGCCTCGTCAAGAGGGAACATATGCTGGTACTTAGTGTACTCTTCCTTGAAGGAGTTCTGATCCTTTATTGCTCTCTTTGTTTCATGGCGTCTGTCAACGTTCATATCTTCCTGAGCCAGAGTTACACCGATGTTTGAGCAGTGGTCGGCTATTCTCTCAAGGTTTGTTGTCATATCCTCAAGAACGAAGCCCATTTCAACGGAACAGATGCCGTTTCTCAATCTGATTATGTGCCTGCTCTTCAGCTCATAGCTAAGATCATCCACTACCTCTTCAAGAGGCTCAATCCTCTCTGCCGCATCAGGGGTAAGCTGCTTAAGTGATTCTCCTGTAATCCTGAGAAGTTCTCTGACGGCATTCATCATCACCCTCATATCCTCTGCGCCGTTATCGGAGAAGTGCTGATTTTTTGTAACCATTTCCAAAGCGCTGTCCCGGAGATTTACTGCATGGTCTCCTATTCTTTCCAGATCTCCAATTGACCGGAGAATTATGGTAGTCTGGTGGCTTTCCTTCTCAGAAAGGGCCTGTGGAGTAATGCCCAGAATATATGTTCCTATTCTGTCCTCAAAACGGTCTGTAGTCTTCTCAAGCTTCTTAACCCTGGCTGCTGTTTCTTCATCGTAATTGTCAAACAGGCTCATTGCAGTTTCAACAGCTTCTATTGCATAATCTGCCATTTTGAAAACTGCATCGATGCTTACTGAAATGGCAACAGAAGGCTGATTGAGAAATCTGTTGTCCAGCTTCTTGAGGAATGGATCCATATCCTCTTCAGCGTGTTCATGACCATCTCTGATGGTAGCAGTTGCCAGCTTTTCCAGTACCCTTGAGAAAGGCAGCAGTACAGCTGTCGCTGTAATGTTGAAGGTCGAGTGGATAACCGCTATTCCTGCCGGATCCGCCACATTCTTCAGAAATGCAAAACTAAGGAACGCATTCAAACTGTAGAATACTGTCATAAACAATATGGTACCTATGATGTTGAAATACAGATGAATCATGGCAGCTCTCTTTGCATTCTTTGAAGCTCCAATGGCAGACAGAAGAGCCGTAACACATGTTCCGATATTCTGTCCCATGATGATAGGAAGGGCTGCTCCGTAAGTTACCGCACCTGTAGTGCACAGAGCCTGGAGAATACCAACTGATGCAGAAGAGCTTTGAATAATGGCTGTGAGAGTAAGGCCTACCAGAACTCCCAGTACAGGATTGGAGAACTTAGTGAACAGGTTGATGAAATCAGGCATCTTGCTCAGTGGTTCCACAGCACCGCTCATGGTGTTCATTCCAATCATGAGAACCGCAAACCCCAGCATGATAGTTCCTGCATTTTTCTTCCTGTCAGAATGAGAAGCGAACCTGAGAATCACACCTATCATTGCCAGAACAGGTGAAAAGGATGATGGTTTCAGCATCTGCATGAAAAAGCTGTCACCGCTGACCGATACAAGAGACAAAAGCCATGATGTCATCGTTGTACCGATGTTGGCACCCATTATCACTCCCACTGCCTGGTGCAGTGTCATGATTCCGGAGTTTACGAAACCAACAACCATTACAGTTGTTGCTGAAGAGGACTGGATTACTGCTGTAACCCCTGCTCCAAGGAGAACACCCTTTACGGTGCTCGAAGTCATGTTTCCCAGTCTCTTTTGAAGTTCTCCTCCTGAGAAATTCTTCAGGGCTTCACCCATGACGTCCATTCCGAACAGGAACAGGGCCAGTCCGCCTACAAAAGAGAGTAAATTAAATATACTCATAATTCCTCCAACACATTTACATACACTTAATGCATATTATCCATACTTTGAAGTTTAATAATCTTTTGTAAAATGGGAAACACGGTAAATGTTAAATCTATGTTAAGTTTTAATTTCTTCTTTACTTGCATACGTCTATCCACTTAAGATAGCCGGAACACTTTTCCAGCTCCGGAACTGTCAGCTTAACCGCACTGTTTCCAGTTCCTGCTGCCGGATATACGACCTCATGTTTCTTAAGGCTGTTGTCGAGATAAACCTGAACTCCTTCTTTTACCCCAAATGGGCAAACACCACCTGGAGCGTGACCCACCAGATCTTCCACCTGGTCACTGTGTATCATCTTCGCCTTTGTCTTAAATTCTTCTTTAAACTTATGGTTATCAATTCTCGCCTTGCCAGATGCAAGAACAAGAACTGGAACGTCCTTTACCAGAAAAGACAGGGTTTTTGCTATCTGATCAGGCTCCACCCCAACTGCTTCTGCTGCCAGATCTACAGTAGCAGATGATTCATCCAGAAGTTTAACCCTGTCCTTGAATCCATACTCATCAAGACATCTAACTGCACTCTCAAGTCCCATGACTTCACCTCTCATCAAAAGAAAACTATTCCATTTAACTGATTTTTTCAGTTCAATAAGGCCACAAAAATTTTACAATCGTTTGATTATAGGCCATGGAATACAGTATGTCAAAATGATACAATAATCACGTAAAAACAGGGTATTCTAACATATTTCAGAGGGAAAAGAGATTATTCTATGGAAAGTGAAAATGAAAATGATTTAGGCATCAGCGGGGAGGATGGAGAATCCCTCTCCCATGTTATGTTACAGAAAATAGGCAGGTTTCTACTATTTAATAATTACCGGGGAAATGAACAATTTACTAAAAACCCTGAACTGTTAAAGGCGGCAGCCAGAAATAACTGCACCTCAGGAATCGGGGTCTTTTATCTTGTGCTGCTCATTGGTGTCCTGGGAACCATTGGAGAGTTTCTACCTTTCGTAACACCGGAAGTCTTTCCCCAGATTAACGGAACCCTTGTCTACATCATGATGATAGTTTTAAACGCCGGGTTCATTCTTATTTTTCAGGATATGAACAAGAAAGTAGACCTGATGGATCCGGTCCGTGTGCTCAATGTAGCTTATATCTGTTTCTCCGTAGATGCCCTCCTTGCTGGTCTGACCATCTTCAGTACACAGCAGGGAAGTTCTACTTTCTTTGAACTGACTCTCATCATGACCATCCTGTGCTATCTGCCATTTTACAGAAAAGCCAGAGGCTGGTTCATTCCCTTTCTCAGCCTTGTAGTTCCCGTTCTCACCGTCAATATAACAGACTCTGACATTCCTGCGGCATGGCAGGACCAGTTTGATATCGTAATTTTCTACATTTTGTGTGAAATCTATATTTACATAAAAAGAAACTGGTTCATTACAAGTGTCCGCCTTCAGCTTGATTTGAAGGAAGCAAACAGAAAACTGGCTGTTAAGAGCCGTACAGACGGGCTTACAGGATTGATGAACCGCACCGCCCTGGAAGAAGACAAGGTAATTTTTCTTCACCACCACCTGTGCATTGCCATGATCGACTTTGACTCCTTCAAAAAGGCCAATGATACATTGGGCCATACCTACGGAGATAAAATACTGAAAGATTTCTCAGCTCTTCTCCAGAAACAGGAATACTTCAAAAAGTGTTTCTGCTACCGATATGGTGGTGATGAATTCATCATTATTGCAAAGGAAGCTGATCTTTCTGAATTTGCCAAGGAACTCACTGATTTTCAGAACCTGTTCAACAGCAGTGCAGAAGAACTACCTGTAGCGGTGAGCATCGGATACTCTTATGGCATTGTTTCCACAGCATATCAGTTTGAATGCTGCATAAGAACTGCTGATTCCCAGCTTTATGAATCTAAGTACGACGGCTACGGTCGTCCTTGCGGCAAACCCTTCACTCCAGATACTGTGAAAACAGAAGAAAAAACATTATCCGGAGATTACGATTATGAAATGAAAGACATGGCAACAGGTCTCCTGAACCGAAAGGGCTTCTACAAGTGTGTCTCCAAAGAGCTGAAAAACAATAACAACTGGACAATAGTATTTCTGGATATTGACCGTTTCCAAGACCTTAACAAGAGATTCGGTTACAAAACGGGAAACACAGTAATAAGGAAAGTTTCATCTGCCCTTTCCTCCTCCTTCCAGGATGCGGTCATCACCCATACAAATTCAGATCATTTTGCCATGATGATCCCTTCAACAGACAGAGAGAATATTCTCCGGCGGATCAGCAAGGCTCAGCAATTATTTTCTACCATGGTACCCCACTGGCATCTGGTAGTCCGGGCAGGTGTTAAATTCAAGGATGTAGAGGATGATCCGCTGAGTATCAGAACTGCCATCGATATGGCAAAGTATGCCTGCGACTCCCTGAGGCACCAGTCCAACTTCCTCATAAAAATATATGACAACGATCTGGAGCAGCAGAGGATATACGAAAGCTACGTCATAAACAATCTTGACGATGCCCTTAGAAAGGGCCACATCCAACCATACTACCAGAAAGTGGTAAATGCTTCAGATGGCTCTGTTGCAGGTTATGAGGCTCTGTCCCGGTGGATCACCGAAGACGGCAGTATAATTTCACCGGCCCGGTTTATTCCTGTCCTTGAATCCAACAACGATATATACAAGGTCGATTTCTACATTCTCCGCCAGGTGTGCAGCGCATTCTCGAAAATGCCGGAGGAATTCAAGAACAGCCACTTCGTTTCTGTTAACTTTTCAAGAATAGATTTCGACGTTGTGGATATGGTAAAAAGTTTAAGCTCTACCGTGGAGGAATACGACATTCCGAAAGGAAGTATTATATTTGAAATAACAGAGTCAGCCATGGCTGACAGCACAAAAATACGTAAAAGCGTCACCCAGATTCGGGCTATGGGCTACCATGTGTGGCTTGACGATTTTGGTTCAGGCAGTTCTTCTATGAACCTTTTAAAAGATTACCAGGTGGACGGAACTAAGCTGGACATGGGTTTCATCAAGGATCTGGACAGTAACCCAAAAGCCAGAATAATAATAAACGAGCTTATAAGGCTCAGCCACGCTCTTGATATGGAAGTAATAATGGAAGGGGTTGAAACTGAAGAACAGAACCAGTTCATCCGGGACTGCGGTGCCGAATTCATTCAGGGCTTTTACTACGGTAAACCTCTCCCCCTTGAAAAAACTCTTCATCCTGAACTGTTTCAGTAATACGTGCACATAAATTTTCAGGGGCCGGATTAATCCGGTCCCTGAATTAATTATCCCTATAAATATTTTTTCAGAACTGTTCTCAAGTTCCCTATGTAATAAAGAGATCCAAAGGCAACTGTCTTGTAGTCCCTTTGACTCCACGCCTTTTCACCAGCTTCTTCTATGGAATCAAAAGCTTCCGCTTCCGCCCCAACGCTTTTCAGATACTCCCTCAGCTCTTCTGAATGCAAGGCTCTTGGGCTGTCCGGCGTAACAGTATAATACTTCTCCGCCAGGGGCAAAGTCATCTCAATCATAGAGCTATAGTCCTTATCTTTAAGAACCCCGGTAACAAACAGGAATCTCTCCCCGGGAAACATCTCCTTCAGACTTCTCACCAGGGCACTCACCCCGTCAGGATTGTGGGCACCGTCAATGAGAAAAACTGGATCTTTTCTCATTAATTCCAGCCTGCCAGGCCATTTTGCATTTTTCAGCCCTCTCAATATGGCTTCTTCCGTCAATCCTGGCCATCTGTCTCTCATCTGCTGAAGAGCGGTGTAGGCAAGAGCCGAATTTGCCAGCTGATAGGAACCTAATTTTCCTATTCGAATCTCTGCTCCACCGAAGCAGTAATCCTGACCTTCCAGATCCCTGGACAAAAGCTTTATGCTGCTGGTATCAGCAAGAACCAGCCTGCTGTTCTTCTCCCTGCATGTTTTCTCGATAACTGCCATCGCAGCCCCGTCCTGAGGACAGGTTACAGTAATGCCATTTTCTTTTATTATCCCCGCCTTCTCGAAGGCGATGCTGGAAATACTATCTCCAAGAAACTCCATGTGGTCCATGGCAATTCCTGTAATTACAGATACTTCTGCCTCCTTGATAATATTGGTTGCGTCCAGCCGGCCGCCCATTCCAACTTCAAGGACCACTATGTCGCAATTGTTTCTTGCAAAATAGATGAACGCCACTGCAGTTACCATTTCGAAGATAGTAGGCTCTTTCATTCCATTGGCCAGCATGGACAGAGACGCTTCTTTAACCTTCTCCGTAATGTCCGCCAGGTCCTGATCTGGAATATCCTCACCGCAGATTCTGATTCTCTCGTTAAATCTTTCTATGTACGGAGAGGTATATAATCCAGTTTTGTATCCTGCTTCTCTCAGGGCCCTTTCTATAAACGAAGATGTAGAACCCTTGCCATTAGTACCTGTAATGTGAACGAATTTCAGCTGGTCCTGGGGATCTCCCAGTCTGTGCATCAGCTCAGTTACCGGACCCAGTCCAGGTCTGGTTTCCGAATACTTAGGTGCGTTCAGAAAGGTCAGCGCCTCTTCATATGTCATTGTTATCCGACTCCCTTACTAAACCATATCCTGTGTGAAACGGCGCCTTACCTTTGCTGAGGCATAACCCCGGCTCTTGAAAGGCCTCTGATAATCACATCTCCAAGGAAGGCATTAATAAATGCCAGGGCAACTGCAGTTACTACTCTGGCCGGAACCCCTGCCAGCACAGATTCACCGTACATCTGGTACAGCCACAGTGTATTCATGAATATGGAGCATACTACTGCAACTATGAGCTCTGATAGAATAAGTCTCCTGATTGTGAGAGGCTTGTGGTATGTCATTGCACCTCTTATGAATCCTGCAACTACTGCAGTAAGAGTAAATCCA
>Ga0256404_1009328_pt1 | contig 14144 bp, 7 predicted proteins | sample RumenRJG_01DNA_FD_185990 | JGI IMG/M metagenome (GOLD analysis project Ga0256404, IMG submission 185990) | Bovine rumen microbial communities from Lethbridge, Alberta, Canada - RJG_01 | ecosystem: Host-associated > Mammals > Digestive system > Stomach > Rumen | place: Canada: Alberta | collected...
GAACCCCGGCTGCTCAGTAAATTCTTTTACAGGATAGATGAGGAATCCATTGTAAAAATGGAGATGGCCTTCGAGAAACTGGAATTGATTTGCCAGAGTCCGGAGCAGGATGGTATTCACGAACAGTTAAGCAGAATGCATCTTGAGATGATAAAAGGCATGAATAATCCATGTCTTACAGCCCTCTTTTCTGCCTTGTCATTTCTGTGGATAGAATACGTAAGAAAAAAAGAAAATAAGGATAAAATCAATACATTTGATACTAAGAATCTTATAAAGACTCACCGCAGGCTTATTGATGCCATGAGAATAGAAGATCCTGCAATTGCAGTGAAAGCCCTGGAAGAGGGCAAGAGCTGCCTTTTCTATGATAGCAAGGGTATAAGAGGAGATAAATACACATATGATGGAAAGGCCCTTACTGAAGAATTGTACGGTGTTAAGACGGATTCCAGAGCTTCGCTGAAGGCTTACTGCCAGATTCTGGGCATGATAATTTCAGGTCAGCTTAAAGGAGGACAGAAAATGCCGGCAGAAAGGAAGCTTACTGAGACTCTTGGAATAAGCCGGCCTGTATTGATCGAGGCCCTGAGAATGCTGGAGGCCAGAGGTTATATTGAGAGAAACAGAGGAAGCGGCACTGTGGTCAGAAATGTAGATGACATGGGGGCAGAAAGAATCCTTAAGATAATGTACCGGCGGGGAGAGATAACTTTCAGACACGTGTTTGAAGTGAGAGAAATATGTGAGCCCGTGGCTTTCCAGTTTGCAGCCCGGTTCAGGAAATATTCTGATATCAGGCAGATCCAGATTGCACTAGACGAGGCCTGGACAGAGGGGAGAGACAGCATCGATCACTATATGGGATACGGTGTGAACTTTGATTGCAAGGCTGCTGAAATCTGCGGGAATAAGGTTCTATACTGGGTAGAAAGGATTTCTTCTCAGTTCAGCCATGATCTTCTCGGTGCAAAGCTTGTTAAACTTCCTGCACATTTTACACAGCAGCTTATGAAACAGATTTACGATGAGCATTCTGACATGCTGTCATATATTGCGGTGAGAGACGAAGATGCTGTGAGACAGTTATGTGAAAGGCATCTTAAGGTCATTGCAGATGCAGCTTTCTAGTATTGAGCAGGGGCGTGGGAAGAATAAATGATATGAAACACAACAAAACAAAATGAAACAGAACCGGAGGATCTGTAGCCCTTTCTCAGTGAGGAATCATCTGGAGAGAGGGAGTATTTCCACCAGTTCTGTTTCTGCTTGAAAAAATAGTTCAGAAAGAGCTTTTATATTGCTCCTGCCTCCCGGATCTTCATTGATCAAGAAGCAGGATGAGCAATCATCAGATATTGAGAAGGGTAGCTGCCATCATTGCCTTGATGGTATGCATCCTGTTCTCTGCCTCGTCCCAGACGATGGACTGAGGACTTTCAAATACTTCGTCGGTAACTTCAATAGCATCGATACCGAATTTTTCGTAGATATATCTTCCGTTTGCAGTGTCCAGGTTGTGGTATGCAGGAAGACAGTGCATGAACACAGTGGATTCCTTCCCAGTTGCCTTCATGAGCTTGGAAGTAACCTGGTAATCCATTAAATCTCCGATTCTTTCTTTCCAGATTTCGTCAGGCTCTCCCATGGAAACCCACACATCTGTGCTGATAACGTCTGCGTCTATTACAGCCTTATATGGATCAGGCTCGTGAGTTATAGTGGCGCCGCTTTCCTTGGCCATTTCAACGCACTTTTCGTATATTTCACTGCTCTGGAGATATTTTTCAGGGCAGCAGGCAACAAAGTCCAGGCCCAGCTTAGCACAGCCTATCATGAGAGAATTTCCCATGTTGAAGCTGTTATCACCCATGAACACGAATTTTATGCCTTTCAATTTGCCAAAATGCTCCTTGATTGTCAGCATGTCAGCAAGAATCTGTGTAGGATGGAATTCGTCGGTAAGGCCGTTCCACACTGGTACACTGGAGTATTTTGCCAGGTCCTCAACTACTTCCTGGCCGTAGCCACGATACTCTATGCCGTCAAACATCCTTGTGAGAACCCGGGCAGTATCTGCAATGGACTCTTTTTTTCCAATATGAGAACCGTGGGAGTCGAAAAATGTTGCGCTCATTCCCAGATCGTTTGCTGCTACGTTGAAGCTGGAGAAGGTTCTGGTGCTGTGCTTCTCGAATATCAGTGCAATGTTCTTGCCTTCGCAGAGCCGGTGGGGAATGCCGTTTTTCTTCATATCCTTCAGTTCCTGGGCCAGGTCAAGGATTCCAAGTATCTGTTCTTCGCTGAAATCCAGCAGGGTAAGAAAATCTTTACCGTAAATTCCTATTTTACTCTTAGTCACAATATGCTCCTTTTCCCTTTATTTGATGAAACCGTTTATGTACTCTATTTGCTTGTGGATGGAATCAGAGGATGGACCCCCCTCTGAGGTCCTGCTGGCAACGCAGTATGCCAGGTCAATCTTGCTGTAGATATCATCCTCAATGAGGTCGCTGGATTCTTTGTATTTTTCCATAGGAACCTGATCCAGGGTGATTCCCTGAGCCATACACCAGGATACAAGATCTCCTGTAATCTTGTATGCAGTTCGGAAAGGCATTCCCTTTACTGTAAGGTAATCTGCCAGATCTGTAGCGTTAATGAATCCCTGGCCTGCAGCCTTCAGCATGTTCTCGGGAATTGCTTTCATGGTGCTGAGCATTGGTGCGAAAACTGTGAGGCACATTTTGACAGTGTCCACAGCGTCGAAAACAGCTTCCTTATCTTCCTGCATATCCTTGTTGTAGGCCAGAGGCAGTCCCTTAAGCATGGTCAGAATGGTGACCAGATCCCCATATACTCTTCCTGTCTTGCCCCGCACAAGTTCCGCAATATCGGGATTTTTTTTCTGAGGCATTATGCTTGAACCGGTGGTAAAAGAATCATCCAGCTGGACGAACTTGAACTCCCAGCTTGCCCAGAGAATGATTTCCTCTGAAAAACGGGAAAGGTGCATCATGATTGTGGACAATGTACTTAGAAGTTCAATGCAGTAGTCCCTGTCGGAAACGCCGTCCAGGCTGTTCATCATGATTCCGTCAAAACCCAGGGCATGGGCTGTCATATATCTGTCAGTATGGTAGGTTGTGCCTGCCAGAGCGCAGCAGCCCAGAGGATTCTGGTTCATCCGCTTCACGCAGTCCTGGAGGCGGGTCAGGTCTCTTGTAAACATCATTCCGTAGGCCAGAAGGTGATGGGCAAAACTGATAGGCTGTGCTCTCTGAAGGTGGGTATACCCCGGCATTATAGTCTTCTCGTTTTCAGAAGCCTGTTTAGTAATGGATTTCAGCACTTCCTTGATCAGATTTGAAATTTCTTCAGCCTGATCCCTGAGATAGATGCGGAGATCCGTTGCAACCTGATCGTTACGGCTCCTTGCAGTATGAAGCATTTTTCCCGGCTCGCCTATGCGGGCTGTCAGCTCTCCCTCAATGAAGGTGTGAATATCCTCTGCAGTCTGGTCTATCTGAAGCTTTCCTGAATCCAGATCATCCAGAATTGACAGAAGACCTTCAGTTATTTCATCTGCCGCCTTCTTCGGAATAATCCCCATGGCACCAAGCATTGTAGCGTGAGCAACGGAGCCTCTTATGTCCTGGCTGTACATTCTGGAATCTGTCTTGATTGAAGAATTGAAATCATCTGCTTTGCTGTCCAGTGCTTTGTGAAGGTCTCCTGCCCACAGTTTGTTCATATCGTTACCTCGCGTGTTTACTATGAAAAAAATGGTTTCTCTTGTCCGGTGGTTACGGCACCCAGAGGGTGAGGGGCCTTTCAGGCTGCTTCTCACCCCTGTAGTTCCGGAACCAGAATGGTTTTTACTTGTTCTTCTTGCTTACCTGAGCCTGTACGGAAATAGGCAGTGCCCAGAGATTAATGAATCCGCCTGCATCCTTCTGGTCGTAAACATGATCCTCGCTGAATGTGGCAATTTCTTCAGAATACAGTGACCAGTCGCTCCATACTCCTGCTTTGATGATGTTTCCCTTGTAGAGCTTCAGCTTTACAGTACCAGTAACATGCTCCTGGGTTTTCTCAGCGAAGGCTGACAGGGCTTCCCTTAAAGGTGTGTACCACTGTCCGTTATAGAGAAGCTCGCCGAATGTAATGGAAAGTTCAGCTTTTTTGTGCTGGGTCATCTTGTCGAGACAGATGGTTTCCAGGTACTGATGAGCAGCGTACAGAATTTCTCCGCCAGGAGTCTCATAAACTCCGCGGCTCTTCATTCCTACCAGACGGTTTTCCACAATATCCAGGATGCCGATTCCGTTCTTTCCGCCAATCTTATTGAGAGCCAGGATGATGTCTTTTGCAGTCATTGTCTCACCATTAAGAGATACTGGTGCACCTGACTCAAATCCGATAGTTACGTATTCAGGCTGGTCTGGTGCCTGGAGAGGGGAAACTCCCAGTTCAAGGAATCCTGGTTTCTCAAGCTGAGGTTCATTGCCCGGATCTTCCAGATCCATTCCCTCGTGAGAAAGGTGCCACAGGTTCTTGTCCTTAGAGTAATTTGTTTCCTTGCTGATCTTAAGCGGAACATGATGAGCCTCTGCATACTCGATTTCTTCTTCCCTGGACTTGATTTCCCACTCCCTCCATGGGGCAATTATTTTCAGCCCCGGAGCAAAAGCTTTCAGTGTAAGCTCAAAACGAACCTGGTCATTTCCCTTTCCGGTGCAGCCGTGGCAGATAGCGTCAGCCCCTTCTTTAATAGCTATTTCAGCCAGACGCTTGGCGATAACAGGCCTTGCCAGAGCTGTTCCGAGAAGATAATCTTCATATTTTGCACCCATCTTCAGAGTAGGGATTATCATATCGTTTACGAACTCATCTGTCAGATCCTCAACGTAGAGCTTGGATGCTCCGGACTTTATTGCCTTTTCCTCAAGGCCTTCCAGCTCATCGGCCTGTCCTACGTTTCCGGAGACTGCGATGATCTCAGGGTCATTGTAGTTTTCCTTCAGCCACGGAATAATAACTGATGTATCCAGACCGCCGGAATATGCAAGTACGATTTTTTTGATCTCTTTCTTTTCTGAACTGTTCATTTTCAAGCCTCCCTTTGTTTTGAAACCCTCCGGATAAAATAATCTGCAGTATCTTTGCCGGAAGGAAATTGCCAATTTGGTATAAATTTACGTAAAATGTTATATTCATTCAATCGATGGTATGATTATATGGAAAAATGAATATAAATGCAAGGGCGAATTTGTAAAAAATCGGCAAAATACTGTATTATTGGGAATACAATGTTTAATAAATATACATTTGCAACTTGTGTTATACTTACGAAAGTTAAAAGTTTAAACGTCTTTGCAGTTTTCTGTATTTCCGGGGAATTAAGTGATGGATTTAAAAAACTATTCCGATCTTACTAATGAAACCAAATACGAAGTAAAGAACAGTGTGTTCAGGTTGTTTACTGTAGTAGTGCTTGTGACACTGCAGATATATTTTATTGTCAGGCTGGCTTACAGGCTGAGCCATTACAGCACGTGGATCCAGACCGGGATAACATTTCTTACATTAATAGTAGTTCTGACAATATTCAGCCGTGATCTTAACTCTGCATATAAAATACCTTGGATCATGCTTATCATGGCATTCCCAATAGTGGGCCTATGTCTGTATTTTCTTATGGGAGTGCCATATACAAATATCCGGATGAAGAGGCGGTTTCAGAAGGTGGACGATGAACTTTTTCCTTTGATTCCTCAGGATCCTGAGATCCTAAATGAGATAGAAGAAAAAGATCTGTCAGTTGCAAATATCTTCAGATATGTTTCAAATTATGCTCGTTTTCCAGTATGGTCGGAAACTGACATAACTTACTATTCAGATGCCCTGGAAGGCCTTGAGGCCCAGAAGGCGGATCTAAGGAAGGCGGAACGGTTTATCTTCATGGAATACCACGCCATTGAAGATAAGGAAGCTTTTCAGGGAATAAAAGAAATACTGATTGAAAAGGTCAGGGAAGGAGTGGAAGTCAGGCTGTTCTACGATGATGTGGGAAGTATTGGATTCATCAATCCTGACTTTGCTTACAGAATGGAGGCATTGGGTATAAAGTGCAGAGCCTTTAATCCGGTAATGCCCCTTATAAACATCTTCATGAACAACAGGGATCACCGGAAGATTACCGTAATTGACGGGAAGGTGGGATTTACCGGCGGCTACAACCTGGCAAACGAATATTTTCACATAACCCAGCCTTACGGTCACTGGAAGGATACGGGAATAAGGCTGGAAGGAAAGGCAGTAAAAAATCTGACAGTGGCTTTTCTTGAAATGTGGAACGGTGCCAGCAAAAATGGAAGAGAAGATAAGGAGCTGTTCCGGTATCTTCCTGATATTCCTTATGATGGAGTGGAGAGATGCTACATCCAGCCCTATGGTGACAGTCCTCTGGACAAGGAACAGACTGGAGAGAATGTATATATGAGCATCCTGAAAGATGCGAAAAAATACTGTTACTTCATTACTCCATATCTGGTTCTCACAGACGAGATGCAGAGAGAGATGCAGATGGCTGCCAGAAGAGGGGTTGATGTAAGGATAATTACTCCTGGAATCCCTGATAAAAAGGTGATATACAAGCTTACCAGGTCTTTTTACACCAGGCTTTGCAAAAACGGAGTGAAAATATTTGAGTACAGACCGGGATTCTGCCATGCAAAAATGTGCATAGCTGATGACCATCTGGCTACCGTTGGAACTATTAATCTTGATTACAGAAGCTTATACCTTCACTTTGAGAATGGATGTCTGATCTACAACTCTCACGTTGTGGAAGAAATAAGAAAAGATTTTGAGGAAATGTTTCGGGAGTGCGAGGATGTAACCACTCGGTTCAGCATTAAGAGAAGTCTTCCGGTCAGGGCAGCTCAATGCCTCCTGAGACTCATTGCCCCGTTGCTGTAGAATCTGCAGAATATGAGGCAGCATAAGGCAGAATTATGCAGTAAAGTAAATGCTTTTTAATAACAGCAAGGGGAGCCGTATCTGCGGCTCCCCTTGCTGTTAGAGATGGAATGATATGGATAATGGTTATATTCCAACCTGACGTGAACCTCCAAGAAATGTAGGAAGTTCTTTTCCTTGTCTCATCCATGTCTTATACTCAGCTGTTGCTGTCCAGAATACGTCACCTGATGAATTCAGAGCTGTTTCGAGAGAATCCTGGATAACTCCAACGATGAAGCCAACTCCTACTACCTGCATGGCCAGGTCGTTGCTGATTCCGAAAAGGGAACATGCCATAGGTATCAGCATGAGGGAACCGCCAGCTACTCCGGAAGCTCCTGCAGCAGAGAGGGCTGCAAGAACACACAGAACAACGGAGGAGGCAATATCCACCTGTATGTGAAGAGTGTGGCAGGCGGCCATGGTCATTACAGCAATGGTAATAGCTGCGCCGTTCATGTTAATAGTAGCACCCAGAGGAATAGATACAGTGTACATATCTTCGTCAAGGCCTAATTTCTCGCAGAGTTTAAGGTTAACCGGTATGTTGGCTGCAGATGAACGGGTGAAGAAGGCCATGACAGCAGATTCCTTCAGGCATCTCATAAGCAGGGGATACGGATTTCTCCTGAGAATGATGAAACAGAGCAATGGGTTGACTATCAGCACAGCGAAGAACATGCATCCTATCAAAAGGAGAAGGAGAGAGCCATAGTCTTTGAAAATAGCCAGTCCGTTTGAAGAAACGTTGGTGAACATAAGTCCCATGATACCGAAAGGAGCAAGGTTAATGACCCATCTTACGGCCTGGGATACTGCGTCGGAAAGGTCGCTCATGAATCTCCTTGTTGAATCAGCAGCATAAATCTTCAGAGCAAGACCGAGAATGACTGCCCAGGCCAGTATGCCCAGATAATTGGCATTGACCAGTGCGCTGACAGGGTTGTCTACAAGATTCATCAGGAGATTGTGAAAAACCTCGGCAAAGCCGCTTGGAGGGTTTGTTTCAGAGGCTGCCGCCTTTGCAAATGTGATGGTCTGTGGAAAAATAGAGCTTCCCACAACTGCAGTTACACCTCCCAGTGTTGTTCCTGCAAGGTAGAGTACTATAACAAGACCGAAGCGGCGGTCCAGCTTGCTGGAACTCTGGCAGAGAGATGCTATGACGAGAACGAACACCAGAATCGGCGCAACAGCCTTCAATGCGCCTACGAACATATCACCGAAAACGCTTAGTCCCTTTGCTCCTGGAACAGCAACTCCAAGAGCAGCGCCGATGATCAGTCCAATTACAATTCTAACTATCAGACTGGTGTCGTTATACTTCTTTACGATACCCTTTAAGACGGACATGATTTTTCCTTTCTGAACTAAATAGTATTTCGTATTTCCTCGTTGTTCTTGCATTTTATTGTACCGTAGTACAATAAAATGCATTATTAATTGAGCGATAATACAATATCATATAAATGTGTTAGATACAAACTATTGATAAAAAGAATTTATATTTATAATAACAAAAAAATATACCTGGACTATGAAAACAGGGAAATTTCCGTGGAAGTCAGGAGCCTGTGAGATGTATACTATTAAAAGGATTTGCAGATGAACGTAGTTTCAGATGCTCTTGATCCTTTGATCTAAGAAAAGCGAAAGGAGTATTGCACTTATGAGGCAGGAAACAAAGTGTATTCAGGCTGGATATAACCCGGGAAATGGTGATCCGAGAATGATTCCTATTATTCAGAGCACCACCTTTAAATATGATACAAGTGAGGATATGGGCAAACTGTTCGATCTGGAAGCATCAGGATATTTTTATTCCAGGCTCCAGAATCCAACCAGCGATTATGTTGCTGCAAAAATTTGTGCTCTTGAAGGCGGTTCGGCGGCTATGCTCACTTCCTCCGGACAGGCGGCAAATTTCTTTGCAGTTTTTAATCTGGCCCAGGCAGGAGATCATGTTATTTCTTCTGCATCTATATACGGAGGAACATACAACCTGTTTAACGTTACCATGCGGAAAATGGGAATTGATTTTACCTTTGTGGATCCGGACTGCTCTGAAGAGGAATTAAATGAGGCCTTTAAACCTAATACCAAGTGTGTCTTCGGAGAGACCATTGCGAACCCGGCTCTGACCGTCTTCGATTTTGAAAAATTCAGCAAGGCAGCCCATGACCACGGTGTTCCTCTCATTGTGGATAATACCTTTGCTACTCCTGTAAACTGCAGGCCATTTGAATGGGGAACAGATATTGTAACCCATTCTACAACTAAATACATGGACGGCCATGATGCAACAGTAGGGGGCTGTATTGTAGATTCCGGAAAATTCGACTGGATGGCCCATAAGGAAAAGTTTCCTGGACTTTGCACCCCGGATGAATCATATCACGGCATCACCTATGCAGAGAAATTCGGCCAGGAGGGGGCTTATATAACAAAGGCTACAGCTCAGCTCATGAGAGATTTCGGGGCAGTTCAATCTCCTGTTAACGCCTATCTTCTGAACCTGGGACTGGAATCCATGCCGGTCAGAATGAAAAGGCACTGTGAGAACGCTCTCAAGCTTGCTGAATTCCTTGAGGCAAATGATAAAGTATCCTGGGTTGAATACCCGGGTCTGCCTTCAAACAAGTATTATGAAAGGGCAAAAAAATACATGCCAGAAGGAACCTGCGGAGTTATTTCCTTCGGTGTAAAAGGGGGAAGGAAAGCGGCAGAGGAGTTTATGAAGCATCTCAAAGTTGCCATCATAGCCACCCATGTTGCTGATGCACATTCATGCGTACTTCATCCGGCTTCTTCAACTCACAGGCAGCTTTCAGATGAAGAACTGGTTGCAGCAGGAGTTGCGCCTGATCTGGTAAGATTCAGCTGCGGAATAGAAAATATAGAAGATATTATCGAAGATGTATCGAAGGCTCTCGAGAGCATATAAGTATCTTTAGATAGTTAAATAAATATGGAGCAGGGGATACCGGTGATACGGTGCCCCTGTTTTTTAGTGAATCGAAAGAAATACAGCTAGAAAAAACGCCCCGGATAAACCGGAGCGCCTTTCCTAGCTTTGATTTTTTTTGGATGAAGTAGTAAATGTGATAAATAACTATAGCGATAATTGCGTTTGTGATTTAACCCCAGAATGACTTTATCTGACCATAAACGATCATTGCCATGAAGATAGGTCCAAGCCACTTGATGCAGAAGTCGTAGAAGCCCTTGGTCTTGAATACTCCGCCAGGAGCTGATGAAGCAACTTCATCATCAATGTAGTGAGGAACAACCCATCCAAGCAGGATAGCCATGATAAGTCCGGTAAGAGGCATCAGGATTCCTTCTGCCAGGCAGTCCCAAACGTCCAGAACGCTGCCCTGTCCGAAGAGGTGGAACCAGTTCATCTTAGGGTTTCCGCCCAGGCAGTCAAATACTGTCAGGAAGTTGCCGATGAATGCTACAGCGCACATGATCGAAGAAACTACTACTCTGTTTGCAGACTTTCCAGCCTTGATTCTGGAGTCCAGAATAGCGGAAATACCAGCCTCCATCATTCCGATGGAAGAAGACAGTGCTGCAAAGAATACCAGCAGCCAGAACATGAGCTGGAAGATTCTTCCTGCAAATCCCATGTGCTGGAATACAGTAGTCATGGATACGAACAGCAGTCCAGGACCAGCACCAGGCTCCAGGCCGAATGCGAATACTGCAGGGAAGATAGCCATTCCGGCAAGTACTGCTACCAGAGAGTCACCAGCGGTGATAATAGCAGCATCCTTCTCCAGGTTCTCTTTCTTGCCCAGATATGAACCGTAGGCAATGATGCATCCAGAGGACAGTGACAGTGAGAAGAACATCTGTCCGCCAGCCAGTGAAACTACATCGAAGAAGCTCTGCTTCCACATTGTAAGGTCAGGGCTGAACAGGAACTTAAGTCCAGGACCTGCGCCAGGCAGTGTGCAGGATCTGATTACTACGATGATCAGAAGGAAGAAGAGGGCAGGCATTGCGACCTTGCAGAACTTCTCGATACCGCCGGATACTCCGCCGAATACGATGACAGTTGTAAGTGCAAGGAACAGTACCATCCACATTATTCCCTTGCCTACCTGACCAACACTGATCATGTCGCCGAACATCTGTCCAGGATTCATGGATTCGATATCTGTCTTGCTGGAGAAAAGTCCGATAACAGAATCTACCAGGTACTTGGTGATGTATCCGCCGAATGTGCAGTAGAAAGCAATCAGGAACCAAGGAACTGCGGTCTGCAGAACACCGTTGAAGGTGAATCTGTGATCAGCTTCCTTGTAGGCTTCAATGGCAGCCTTCTGTGTCTTACGACCAAGAGTAATCTCGGAAAGCATCAGAGGATATCCTACGATTACTGCCAGGATGATGTAGATCAGCAGGAAGGCAAATCCGCCGCCGATTCCCATCTTGTAAGGGAATGACCACAGGTTACCCAGTCCTACAGCTGAACCAAGAGAGGCCATCAGGAATCCAAAGTTGGAATTAAATTGGCCTTTATTGTTGTCTTCCATAGTTACCTCCATATAATGAATAACCAAAGCTTTTATGCACAAATTATAAAACCTGTACAATATGTTGTCAATATGATGAAGTGCATCACACAACCGAGATATGGGGTTCACATAATAGTCACGTTTAATTTCATCAGTATAAAAATGCCGTAAAAATCAATGGTTTAATGCGTTCACACAAATTACAACAAGAAAAATGTATCGTGCACCAATATCTGTGCACGATACACTAATTTTGAATAAAAAATGTATATAAAGAATTTTTTATGTTTATTCATTAACAAATTAATTCAGGTTAAATTAATTCCAGCCTATTCTGTAAGGCCCATGATCTTCCACCAGTTTTAATCAGATTCATCAAATAAAAATCCCCCTCCATGGTTAATGAAAGGGGATTGATTTAAATGCTGTATTACATTACTTATTACATACTGCCTGGAGATTTTACGGTGTAGCAGTTCCGCCGCCGGTAGTACCACCTCCAGTGGTTCCTCCGGTTGTGCCGCCGCCGGTAGTACCACCGCCTGTATTTCCTCCAGTTGTGCCGCCAGTATTTCCGCTATCCGGCGTGGATGGGGTAGTTGGTGTCGATGGCGTTGAAGGTGTTGTCTGAGTAGTAGTTTCTTCTTTCTTTTCCTCTTCCTTCGTAGTGGTTTCTTCCTCCACCTTCATAACAAGCTTCTGAACACCGGTTTCTGTTCCCTTTGTAAAGTACTCTCCATTTGACTTAACTACATCTGAAGGCATTTTCTTATAGGATCCGGTTTTTGCCTTCGGAATCTGGTTCATGATCTTGCCCCAGAGAGCGGCTGCCATGTTGGACATGCTGGTCAGCTTGATGTTTACGTCCGATCCAATCCAAAGTACAGCAGTATAGTGCGGCGTAAATCCGTCAAACCAGATATCGTAGTTATCATTTGTTGTTCCGGTTTTTCCTCCTGCCTGAACTCCCGATATTGCAGCAGGCTGACCAAGTCCGTTAGAAACTACGGATTTCAGAAGGTCTGTCATTATCCATGCCACACCTTCATCCAGAACTTTGTGAGAACTGGATTTGGATTTAAGGAGAACTTTTCCGTTCCTGTCGGTTACCTTTGTATAAGCAACTGAATCTTTTCTTACTCCTCCGTTAGGGAAGGATGCGTAAGCCTGGGCCATTTCCAGAGGTTTAACACCGTGGGTGAAACCGCCAAGAGCGAGAGCAGCAGGGGTCATGTCGTTTGAAGACTCAGATGTATCTGTTACAACTGTAGTGAGTCCGAATTTCTTCAGCATTTCAGCAGAATATTCGTTTCCAACCTGCTGCTGTATCTTTACAGCACAGGTGTTGATGGACTGCTGAAGGGCTTTTCTAAATGAAACAGAACCGACGAAATTGTTTTCAGCGTTCTTAGGCCACTGCTGTCCTCCAAAGTACAGAGGCTCATCTACGATGGTTGATGCAGCAGTCAGGTAATCACCGTACCCGGAAGTTCCCTGCCTGGAGTTGCCTACATTATGGTAGGAGAATTTCTGTCCTTCAGCCTGAAGCTCATAACTCTTCTGAAGAGCTGCACCATATACACTGAGAGGCTTGATGGATGATCCTGACTGTCTGGTGTGGATTGTTCTGTTATAAAGCTGACGGCCCACTACGTTTCGTCCGCCTACCATTGCCTTTATGTGACCAGTGCCGTTTTCAACAATGACCATGGCTGCCTGAGGCTGCATAACCTTTGAAGGCAGTGAGTACACGTCCTGGGTCAGGATAACCTTGCTTCCATCAATCTGTATCTGCCCCGGATATTTCTTAAAGAATTTGGAGGAGATAACAAGGTCGTTATTCTTGTCCAGTTTCTTATATTCAGCCGGAATCTTAATATAGCCTCCTGGATATACGTTGAGAACTCCATCTTCATTGATGAATGTCTGCTTGAATTCAAGGCTGTAGTCAACTATTCCGTTAGACTCGGTTCTGTAAATGTTCAGCCTGTGTCCCCGTTTGATGGTTACAGAGCCGTTCTTGTTTACAGTTGCCTCATCTGGTCCCATGATGAAATTGCCGCTGCTGTCGAAGAAATTGCTGTATTTGTAAAGCATTACATAGCCGGAAGAATCCAACATGTTCCCATTTCCGTCATATCTGAATCCGGTGAGGGAAGGGAAGTTGGACTCATCTTTAAACTCTTTCACAATTGCATTCTGTGCATCTGAATCCAGAGTTGAGTAGATGTTCAGACCGCCTGTGTAGATCATACGGCTGGCTTCTTCTTCGGTGATGTTGTACTTCTTCATCAGATCTTTCTTTACTTCATTTACCATGTAATCAGTAAAGTAAGAATCATTGCCTGTTGTAGTCTTGATATCAGGATTAATGAAGTCTATGAGAGGCTTGTTGTAAACCTGGTCATGCTGCTCCTTTGTAATGTATCCCTGTTTCTCCATCAGGTCCAGACATGTCTGACGTCTGTCCTTTGACATATCGTTACAGATGTAGGTGTCAGGCTCTCTCATTATTATGTTAGTGTCACCTTCGGTTACTGTGCTGCTGTCAGCCAGTTTTACCAGAGCGTAACTGTCAGGAGCCTGTGGAAG
>Ga0256404_1009329_pt1 | contig 14143 bp, 30 predicted proteins | sample RumenRJG_01DNA_FD_185990 | JGI IMG/M metagenome (GOLD analysis project Ga0256404, IMG submission 185990) | Bovine rumen microbial communities from Lethbridge, Alberta, Canada - RJG_01 | ecosystem: Host-associated > Mammals > Digestive system > Stomach > Rumen | place: Canada: Alberta | collected...
GGTCAGTCAGCACCAAATCCACCGAACCATCAGGAATATTCTTCATCAATTCAAGACAATCGCCTTGTTGCAACCAAATCATCTGTTACACCTCGCATCAATCGCCGCCTGTCTGCTGATTAAATCACTCATCCTGTTTACCTCTCATATCTGCCCCGCAAGAAGGACACCAATGATAATCTTTAATAAAATCAATAAACTTATGCTTATAATCCCACGGCACAAAGAATCCACATTGGTCGCACCAGTAACCATCACACATAGCAATGTCGTGTTCTCCGTATATCCATTCACCTTTCGGGCGTTCCGACTGTGCGGACGGCAATGAATCAAGGATGTCTGCGTCCTTCTGCTTTCTCTCTGCCATCGTCATAGTATACTTTCCCTGCCGTTCAAGCATTGTGCCATCCTCACAGATGGCTTTTATTGCCGCCTGTCTGCTTATGGTATCTCCAACCATTTCCTCTTTGGAAACACTTGGCTGTGCTGGCGGCAACTGCAAAAGCATCCTGTGCGCCTCGCTTTTGTCCTTTGCTTTCCGCATGGCTTCAATCGCCGCCTGTCTGCTGATGGTATCGTTCAGTTGTTCGGAATTTCCGAACAGTTCATTCTCAGTCATGGCGTTTCACCTTCCTTCAAAAAGATTTCCTCAACAATCCGCAATGCTCTCCGCAGCCCTTCAACAATCATGATTGCATTGGTTTGCACCTCATGTGAGTGTTTATCACTGTTCTCTCGCAATTCCGCAATCTCCGCATTGATTGCCGTTCGGATGCGGTTCAATGTTTCGTCAGTCATGCGCTTCACCGTCCTTCCTCATGTCCGCACCGCACATCGGGCAAAACTCAAACATTGGCTGTCCCATAATTGTCGGTTGTCCTTTGTGTCCGTTCCCACAAGCAGAACAAATAAAAGCCTCTCCGTTCCATTCCCACCGTCCATGTCGTACCGGGACTGCATCCACGGTCGGAGCATCGTCAAGCCATCCGCAGAAATCCATCTTGGAGTAAATGCGGTCATACTCACAGGAGCGGTATCCTGTTTGACAGTCCTTGCAGTCCTCTGCCATACCGTAATCGGCTTTCAGCGCGTCAACGTCAATCAAGCGACACACTCTACACCACCTTTCTAAACAATCTTTCGCCACGATCACCGCGCCAATATCGATTGTTTAATGTGCTTCTATTAATTCCTGTAATATTTGCCCATTCTGTGACGTTGTGCGTTTTTCCGTCCCACTCTATAAGAACACTGTTTCTGCGATTTTTATCCTGTTCAAACATTGTTGCCCACCGACAATTATTCGGGGCGTAATCGCCATCACTGTCAATCCTATCAATGGTTGCACCATCAAAGAATGGATGCCGTTTTACCCATGCTTCAAATGTCAAGATGTTGTGCCATTCATCACAAACCTTAATGCCCCTACCGCCATAGTATTTATAGCTTGGGTCTTTCTTACGGTAGCATCTGCTCATCATGCATCGATAGCTGTTGTACCAAGGTTCTTTATAAAACGACCGTCCTTTAATCAGTCTCATCTTTCCACTCCTGTACTGTCAGCATTAAAATGCTTGCTACAGCTTTATCTCGTTTTTTAGCTTGTTCTTTTATCCAACTGACCGGGACAGCGTCCACGGTCGGCATCTCCTGTATGATCCCGTAAGCCTCGCCCAATGTCTGCACGGGTGCAAGCAGATTGAATAACTTCCCCCGGCTGATTAAATCACCCATGCATACCCCTTTCTGCGCCGTTTCCCGGCGTTTTGATCTCGTTCTCGTAAATATACCCATCCTCACCCGTTTCGGGGCTTCTCCGGGCTTCTACAGGCTCACAGCGGCTCATTTTCTTCACAGCGTCCTGCGGCTTCGGAAGTGTGCCGTCCTCAATTTCAAGGGCGCACAGGAAAAAGAGATTACATAAGCAATGCCACAGGTGCGGCAGGTTGCTTTCATCATCCATCCCGTAAGGCTCTCGGCAGTATCGGATAAAGTGCCGCAGTGCCGCATCCTTGTACCTGTCCTTTTCTACCCGTTTCCAGTTGTCCACTTCAACGTACTTCTGCACCCCGTACATCCTGATAGCCGCCACAGCTTCAACGGCTTCTGTAGGAACGAGGGTCAGCCGTAGCTTTCCCCCGTCTGCTTTTGCGCTCTGATCCATTAGTCGCTCTCCTCTTCGTCTCTGTCGATCCTGTCAACCGGGTTCAGGCAATCTGATTCCCGGTATATCCGCATCCAGTCATCCAGTGTCATGGTGACCAACCACTCACAACGGTTCTTCCTGTGGAACACGCAGGGAATTTCAGCAGAACGGGCATCCCGTTTTGACTGCGCCATTGCGTCATAGATGTTCAGTCGCTCAACGTGCTTGCACTCAATGTGAATTCCCGGAAGTCCAATGACATCCGCATCACCAAACACGCCGCAGTATTGAACGCCCCTTTGTGCGCTGAACCCGTAATCCCGAAGAATTCTTGCAAGTTCCAATTCTGACCGCTTCCCCTTTGCTCTACTGTTCATATACCGAGTACCTTCCTGCTGATTTCCAGTGTCTCTGCTTCAATGTCCGTATCCCGCCCGGTAAAGTTGGCAAAACGTGTCGTTTTAACCGTCTGTGCGCCTTTCTGCGGGGCTTTATCCTGCTGACCTGATAACCAATTAACCACAAACCTCAAAACGCCTTTACGGGTCTTTCTGCGGTCTTTATTGGCATCCAACCAACCAACCATTTTCCGCAGTTCTGAGATCACATTGACAGCGGGATACAGTTCAGTCCATTTGTCTATATCAGGCTGTGTAATGGGGTACAAAGTACCATCATTCAACGGAAGTGATATGACGGCGGGCAAAGGAGCTTTCAGCTCCGTGCCTATAGCTTTTATATTTTTATCATTATCATTTACATCTATATTTACATTTACATTATGTTGCCCGGTGTTCAACGGTGCTGAACACTGTTCAACAGTGTTTAACGGTGTTCCCTTCTGCTTCTTTCCGTTGGCTTTCGCCGCACGGACTTCAGCACTCTTCTTTCCTGCTTCTGACTTCTTTCGGATTGATTCTTCCCGCTGTTCTGCACAGTAGTCCATGTCGTGCTTGATTGATAAAAACACCACCCGGATCAGGATGTCCATTTCTGGAACGATCCCGGTTTCCTGATAATCAAGGATTGCTTGGAACAGCAGACCCTTCTGCTCGTTGGTCAGTTCCTTGACCACCTCGTTTATTTTCGTGAACAGTATGAAACTGCTGTTCTTTGGTTCCATCGCCCCTGCTCCTTTCTCCCCTTCTGCCGGGGGTGCGACAGAAGGGGGATAACAATGCCCTTCAACATGAGTCGTGACACATCATCCTTAAAAGGGCTGACAATAGTGACGCCGTAGAACCTTACTGAAGGGTTCCGGGTTACTGAAGGTAGTTTTTCCCGTATGCCTGTCTGAAACGCTGTACAGCGGCTTCAGGGGCTTCAAACGGGAGCGAATAGTGGTGTATCCACACCAGTTCGCCAATGATATGAACAAGGGTTGCCATGTCCGCATTGTTGTGGACTGCATTCACCCCTTCCCGGTGATGTTCCGCACAAAGCGGAATAATCATCCCGTCTTTTGTTGACCGTTTTCTGTTTGATCCTGAGAAAACATGATGTCGTTCCGCAGGTCTGCCGCAGATGATGCAGTGATCTAAATCACTTGTAATAATGCTCTTCAAGGTGGATGCCACAAGCCTTCGCCTCTCTTTCCGCACCTTCAATCAGCCGGGACATTTCCTGCGTGTTATAGGTGCTACTGCCCCGCATTACGATGTAGGTTCTCCACGGAGTGCCGTCCCGTCCTTCCTTTACCTGAGAGGTGGGCTTGACGTGAAATGTCTCCGACTCCTGTATGGTTTCATCTCCGTCAGGCAGGACAACCATCGCAACCTTCCCGGACACCATGAACGGGTATCCGTAATGTGCAAGCAGATGGTTATGCATCCATGCGATGCTCTGCTTCGCAACGTGAGCTAATTCGGTGACATAGCACCAGTACAGTGCGTTCTGATCCAGATTGCGCTTCTTGCGGTGCTTCTTGATGATGACATCAACTTCCTCGTTCTGAAGCTCCTCATACCCGGCAAGGATTCGGCTGTCGGTTTCCACCTGAACCAGATACCGCCCGGAAGTGGTGTCCCGTAAAACGGACTTGATCTTTCCTGTGCCTTTCACTTCTGCCGTCCTTTCATGCTCTGCGCCCATGCGACACAAAGCTGACCGTAATTCAGTTCCGACACCGCCTTGACGCTGTAGTAATCGCACAGCCGCTTCAGGTTATCGCCCTTGTAGTAGGCTTCACAGGCTTTCACCATATCCGCAACCGGGGGATAGCCAGAAGACTTCTCTTCAACCTTGCCCCTGTCAGCTTTTCCTTTTTCCACCTGCTGTCTGTATTCGTCTGTATCAGGGTCTTTCGTATCATCAAGAAGAAACAGACCGTTCAGGGCATACTTCCGGGCGTAACTGCTAGTTGCCCCGGTGACCTGTGCGTCATCCATGCCCTTTTTTGTTTCAGACTCCCTTGCCAGAGCGGTGACAGAAACGGAATTCGGAGCGGTCTTGCTCTCGACATCAATCAGGGTTGCAGTAGCCTTGACGTAAATCCTGCCGCCGATCTCTATGACCTCATCGCTCAACATTAAGGCGAGCTTGTATTCCTTGCCGTAGGGCTTGAACGCTTCGCAGATTCCTTCTGCGTTCCTGTAGCTGTATTTTCCGAAGCTGTTGTACAAATTCTTCGGGGCTTTCATTTCCGACTGAACGCTTGCCAGTTTTTCATAAATTGTCATCAGTATTCCTCAGCTTTCTCTTCTTCGACATCCCATTCCCACACGGAAGGGTCACTCATGATCCGCTTCAAAACCTTCTGCGCTTCTTCCTTAAAGTCATCTTCACCCCGACCTTCAACCCTGAAGCATACCGTCAGGCTGTATTCCACTATCCCGTCTTTCACGGGGTACTTCTCGTCAAGGTACTGCTGATACCTTTCGGCATCTGTTACCGGGTCACCTGTTGCCATGTACATTGCTTTTCTCCTTCCTTGTGCTATACTCAAGGAGAAGCATTTTGCTTCACCTTCTTACCGTGCCGCTCAAGCGTCTTCCCGGACTGAGCGGCATTTTTCGTACCAGTCATCCACCTGCTCCATCATCATGTTCACCCATGCGTCAATCTTTACGGTCGGCGGGGCTTCGCAGGTCAGCGGGATCGTTTTGATCTTCCGCTGAAACATCGTCAGCACCAGTTCGGTGCAGGTCTTATCCCACGCTTTCCAGAAAGTCATGCCTTTTTGCCCTTTCGCATTTTCTTCTGCCGTTCCGCTTCGTATAAAGCCCGGCTATTCACAGTGAAGGTGATATCATGCCGATTCTTGCAGAGGCTTATGAGGTACGCCGTTTCCCTTGTGGTCACCTGCCACAAGTCCCAGAAAAGGTCTGTGCCGCTTCGCTTGATAGAATCAGGCATCTTCGTTTTCCCCCGTCAGGTCTTCCCAGAATTTCCGGGATAAAGGATCATTGGCGCAGTACATTCCGAAGGCTACGATAAACGGCACAAACAGTACGATCACATCCATGCTCATGCCCCCTTTTTCTGCATAGCCTTGAGGTTGCGCTTCATAGCAGTGACCTCTGCCTTTCTGCGCTTCAATTCCTCTTCAGCCTTGATGATGTCAGCTTCAAGCTGTTCCTGTTCTGAAGGTCTGTTGTGTAGGGCGTTGTCTGCCGCAATCCGAATTGCTTCAACCACGTTGTCGCTGATGGGTGCGCATAACGGAATCCACCAGTCTAAATCGTAGTTCAAGCCAGAATCCCAACCATTGTTATACAGCCGCACATCCACTGCTCCGACATGACCTACAAACTCAAAAAACATTGTTGGAGCAGTCCCGGTTTCTTCTTTCTTTCTTGCACCATACCCGTTGCAAAGAAGTACGATATCAAGCAGTTCATGCAGTTTCCTGCGATTCTCAGCTTCATCAAATTTCATCTTGCTTCTCCCTTCCTTATGAACACCTCATAGTGTTTGATACCGTGATTACTTGCTGACCCGTGGTCAGGATAAAGAATGTCTATGTGTCCGTAGGGCGTTCCCCTGTCTTCCACCACATACTCCTGACCGTTTATCTTAAGAACCGTTCCGAACGGTAATCCACCCACCGCCACAGTTCTTCCGGGAACCATCGGCGCACCTGATGCGGTTCGTCCTGCGTTCCTGCCGTTACATCTGCGGCAGGGGCAGTACCCGGTAGTCTTCCACTTTCCAAGGTATTGCCACCGTTCCCCGACAGGTTCGACCATGACCGCATCTGGCATCGTTGCGACCTGTGTTTCATTCACCGCTGTGGGCGGTTCTGCGCCCGTCTGAGGCGTTTCAGGTATCACCCCGACATATTCACACCGGGGCGGGATGGATACGCTTGTAGCGGCTTGTGGGCGGCTTGCTGAAAGCATTAAACCGATTACAATGCCAAGCATCACCAGAACCACATTCCACAGCACGTTCAGGGCTTCTTCTGCCAGATCACGGTCGACTTTGTTCAGTGACTCAATGCGCCGCTGTTCCCTGCGCCTGAGTTCTTTTTCCAGTTTCGTCATTCGCTTTCCTCTCTTCGGTTGTCAATGTTCATTCCCTCATAAAAAGGGCTTTGTCCTCTTCTGAATACCGCAATACCCGGAAGATTCGCATAAGTTGCGGGTATGTCCACAGCCCGTCCCGCTTGCGCCGCCTGAATGTCCTTTCGTCCATCCCGATGCGCTCCGCAAGGACTGCTTGCGGCATCCTCGCCTGATAGCATCTGTCCTCAAGCAGTTTGGTGAACCGCTTTGTATAAAACAACGGGTCAGCCTTTGCCATTTGTCTTTACCCGGTTCAGATATATTTGACCTTCACCGTAAAATAAAGCCCCGACCGTCAGCCCGTAATACTCAGCGATCCTCTGCTTCATCGCATCGCCCGGGATGGATACGCCCGTTTCATAGCTGTGAAGCAACTGCTTGGAGATGCCCAAGTCCTTCGCCACGGAAACGCCTGTGCGCTTGCCACGCAACTTTCGCAGTGTCCGTGCGACCTTTGCCTTGTCTATGTCTTACCCCCTTTCTGAACACCAACTCGTTACAATACTCATTATAATGGCTTTGCCAAAAAATGTCAATCGTTATTTTACTATAAACAGAAAAATCTTTTTTACTTCAAAAACAGCTTTATTTTCGAATCCCATCCACTCCGCTTACGCAGGAAAAAGGAAAAGCAGGGGAAACCGCTTCCCTGCTTATCTTTTTGCCCCGTTTCCCGGTCATCCCTGTCCGGGCGGTGGTCAATGCCGCCCGGTGGAATTTGGCACGGGATTCGGCACGTTATGCCGCAAGCCCCTTCTCGACCGCTTCAATGATGCTGTGGGCGGTCTTCTGAATCCCGGCAAGGCTTTTCTTAAACACTTCCATGTCACCATCTGCCCAACTTGCCACATACCCGAAGCTGTAATCATCAGATTCGATCCCGAAGTAGTTGCAGACCGTGAATGCCACGGATTCGGCTTCGACCTCTGCCTTGTCCCGGTCAGCTTCATCCTGATGCATCATGCTGTGCGTGATCTCATGCACCAGTGTCTTGATGGTCTGCGCTTCGCTCATGCCCTTACGGATTGCAATGCGCTTCTCCTCCCGGCGGTAATATCCGTTCGCCCCGTTCGTGATATCCTCTTCCCCGACCGGGACGGGTGCAACACCCTTCAGCACCGTCATCAGCTTTCCGAAGCCATCAACACTTCCGTCCAGTGTCTTGCACAGGGTCGGCAGGTCTTTCCCGTCAGTCTGTGCAATGTCGAACACCGGGACAGCCCGGAAGGTTGTCCAGTGGACTTCCTTCTCTTCCACAGTGCCGTCAGCCTTTTTGACTTCCATCTGCTTCTTGTGGGGGCAGGGGGCGAGGATGCTGATTGCCTTTTCGCCCTTCTTGACCTGCCGTCCCATGCTCTGCCATGTCTTGTATCCTGCGACCCGCTTCGCTGTGGGGTACTGCATCAGGATCAGGATGCAGTTATTGAAGCTGTACTGATGAAAGCGGCTCAGTGTCTTCAGGTACTCCGTCCATGAATCGCTGTTCAGCAGGTTCTTGATTCCCTCTTCCAGTTTCTCGGTGATTCCTTCGATCTTTTTCATTTTGCGTTCTCCCTTCGGTGTGGTGCTTTCGTGTTCCCCTTACACTATCTATTATAAGCCTTTTTAAATAAATGTCAACAACTATTTGCGGAAAACAGAAAAAAATTACCGGGCAGGTATCCCGCCCGGTTTCCTTTTTAAGTATTTGCAAGCAGTGCCGCTTTTACTTCCTTCAACGTGTGGTTGCACCGCTCATCGGAATCATGTAACCACCTGCCGTCTGCGAACTTCACATCCCAATCATTAGCACCGCTCACGAAGCTGTGGTACAGGCACTCACCGTCTGGGCTATACCCGGTTGTGCTTTCCTCTTTGTACGCCCACATCCCGTTGGCGCAGTACTTCGCTCCAACCTTGAAACAGACATACCCGGTGTACCCCATCAGGATTGCGGTCTCAAGAAACTTCCGCATCTGCTTCAGCTGACTGACGCTGAGATAGTCGTTCCACCAGTCAAAAATTGACAGTTCGCCACAGATGTCATAAATGCGCCACCGCATTTTTAATCCTTTGTGGTTGTCTGCGTACTCCTCACCCTCAAAGATCATATCGTTAACCTTTACAAGCACTTCCTTTGCGTTCATTGCGTTCTTCATTGTTATTCTCCCTTCGGTGTTTGTTATCAGCTATCCCTTACACTATCTATTATAAGCATTTTTAAATAAATGTCAACACCTTTCTGCAGTTTATTGCAAATTATTTTCGCAACAAAAAAAGCCGGGTTTCCCCGGCTTATGAATACGCATACATGATTGCCCTTGCCACCACATCCGACAGGCTTTTCCCGGTGCGGGCGGCTTCTCGCTTCGCGATCTCTATGACCCCTTCCGATAAGCTGAAGGTTCGCACTACCTTCTTTCCTTCCTGCACCTTTCCGAAGAACGCCGCAAAGGTCTTCTTGTCATCCGTCCGGGATGCCCATTCCTTCGCCTGATCGTAGATCAACGGCGTGATGCCCTCGTCATCAGCGAGGAAAAATTCCCCGCTCCTCTTCCGATAAAGGGTCTCGCCCTCAATGGTCAAGACCTTGAGGGCTGTGTCTGTATTGTACCGCTTCGTCTTTGTCCGTATCTCCATTACTGCTCCCCCTTCCCGGTGTTCAGGTCATCCAGTTCGTAATCATCCAGTTCCCGGTCTGACAGCGGGCGGCTGTACACAACTATGTCATGGTACTTCATGCCACCGTCTTCCCTTCCGACAAGCCCTTCCTTCGGCTGACAGCCGGGGCTGAAGCCCCGTAGCCGCATCCCGTATCTGTATTCCATGTTTACCCCCTTTCAGATATACCTGTATGTACCTTCCGGGCTAACCAACGCCGTCCGCATTGAAATCCTGCCGCAGTCATCCCATGTCAGTTCCCGTAAGCTGATTTCCTCGCCGTAATAGCTTGCCATACCCTGCGCCACCCGGAACGCCGTCCGCAGGTCTCTGTCACTGTATGATCCGCACTCAGAAAGCCTTGAAACATCGTAACGCTTTTTCATTGCTGTTCTCCCTTCGGTGTATGTTATCAAGTACCCCTTACACTATCTATTATAAGCATATTTAAATAAAAGTCAACCCCTTTTATGGAATTTTGCAAAATAAAAAAGACCCGGATTGCTCCGAGCCTTTACACCGAAGGGAGAAGCCACGCCTGACCGCTCCCGGTATCATAGTAGCGCATCCCCCTTCGGTTGTCAACTGCTCAGTCTTTTTCCCAATAAAAAAAGACCGGGAGCATATAGCCCCCGGCTTTTCATTAGATCGCTTCTTCATAAATCTCTAAATGTGGGAAGTATGTATCATACTGCTTTTGCCATTCCCCACGTTCATCGACAAAGTAATAGAAGTGCTGTCCCGCTTTGTCAGGTCGCGGCTCTCTGATATATGCTGTCCGTGCCATTGCCCCGGATGAGGTCAGATAGTACATTCTGCCCTTATCATCTGCGACCCACTGAGAAGCACACATACCACCATCCCCGGCAAGATAATACCAGTCACCCGTGGAATCCTTGAACCACCCCCGGATCATATGCCCGGAATTATCAAAAACGTACCACCGACCGCCATCAAACACCCATTCATCATGGGCATATTCGCCGCCCTTCTTGCGGTATAACCATGCATCCCCGTCTTTGAACCATCCGGGTGCATAGTCATGTGCGGACACACAGCCCATGTAAGCGCACCAACTCACAAACATGGCGCACCACTCAGCCGGGTTGTAGCCCCACCCACAGGATTTTGCCCATGCGCCGAACTTGGTGTAGTTGCCGCCACCGTCATGGTCGGTGCGGAAGGATTCCAGATCACGGTTGCTGTTCTTTTCCCGGTATCCCACCTGTGAACGGGCAATAGCTATGAACTGTTCAGCACTACAGGTTTCGGCGCAGAAATCAGGGTACACAAATCCGTCAACGTGGTTGCCGCCGCCGATCTGCGCCGGGGTCAGATTGTGGTGAACGATTCGCACCTCATTCCCGCTGTTCCCTTCGACCGTGTGGAAATCCCACGCACCGTTTCGGAATTCGCAGTCAACCACGATACCTGTATGACCGATGCGCCCCTTAGAAGCTACATAGTATTCGATTATAGCCCCCACACGGGGTTCTTTGCCGTACCTCTTAGCTTTTACTGCCCGTGACTTTAAATCAGGCGTATACGCCGTATAGCCGCCGTGGAGAAGCTGTTTGCCTCGTTCGTAGTTGGTCATTCTGCGCCCCCGTCCTTGTAATAATTAAGGGTGCTGACACCGATCAGAACGCCGATAAGCGTTCCCAATGAATTCAGGGTGATGACGATTGCATCCACGTTCTCCCACCCCCACGCCGGGGCAACACGACCCACGAACCACGCACAGGCAGGAAGAACAATCAGACCGATCCATTTTAAAATATCGTACACAGCGTCAGGAATTTTCATCTTTCCCCTCTCTTTCTTCAGGCATTTTCAGCAGTTTTTGATACAGTTCGCTTGCCACATCGTTACCGCCTAACCCGTCATGGTATGCCTTGTACACCCGTTTAACGCTTTCCTTGGCGTATATGGGGCAATACCCACGGTCAGAATAACGGTTGTAGTTATTAATGATTGATTCACGGAGAAGGGACTGCACCCCTTCCGCAATCGCTTTGTTACGGTCTTGCTCCTGTCGGAGTTGGTCACGCATCAGCTTGAACAGCCAACTCAATACGGCAAGCACAGCCGTGAAAAACCACTCAAGCCAGTGCGCCGAAATAAATGAGATGATTTCCATACGTCCCCCCTGTGATGTCAAAGTGTAAGTTCGAGGCTCACAAAAAGGCATCCATCGCTGAACGCCCCAATACTTGCCCCTTTGTACCGACTATCAAGCATGACTTCCCTGTGGGTATCGCTCCGCATCCATGCTCTGACAATTTCAGAAGCTGTCTTATATCCTCTGGAAAGGTTTTCGCCATAGATGGAATCGTTTGCTGTGAAATACTGCGTTCCGTTTGGTCTTGTATGACTCCATAGAACAGACGCTTCCTTTGCCCTGAGTTCTGATGCCTGTGCTATGTCATCCCTTGCGGAAAGCGCACAAGCACCGACCTTCTGCCGCTCCGCATTAATCAGCGAGAGTATTTGCGCTTGTATAGTCATTGCGCTCACTCCTCGACATAGGTATAGGTGGACGAGGAAGGATAGTTTGCCGCTGATGTGTATGCACTGAGCGACCCTGTGGGAACGTAGATGATGCAGTCTGTCTGAAGGCTTTTCCATGCGTTGGAATTAGCACATGTGGGCGGCGTAGTAGGCTTAAAGTGAATTTCCCCAAGTCCATAATCGGTGCTAAACGCATAAGTGCCGATGCTTGTCACTCCGCTTGGAATCGTAATGCTTGCAAGGGAATAGCAACTCTGAAACGCATAATTGTCAATGTTTATCACCCCACTCGGTATCGTAATACTTGAAAGAGCATAGCAATACTGAAACGCATAATTGCCAATTCTTGCCACTCCGCTTGGAATCGTAATGCTTGCAAGGGAATAGCAACTCTGAAACGCATAACTGCCAATGCTTGTCACTCCATTTGGTATCGTAATGCTTGCAAGGGACGAACAGTTGGAAAACGTATAATTGACAATGCTTGTAACCCCACTTGGTATTGTGACATTTGCAAGAGCATAGCAATACTGAAACGCATAAGTGCCAATGCTTGTCACCCCACTCGGTATCGTAATGCTTGCAAGGGACACACAATAGTAGAAGGCATGATCGCCGATATTTATACCTGTACCAAGTTCGACTTTAACCAAGGCACTGCTGTATACTCGGTGAATATTTTGTGTGGTGTTATTTGCCTTACGCAGTAGATACGTTGTATTTGTAGTCCCAATAATCTGTGCGCTTCCACTTGACACCGACAGCGTTATCATGTAATCGCCGCCGCTTGCATACACATGGTCTGCGACCTTTGCCGTTGTTAAGGAAGTTCCTGTCAGTGTACTTGTGGCAGACCCATCTCCCCAATCCACCACGACTGTGCCATTCAGACCAATGCCAAGATACGGATGCAGTCTGCCCTCTTCAAAGTGGCAATACAGCCGTGTCTTTCCGTCATCTGTCACATACATCTGCCCGACAAAGATATCTCCGTCAGGAACAGCCGTAAGCTGTGCATCAATCTCCGCTTTCGTCCAGTTCCACCCCTGTGCGGTCAACCCCGTATGGGAAGGATTTGACGGCAATGCGGTAACACTTGCCCACTCGGATGCAGTGTAGCTGTGGAGAATAGTTCCATCGTAGTCGATGAAATTGATCTGTTTTTCTGTTACAGGTTCGCCGCCACCACCAGACACATTGACCTCTGCGCTTGCATAACTGGTCACATCCACAGTGCCGTTCTGCGTGATGGATATAGTCCCGGACGGCTGTGGAACAGCAACGGTCACGGGGCTATAGCCGTCAACCCCACTCGGTGCAGTGTATGTGCCGTTAGCTGTCACGGAAAGCGGTTCAATGACAGCACCGCCGCCACCCGTCCCCGTGCCTGTGGTGATAGTACCATCTGCCGCAATAAAAACCTTACCCTCTGCCACATCTGAAGCGGTTGCTGTGGTCACGCTTGCATCATCAAAGCGGGCTGTGCCGCCGCCTATTTGCGGCAATACAACAGCGGGGACATCGGAATACGATGCCCCCATCAAGGAAATATTTTTTGCCATGAGTCACCCCCGTCAGGCGATGCTCAAAACCTTTGTCGTTGCGTCCTGAGAAATGACCGGGAGAGTCAGCGCACCTTCCACGCCAAGCACGGTCTTTCCTGACAGCAGATTAGCCGCAGTCAGGTCAGTCACGTTAGTCAGTGATACTGTGCCGCCTGTGGTATATCCTGCCGGGATCGTTACTGTCCCCGCCTTTGTTCCGATTGTGCCGCCTGTTGCGCCGTTGTTGGGCATCGTGCCTGTGATAGCACCACCTGCGCCATACACTACAACACCCGCAAGGACATCCCCTGCGCTGACGGACGAAGCCCCTGCGGTGTCGTAGAATTTAGCAGTACCGCCGCCGCTTTTCGGGATGTCAACTTCCGGGACATTGCTGTATGTTGCGCCGTTAATAACAACATTCTGAGCCATGTTTTTTCTCCTCTCAGGATACCGTCAGTCCTTGACTACGTTCCCTTCAGCGTCCGCATGGAATCCGGGAGCAATCGAGATCGTGTTGGTGTCCGCATCCCATACAAGCCCGGTCATAGGGCCTGTATAATGCCCAAGAACGGACTCGAACTTCGCATCCTTCTCCTTCTGCTCCATCTTCTCATCTGCCGCCAGTTCAGCTTTAACCTGTGCCAGACGCTTTTCGATGCGGTGGAAGTCCTTGGTGTTCGCCTTCATGTTTACCGGGATCGCTTTTGCCATAGCTGTTCTCCTTTCTTAGTTAGCCGCTAACCATGCCGCAGTTGCATTGCGCCACAGTTTCGGAACATCTTCCAGTGTCCACG
>Ga0256404_1009330_pt1 | contig 14142 bp, 11 predicted proteins | sample RumenRJG_01DNA_FD_185990 | JGI IMG/M metagenome (GOLD analysis project Ga0256404, IMG submission 185990) | Bovine rumen microbial communities from Lethbridge, Alberta, Canada - RJG_01 | ecosystem: Host-associated > Mammals > Digestive system > Stomach > Rumen | place: Canada: Alberta | collected...
TCCCATCAACGACGAGACAACGCCGCTGCTGGACGACGTGCTCTTCACCGAACAGCTCTCCGACGAGGAGGCTGCCGAGGAGTTTAAGCGCCTGAAGGAGCGCGAGAGGCAGGGACAGGAAGAGGTGTCGCCGGGTGCAAAGAAGGCGAACAAGCACTATAAGCCGTGGAAGAATCGCGCAGAGCGCGAGGGAGCCCCCCATTCAGCCCCCGAGGGGGCTACAATAGCCAACACACTTGATGGCGGGCAGACACGGGGGTCTGCCCCTACCGTTAGCGACCGCACGCGGTTTATCGCCCAAGGTGTGATGAAGGAGAAGGGATTGCTGGAGCGCGACTTCCTGGACGAGGGTGGCAGGCATACGAGCGTAAAAATGTTCCTGAGCGGTGCCACGCAGCTGCTGACGCGTGAGGAGACGAATGGCATCCTGGCCGAGTTGATGCCCGATCATTGGCGCGACCAGAACATCCAGCAGCTGGTGAGCGACTTCTATCAGAACTACACCAATCCCAGCCAGCGACTGCTGAAGTATCAGGAGAACCTGTTCACGCAGAGCCGACGCCTCTACGGATATGACTCAGAAGACGGAGCGTCAACAGCCACAGATGGTATCGTGTCCCCCTCGGGGGACGACAGGGGGGCTCCAGTTATGCCCAAGCGCCTACCGAAGCTCATCCAGCTGCTCACGTCGAAGACACCCGACGTCTACAAGCCCACGCTGGCGCATGCCTTGTTTCCTCCCTTGGCGACGCATCTCTGCGGTGTGCGGTTCCCATACACCGACAACGTGGAGCATGAGGCGACGCTGATGAACTGCCTGATGGCTTCGACGGGTGCCGGCAAGGGCTGCATCGACGAGCCCATCCGCCGCATCATGGCCGACATCAAGCGGCGCGACGACGAGAACGCCCAGCGTGAGGCGGAGTGGAAGAAGGACTGTCAGCGGAAGGGCGCGAACAAGGACCGCATGGTGCGCCCGGAGGGGCTGGTCATCCAGATCATAGACCCCGATATGACGAAGCCTGCGCTGGTGACGCGCATGGACGAGGCCGAGGGACACTTCGTCTACGTGAAGCTGAATGAGCTGGACCTCTTCGAACAGCTGAAGGGTCAGACGGGCAAGCAGCACTTCCAGCTGATGTGCCTCGCCTTCGACCCCGGGGCAGAATACGGTCAGACGCGCGTGGGCATTCAGAGCGTGACGGCCCGTCCTGTGTGCCGCTTCAACTGGAACGCCTGCACCACCATCCTGAAAGGGCGCCGCTTCTTCAACAAGGTGCTCACCGACGGACCCATCTCGCGCATCAACTTCTGCACCATCCCCGAGATGGAGATAGGCTCCGAGCAGCCCGTCTACGGACAGTACGACATCGCCTTCGACGAGGCCCTGCGGCCCTACATCGAGAACCTCACGAAGGCCCGTGGGCTCATCGTCTGCAAGCAGGCCGACGCGCTGGCACGCAAGCTGCAGAAGGAGTGTGCGGAGTTTGCCCGCCTTAGTCAGAATGAGGTGTACTGGAACCTCTCGCACCGCGCCTGTGTGATTGCCTGGCTGAAGGCCTGCGTGCTCTACGTGGCGAACGGCTGCAAGTGGGAGAAGGCCATCGACGACTTCATTCGCTGGTCGCTCGAGTACGACCTCTGGTGCAAGATGGAGTTCTTCGGCGAAGACATCGCGAAGGCGAACATGGAAACCGAGACACGAACGAAGCCCGGCCCTCGCAACCTGCTGGAGCTGCTGCCCGACGTGTTCACGGTGGACGCTGCCCGTCGTGTGCGCCAGCAGCAAGGACTGAGCAACGAGCGCGGCAAATGCCAGAACATGATCAGCACTTGGAAGAAACGCCGCTATGTGGTACAGATGGCAGATGGCAGTTATAAAAAGAGCCACTAACATGATTCGCGATTACAAATTACAGTTTTGTCATGAGCCTATGGGGGGAGAGAGAACGCGCCCAGCGTGATCTTTGGGTGGCTCGTCCCCCGTGTCTGCCCCTACGGCAATATGGAAATAATCATATTCCGATAAACAAAATCAGTCATAAGACGAATTTGCCTAATGACTGATTTTGTTTTATCGGAAATAGAAGAATTGATAAATGTCCTTCCTGATTGCGACTAAGGCACTCCTCATGACTCAAGCAGTCGAGGAACTCTCAACTATTACTTCAGCGCTCTGACTCCCTTCTGTGTGGGTTTTCCGCGACGGATGGTGCCGTCGTCGTTGAATTCCATGCGGTCGATGCACACTTGGCGATGGAAGCCGGGGCCGAGGTTGCGATCAATGAAATTGGGATTGATGCGGTGATAGACGAAATACCATTCGTCGCGACCGGGAATCTGCAACACGCTGTTGTGGGCCGTGCCGTAGATTTGCTGGTCGGGTTCCTGGATGAGGATGACGGGCTCGTCGGCAACCTTGATGGGTCCGAGCGGTGAATCGCTGGTGCCATAGGCCACATGGTAGTTGGCGGCACCGGTGTCGTCGACCGACCAAAGGAAGTAGTACACGCCGTTGCGCTTCAGCACGTAGGTGCCTTCGCGGTAGGCATAGTCGTCGAGGGTGCCGCCACGTGGTGTGAGCACCTTCGTGGTCTCGGGCTTGATGGAGAGCATGTCGGCATTCAGTTCGGCGCCAGCCATATAGCCATTGCCCCAATAGAGATAGCTCTTGCCCGTATCAGGGTCGGTGAAGACGTCGACATCGATCTGCTGACCGCCACGCACGCCCTCGGGACGACGGTCGACGATGGGGTGGCCGATGTCGGTGAACGGCCCTTCCGGTCGGTCGCTGGTGGCTACGCCGATGGCCTTGCCGTGACCGGTCTCACCGCTATAATAGAAAAAGTACTTGTATTTGCCATTGACGAGTTTCTCCTCGATGGCCGGTGCCCATGCGTTTCCACTTGCCCAGCGTGTGTCGCGCGGCAGGTTCAGACAGATGCCGTCGTAGCGCCAGTGAGCGAGGTCGTCGCTTGAGAACACGGTGAAATACCATCCGCCCCAGCCCGGCACGCCGTCGGTGGTGGAGTAGATGTAGTAGCGTTGCGTGAGGTTTGAATACATCACTTCAGGATCGGCATGAAACCCCGTGAGAATGGGGTTTCCGCTGTACACTTGTGCCTTCGCGGGTAGGCTCATCAGAAGAGCGATGGCCAGCATGTTAAGTAGTTTTCTCATATCGTTTGTTGTTGATGGTTATTACATTTCACGGAGGAAGTCAAGCGCTTCGCAAATCTCTTCGTCGGTAGCCGACTGGTTGAGTTGCAGCTCACCGATGTCGGCGAGCAATGTGAAGTTAATGGTGCCGGCGGTGTTCTTCTTGTCGTGCGTCATCAGACGGAGCAACGCGGGATAGTCGTTGCAGGTGATGGCAGGCGCGCCATAATGTTCGCGCACGAACTGCACCGTTTGGCGCAGACGGTCGGTGGGGAAGTGGCATTTCACGGCAGAGAGATACAACTCGCCGACGAGGCCGTAGGCAACAGCATAGCCGTGGAGTAGGGGAGCCCCACCCCAACCCTCCCCCGTAGGGAGGGAGCTCGTTGATAGTGAGCAATGTGAAAGACTCCATTCCTCAATGGCGTGGCCGATGGTATGTCCGAGGTTCAGTGCTTTGCGCAACCCTTGCTCGTGGGGGTCGGCCTCTACGATGCGTTCCTTCACCGCCACGCTCCTGGCAAGAAGTGATGCAAGGCCGCCGGATGGGTCTTGGCGGTCGGAAGAGTCTTCGGCGTCTTGCCGATTGAGACTCTCTATGGGGAACCGCAGCAGCTCTGCCCAGTGCTCTTTGTTGCTGATGAGGCCATGCTTCAGCATTTCGGCATAGCCGGAGAGAACATTCTGCATGTCGAGGGTTTGCAGGAAGCGCGTGCAGATGATGACCGCCTGTGCTTCGCTGAACACGCCCACCTCGTTTTTCAGTCCACAGAAGTTGATGCCCGTCTTGCCACCTACCGAGGCGTCGACCATTGCGAGCAGCGTTGTCGGAATGTTGATGAAGGCAATGCCCCGCTTGAAGGTGCTTGCCGCAAAGCCGCCGAGGTCGGTCACCATGCCGCCTCCCAGGCACACCATTAAAGAATGTCGCGTGGCTCCGCCTTGCTGCAGTTGCTGCCACACATGGCTGAGGCTTGTGAGGTTCTTGTGTTCGTCGCCGGCAGGAATGGTGATGAGCTGCGCTGCAGCCAGACAGCCATAGTCCTTCACCACAGGCCAGCACAGCCGCCGTGTGTTATCGTCGGTCAGGACGAAGAGTCGGTCGGGATGACATTCGCCGATGGCCGTCTCGAGGGTGCGTTCTAATTGTTCAGAGAAGATTACTTTTTGTGCCATATCGTTTGCAAAGATACGGTTAACCAAGCGAAAAACCAAATAATTTCCAAGATTTTTCATTTTGCTTTAAACCATGAGTGTAATTTTACGTCTTATTAGCAGAAACAAAAAACAACGACAATATGAAACGATCATTTTTCATGCTGCTGCTGATTTCTATAGCAGCTTTTTCATTTGCACAAGACCGGAAGATTTCCGGCACGCTCATCGACAAGGATACCAAGGAGCCTCTGCCGCAAGTGACGTTACAACTGCTCAAGACCGACAGCTCGTTCGTCGGGGGCACCGTTTCGGCCGACGACGGCCGTTTCTCGCTGGCTGCTCCGAAGAACGGCAAGTACCTGCTGAAGATTTCGAGCATCGGCTATGTCACCTCGGTGAAGAACCTCGAGATGGTAGACAATAAGAACCTCGCCATGGGAACCGTGACGATGTCGGCCGATGCCGTGATGCTGAAAGGCACTGAGGTGACGGCGCTTGCCCAGAAAGTGGTGCTGAAGGAAGACACCTTTGTTTATAACTCTGCCGCCTATCGCGTGCCCGAGGGCTCGGTAGCTGAGGAGCTGGTGAAGCGCATTCCCGGTGCACAGATCGACGACGACGGTAAGATCACCATCAATGGTAAGCAAGTGAAGAAGGTGAAAGTGGGTGGTAAGGAGTTCATGACCGGCGACACCCAGACCGCCATGAAGAACCTGCCTACCTCTATCATTGAGAGCATCAAGGTATACGATGAGAAGAGCGACCTGAGCCGCATCACCGGTATCGACGACGGCAATGAGGAGACCACTCTTGACTTCACAGTGAAGAAAGGCATGAACAAGGGTTTCATGACCAACAACGACGTCGGCATCGGCACGAAGGACCGCTATTCGGCTCGTCTGATGGCCATGTATACGAACGATGAGATTGCCATTCGCGCCTTCGGCAATGCCAACAACACCGGCGACCGTGGCTTCGGTGGCCGTGGTGGTGGCTTCGGTCGTGGCAACACGGGCTTAAACTCATCGAAGATGGGCGGTGTGAACATCAACTATGAGAAGACCGACCTGCTGAAGGTTGACGGCTCCGTGCGCTGGAACCACCGCGACGGCGACTCGCAGACCATCTCGTCGAGCGAGAACTTCATCTCGCGCACCGGTTCGTTCTCGAACAGCCTCAGCCAGAACTATTCGCGCTCCGACTCCTGGAATGCCCAGATGCGTGTGGAGTGGACTCCCGACACGATGACGAACATCATGTTCCGTCCGAACCTGAGCTTCTCGAACAACGACGGTCGCTCATGGGGCAGCTCGGCATCGTTCAATGAAGATCCTTATGAATATGTGGTAGACCCCCTGTTGGACGACGCCATCGCCAAGTTGGCCAGCGAAGGAATCATCGTGAACTGGCAGCGCAACCAGGGCATCAACTACAGCGACTCGAAGCGCGTGGGCGGTATGCTGCAGTACAACCGCAAGTTCGGTTCGAAGGGACGTAACCTCACGCTGCGTGCCGATGCATCCTACAGCGAGGGTGCCCAGAAGAGCTTCTCTACGAACAACACCCACCTGTTCCTCGTGCCCGACATGTTCGGCAACGACTCCACCTATCAGACCAGCCGCTTCAACCTCGCACCGACGAAGAGCTACAACTACACCCTGCAGACCACCTATAGCGAGCCCCTTTGGAGAGGTGCATTCCTGCAGTTCAGCTATAGCTTCAACTACTCGTTCAACAAGAGCGACCGTCAGACCTTCGACTTCTCGAACCTCGGTGAAGACTTCTTTAGCGGCCTCACTCCTTACTATCGCGAGTGGGATCAGTACCTCAACCGCCTCTCGCAGCCTTACGAGGCCTATCGCGATTCGTCGTTGAGCCGCTACTCAGAGTATAAGAACTACACGCACAACATTGAAATCATGTACCGTAAGATTCATGAGAAGTACAATTTCAACGTGGGTGTGATGTTCCAGCCGCAGAAGTCAGACTTCATTCAGGACTATCAGGGCGTCTATGTCGACACTACGCGCACCGTGTTCAACGTCACGCCGACCCTCGACTTTCGCTATCGTTTCTCGCAGGTGTCGAACCTCCGCATCAACTATCGTGCCAACACATCACAACCCTCTATAACACAGCTGCTCGACATCTACGACGACAGCGACCCGCTGAACATCTCACGTGGTAACCCCGGTCTGAAGCCGTCGTTCACGCAGAGCCTGAACCTCTTCTACAACGGCTATCAGTCGTGGCACTCCATGACGGAGATGACCTACCTGAACTTCTCCACCACGCGTAACTCCATCTCCTCGATGGTCACCTACGACGAAAAGACCGGTGGACGCACCACGCGACCCGAGAACATCAACGGCAACTGGAATGCCATGTGGGGTGGAATGTTCAACATGTCTATCGACAGCGCCGGTGTCTGGAACATCAACACCTTCACCAACCTCGGCTATAACAACCACGTGAGCTACATCAACCTCGATCGTACATCGTCGTCGGTGAAGGGTACGACACGTGAAACCACCGTGGGCGAACGACTCGGCCTGAGCTTCCGTCCTGTCATCGGCAACTGGTTTGGTGAGTTGGAACTCGATGGTAGCCTGAACTACAGCCACGCCCGCAACAAGCTGCAGGCCACGGCCAACCTCGACACCTGGATGTTCTCCTATGGTGCTTCGCTCAGCCTCACCGCTCCCTGGGGTACCTCCATCGCTACCGACATCCACAACCGCAGTCGCCGCGGCTACAACGACAACTCGATGAACACCAACGAGCTGCTTTGGAACGCACAGATCTCGCAGTCGTTCCTCAAGGGTCGTAACCTCACGGTCATGCTGCAGTTCTACGACATCCTCGACCAGCAGTCGAACTTCAGCCGCACGCTCAGTGCTATCTCGCGCAACGACACATGGTACAACTCCGTGAACTCCTACGCCATGCTGCACGTCGTCTATCGCTTCAACGCCTTCGGTGGCAAGCAGGGTCGTCAGGGTCAGGGTGGCTTCAACCCCGGTGGCATGCCCGGCATGATGCCTGGTGGTAACCGTGGCGGTGGAAACCGCGGTGGTGGCATGCCTCGTGGCGGCTTCGGCGGTGGCGGTGGCTTCGGTGGTGGCCGCTTCTAATAAACGAATGGTGTTGCAAACCAAGAAAAGCTGATACAAACAAGCGAATCATAAACCGCAACAAAAAGAACTAATTAGAAGAAATCCCCCTCGATGAGGATGCTTCTAATTAGTTCTTTTTTGGGTAGATGTAGGGACGCGGCGTGCCGCGTAACTGGATTTAGCGTTTCCCCTCCATAAACGCGACACGTCGCGTCCCTACATTTCGGGGTGACAAATCCTAACATCGGACATCCAGTGTAGCCACGTGTAGGGGCAGCCACCGGTGTGGCTGCCCGATATTTTGTGGAGTGTCATCTGTTCGGGCAGACACGGGGGTCTGCCCCTACGCGTGAATGAATATAAAAAGGAGTTTTAGGCTCTGTACTCCTAAAACTCCTATATTCCTTTACTTCAAAATTTCCTTGACTCCTTCCGCAATTGCTTCAATCCTCGTCGTCGAGGAAGTCGTCGTCGAAGCCGAAGAGGGTGGGGTCGACGAAAGCATCCATGGCGCGGCGTTCCTTCTTCGTGGGACGGCCGGTGCCGCGGGCACGGTCGACGAAGCCGCTGATGCGACTCATCTCCAGCAGTTCGTATTGCTTCGGGTCGGTGACGTTCTCGTAGATCTCCGGGATGAGCTTCGCACCGACGCGCTGCTCAATGGTCTTCAGGATGCGGAACGAATAGGTGACGGGCGGCTTCTTCACGCTTACCACCTCGCCAGCCTTCACCAGTCGGCTGGGCTTCACGCAGACTCCATCGATGGTGACGCGGCTGTTTTTAATGGCGTCGACGGCTATGCTTCGGGTTTTGAAGATGCGGGCTGCCCAGAGCCATTTGTCGATTCGAGCGGTTTCTTGCATTGTTTTCCCAGTTTGTTGTATTGGTTCATGGTGATGTCGATGCCTGCAAGCACAAAGCTGCGGATGACGTCGACGGCGATGTCGATGGCGGGCTGCAGCAGCTCGCGCTCCTCGGGTGTGAAATGTCCGAGCACATGCTGAATCTGCATGCCCTGCGGGAAGTCGTTGCCGATGCCCATGCGCAGGCGGGCGTAGTTCTGGCCGATGAGCTGCTGGATGTGTCCGAGGCCGTTATGCCCGCCATTGGAGCCGCTGGCCTTCAGGCGGAACTGCCCAAGCGGAACGGCCACCTCGTCGGAGACCACGAGCAGACGGCTCTGGTCGATGTTCTCCTTGCCCAGCCAATAGCGTACGGCATTGCCGGAGAGGTTCATGAAGGTGGTAGGCTTCAGCAGAAACACCTTCCTACCCTTGATGCTTGTCTCGGCAACATAGCCATAGCGCTTGTCGTCAAAAACAATATTGGACGCCTTAGCAAAAGCGTCCAATACCATGTATCCAGCATTGTGGCGGGTCTCGGCATATTCATCGCCAGGGTTTCCCAAACCCACAATCAAGTATTTGTCCATAGTCGTCAGTCAGTTACTGAAGTTTCGCAAGCTCTACTTCCCAAGGGCTTAAAGGGCTTAAAGGGGAGTGAAAGGGGAGAAAAGGGACGAATGCTTTGTGCAACCAGAGGGGTGAGAGGCGGGACTATTGTCCCTTTTAAGCCCTTTCACTCCCCTTTATACCCTTTATTCCTTCCGCTCGGCTCTGCCGCTTTCGTAGCAAAGCGGAGAAAGAACTTGCGAAAGTTGAATTAGTTACTCACCAGCGGCGTCAGCATCAGCAGCAGCGGCGGAACGCGATGCGCGGGTAGCCTTCACGGAGCAAACCACGACGTCGGCGGGAGTAGCCAGCTCAAGACCCTCGAAGCTCAGGTCGCGCACCTTGATGCTCTTGCCGAGCTCCAGACCGGTGACGTCGATGTCGAGTACTTCGGGAATCTGCTTATAGGGAGCAGTCACGTTGAGCTTACGGATAGAGAGGTTCAGCTTACCACCGTCGCGGACACCCTGTGCCAGACCGTTCAGCTTCACGGGGATACCGATGGTGAGGGGCTTCTCTTCGTTCACTTCGTAGAAGTCGACGTGCAGCACAGTGTCCTTCACGGGGTGGAACTGCAGCTCCTTGATCACGGCCTTGCGCTCTTCGCCGTCGATGTTCAGATTCAATACGTAGATGTGGGGAGTGTAGATCACCTTGCGAAGATCTGCCATAGCGATGGCAAACGACATTGCCTTGGGCTTGCCGTCTTCGGTGTGCTCACCATAGATGTTGCAGGGCACCAGACCCTCTTTGCGAAGCAGGCGCGAAGCCTTCTTTCCTACGGTCTCACGCTTCTGACCGTTCAGTGCAAATTCTTTCATAATTCTGTTGTGTTACTCTAAATTAAGTTGTTAAAATTTTGTTATGCCTTAATTCGCCATCACACGATGTGCTCAAAAAAGCGGGTGCAAAGGTACAAAAAAATCATGAAACAGGAAAGCTCAATCAAGAAAAATTACTAAAATCAAGCATTTTTTTTCAGTTTTCTTGTAGATTTTCGGGAAAATCAGTATATTTGCAGTTGTAATCACCATCATGGTAAAACAAGAGAGAAGCAATGATTAATAGAGAGCTCATTAGAATTAAGATTGTACAGCTGACGTATGCTTACTATCAGAACGGCAACCGCAACATTGATACTGCTGAAAAAGAACTCATTTTCAGCCTGTCGAAAGCATACGATCTTTATCTGTACTTGTTGCAGCTCATCGTGGCAGTGGCCAAGGAAGAGCGGCACCGTGTTGAAATTGGCCTGCAGCGCGCCGTGCGTGAGGGCACCGAGAAACCGTCAACCAAGTTCGTAGACAACAAGTTCGCCATTCAGTTGGAGGACAACAAGATGCTTGCCTCGTTCATCGAGAGCCAGAAGTTGTCGTGGGACGATAATATAGAATTTGTGCGCAAGCTATGCAATCAGATCGAGGAAAGCCTCGCCTACCAGGAATATATGGAGAGCGACGACGACTCCTACGAGGCTGATCGTGAGATCTGGCGCAAGATCTACAAGCAGCTCATTCAGGAGAACGAAGACCTCGACGCTGTGTTGGAAGAGAAGAGCCTCTATTGGAACGACGACAAGGAAGTCGTGGACACCTTCGTGCTGAAGACCATCAAGCGCTTCGACCCGAAGAACAGCTCGCGCCAGGAGTTGCTGCCGGAATATAAGGACGATGAAGACAAGGACTTCGCTCGCAAGCTCTTCCGCGCCACCATTCTGAATGCCGACACCTACCAGCGCTACATGAGCGAGACCTCACGCAACTGGGATTTCTCGCGACTGGCTTACATGGACGTCGTCATCATGCAGATTGCCATTGCCGAGATGCTCACGTTCCCGAATATTCCCGTTAGCGTCACCATCAATGAGTATGTTGACTTGGCCAAGCTCTATAGCACCTACAAGAGCGGCGGCTACATCAACGGCATGCTCGATGCCATTGCCCGCCACCTCTCCCATACGGGTAAGATGATGAAACAGGTCGATCCAAGGTAGGATTTAACAAAGGACTCCGAGCTTGCTCGCCTGAGCACCTAAGGAGCGCAAGAACAAGGTAACAAAGTAACAAAGTAACAAGAATAAACAACTCACAATAACAAATTATGACAACAATTGTTTTAGCTGCACAGGCAGCACAAGGAGGAGGTAGTGGCATGTCGATGCTGCTGATGATGTTGGCCATCTTCGCCATCATGTGGTTCTTCATGATTCGTCCGCAGCAGAAGCGGCAGAAGGAAATCCGTCAGTTCCAGAACTCTATTTCTGAGGGAACGAAGGTCGTCACCGGTGGTGGCGTACACGGAACCGTAAAGCGCGTGAACCTCGCTGAGAACACCGTTGAGGTTGAGATTGCTCGCGGCGTGGTCATCACCGTCGACAAGAACTACGTATTTGCCAGCGCCTCGGCCCAGGGACCTGCTGCCAACGCATAAGTATTCGCGACTGCTTGCAGAAGTGGTCACAACCCGACAGCAACCGTGAAAGAACAACTATTTGAAATAGGACGCTTCATCAAGAACTTTCTGTTCAGTATCGTGAACAGAGAGTTTTTGATTTTTTTGTTCTTTCTCATCGTGAGTGGGACGTTCTGGCTGCTCATGGCACTCAACGAAACCGTGGAGCGCGAGTTCGAAGTGCCCGTGTCGCTCGTCGGAGTGCCGAAGGATGTAGTCATCACCACCGACATTCAGGACACGCTGAAGGTGACGCTGCGCGACAAGGGATTCACCCTCGCCGCTTATATGTACAGCAACCGCCTGCAGCCGATGAAGGTGATTTTCAGGAACTACACCGCGAAGGACAACGGACGCGGACAGGTGGCGCTGTCGGAGATACAGCGATACATCGGCCAGCAGCTCTACGGTTCCACGAAGATTACATCCGTGAAGCCCGACCGTCTGGAGTTCTTCTACAACCACGGCATCTCGAAGAGGGTGCCCGTGCGGTTCATCGGGCGAGTCATACCCGCCGAGAACTACTATCTCTCGCGCACGCTCTGCCAACCCAGTCAGGTTACCGTCTACGCCGACAAGGCACTCCTCGACAGCATTTCCTTTGTCGGTACGGAGGCATTGCGTCTCACCGATTTTGCCGATACAGTCGTGAGGAAGGTGCCTTTGCAGACCATTCGCGGTGCGAAGGTCGTTCCGGCAGAGGTGGAGGTGACGTTCTGTCCCGACATCCTCACCGAAGAGGCAGTCGAGGTGCCCATCGTGGCGGTGGGAATGCCTGAGGGAAAGGTGCTACGCACATTCCCCTCGCGCGTGAAAGTGCGCTTCTCCGTGGGTGCCAACCAGTTCCGACAGATCAAGCCTGAACAGTTCCGCGTGGAGGCCGACTTCTCGGCGATTGGCGACAAGGCTTCCGAAAAGTGTCCAATCTATCTGCGGCAGGCACCGCCCAACGTGAGCAATGCAAGGTTGGAAATCGGAATGATCGACTATCTCATCGAACAATGACGCGTCAGCTCATCGCTATCACCGGAGGCATCGGCAGCGGGAAGAGCTATGTCTGCCAGCTGTTGGAGAAGCGCGGCATCAAGGTCTACGACTGCGATGCTGCTGCAAAGCGCCTCATGCGCACATCGGCAACGCTGCGCCAGCAGCTGCGCCAGCTCGTAGGACCACAGGTCTATCGTGGCTGCATTCTGCAGAAGCGTGTGCTCGCCGAGTTCCTGTTGGCTAGCGAAGCAAACAAGCAGGCGGTCAACGAGATTGTGCATCCGGCAGTGGCACTTGATTTCATCGAGTCCGACTACCAGTGGCTCGAAAGCGCCATCCTCTTCGACAGCGGCTTCCATCGGCGAGTGCCGTTCTCATTCGTGGTGTGCGTAAGTGCTCCCGAGGCCGTGCGTGTCCAGCGAATCATGGCGCGCGATGGCATCAGCGAGGCGAAAGCCCTGGAGTGGATTCATCGGCAAATGCCGCAAGAGCAAGTGGAGGGCTTGAGCAACTTCGTCATCGTCAACGATGGAGTTGCGCCGCTCGAGCCGCAAGTAGATAAACTTATCCATCAGTTGGATAGTCTCCCCCAGCATTAAGAAATCATTTTAACAACAATAAAAGCAAAACAAACCGAAAAGAAATGGAAACAATTCTCTCTATCTCCGGCAAGCCGGGCCTCTATCGCCTCGTTAGCCGTGGCAAGATGAACCTTATCGTAGAAACACTCGACGAAGCCAAGAAGCGCATGCCGGCATTCGCTACCGACCGTATCACAAGTCTTGGCGACATCGCAATGTTCACCGACAGCGACGACATCCCCCTTTGGCAGGTGCTGAAGAACCTCGGCGAGAAGGCCGAGCTGAAACCCTGTCAGCTCAACTATAAGAAAGCTACGCCGCAGGAGCTGCACGACTTCTTCGCTGAAGTGCTGCCCGACTACGACCGCGAGCGTGTCCACGATAGCGACATCCGCAAGCTCATCCAGTGGTACGACATCCTCGTGCGTTATGGCATCACCGACTTCGAGGCCACCCTCGCACCCACCGAGGGCGACAACGTCGACGATCGCGCCGAGCAATAACGGCTACACCTTATTATATTATATAGTGTAGATTATTTTATATAGTGCAGGCAACGACAGGCCAGCCTTCAGGCTCCCTGTCGTTGCTTGTTTTTGTGGGGTAGGGATGATGATGCAAGGACAATTATTATACCCGCTTTCCGTTCCGCCATCCTTCCCCCTGATTGGTCATGAGGCAAATGTAGGGACGCGGCGTGCCGCGTTACTGGAGCAACTTTGCCCCCACCAGCAACGCGGCACGCCGCGTCAATGAGTAAACTTTGCCCCCTCCAGCAACGCGGCACGCCGCGTCCCTACATTTACTAAAGAATCATTTGGGGTTAATCCGTGCTCTCGTTCATCCAAAGCACTCCTCTGATTCATCTATAGCACTCCTCTTGTTCTTCCAAAGCAATGCTCTTGTTCATCTAAAGCACTGCATCTGTTTAATGAATTAAATTAAGTTATTCTACAAATTAACTTGTTTTGTTCAGTAAATTAACTTAATTTGCTCGGTAAATTAACTTATTTTACTCAGTAAATTAACTTATTTTACTTGATAAATTAACTTAATTTGCTCATCAAATTAACTTAATTTACTTTTCAATCTCAGTTAATTTACCTTATAACTTAACGTGAGTTCGACGAAATTAATTATAAAATAATTGCTTGATTATTAGGTAATTAGCGATATTTTTAGTAACTTTGTAGTACCACCCATAAAGTTGAACTAAAAGATATCGCTAATGTTTACCGA
>Ga0256404_1009331_pt1 | contig 14142 bp, 8 predicted proteins | sample RumenRJG_01DNA_FD_185990 | JGI IMG/M metagenome (GOLD analysis project Ga0256404, IMG submission 185990) | Bovine rumen microbial communities from Lethbridge, Alberta, Canada - RJG_01 | ecosystem: Host-associated > Mammals > Digestive system > Stomach > Rumen | place: Canada: Alberta | collected...
CCATCAACTTGTCGTCTTCGGGCGACCTCTCGTCGATGACGCGCGAGCGGTTCGAGCGCGACGTCCTGCCGTTTCATCCAAAGTATTTGATGATTTTCACGGGCACGAACAGCCTGCGCGCGGGCGAGGACCCGGACGATGTCATCGGCGATCTCGAGGCCATGAAGGTGCTCGCGCTCGCGAACGGCATCCGGCCGATTTTTTTGACGCTGCCGCCCATCAATCCGCGGAACATCGCGCATGTGTTCGACGAACCGACGACGCCGGACTGGCAGATGCGGTTCGACCGTGTGAACAGCTACATCCGCGACCAGGCGTGCGTCGACGCGGCTTCAGCGTTCGTCTGTCCCGACGGTGTGCTGCCGACGGAGCTCGCGCTCGACGGCCTGCATCCGGATGTCGATGGGAAACGGCTCATCGGCGAGCAGGTCAACAAGGAGTGGGAAAAGGCGAAGCGGGATGCGGAGGCGCAGTATCGGGCGTATGCGGAAGAAGATTGATGCGCTGTCTGCAGCAGAAAATTTTTTGAGTTCAAATAGTAAATAAACCTTTACTATTTTTCGTTTGCTTGCTAAACTAGAGGAAGCATTTTGCAGAACAATTTGCAGGATGCAAGCATCTTTCAGAACGTGCAGACGTGCATGGAAGGGAGGGAACGCGATGCTCATGCGGTGCCTCGAAGCGCTCGGCGGCTTCGTGCTGCGGCGGTGCGAGTCGTTTGGCACGATTGTGCTGCTCTACGCCGAGACGATGCGGCAGCTCACGCACCGGCCGCGCATGCGGCACATCCTCGCGCAGATGTCGCACCTCGGCGTCGATTCGCTCGCCATTGTCAGTCTGACGCTGCTGTTTACGGGCGTCGTGCTGACGCTCCAGATGGCGCATGAGTTCATCAGGTACGGTGCGCAGAGCACGATCGGCGCCGTCATCGCGATTGCCATCGGGCGCGAGCTCGGGCCCGTGCTCGTCGGCGTCGTCTGCGCGGGTCGCGTCGGAGCCGCCATCACGGCGGAGATCTCGACGATGAAGGTCACGGAGCAGATTGACGCGCTCAGAGTCATGGCCGTGAATCCCGTCGACTACCTCATCGTGCCGCGCATGATCGCCTGCATGATCGTCGTGCCGATCCTGACGGTGTTCGGCGATTTCATCGGCGTCTTCGGCGGCTGGGTCGTGGCGGTCTATTATTCTGGCATCAGTTCTTACCTCTTCACGAATTCCCTTCATATGTATGTCGATGCCTACGACCTCACGGGCGGCCTCATCAAGGCCATCTTCTTCGGCAATGTCATCGCGGTGCTCGGCTGCTATTACGGCCTGCATTCGCCGGCTGGTGCCGAGGGCGTCGGCCATGCGACGACGCGCACGGTCGTCGCATCGATCATCGTGATTTTCATCTTGAACGCGCTTTTGACGCTTATCCTGTTTTAACGATGAAAGCAGAGTTTTTATGATAAGATTGATAGATGTGGGCAAGCGCTTCGATGAGAATTGGGCGCTGCGCCATGTGAACCTCGAGATCCGCGAGGGCGAGACGCTCGCGATCATCGGCGGTTCGGGCTCGGGAAAGAGCACGCTGCTGCGGCTCCTGATCGGGCTCATCCAGCCGACGGAAGGCGAGATCTGGATGGGCGACCGGGAAATCGGCCATATGACGGAGCGCGAGCTCAAGGATATCCGCCTGCATACGGGCATGGTGTTCCAGTATTCGGCGCTGTTCGATTCGATGACAGTCGGCGACAATGTGGCGTTCGGCCTGCGCGAGCATACGAAGCTCAAGGAGCCGGAAATCCAGAAGATCGTCCGCGAAAAACTCTCGCTCGTCGGGCTTGAGGGCGTCGAGGACATGATGCCCGGCGAGCTCTCGGGCGGCATGAAGAAGCGCGTGGGGCTCGCGCGGGCCATCGCCATCGAGCCAAAGGTCATCTTTTACGATGAGCCGAGCTCGGGCCTCGACCCGATCATGACGGAAAAAATCGACGAACTCATCATCCACACGCAGCGCGAGCTCCATGTGACGAGCGTCGTCGTGACGCATGACATGGCGAGCGCCTGCCGCATCTCTGACCGCATCGCCATGATTTACGAGGGCGAGCTCATCGCCGTCGATACGGCGGAGCGGTTCCAGACACTCCAGGATCCGCGCATACAGGCATTTTTCCATACGCTGCGGACGACGAAAGAGGGGGAAGGCGCATGAAGACAGAAGCGAAGGTCGGTGCCTTCACGGCGGCGGGCCTCGTGCTGCTCGTCGCGCTCGTGCTCGGCCTCTCCGGTTTCTCGCTGAAATCGGGGCGGGGCTACATGGTCTACGCGGGCTTTCATCAGGTTATCGGCCTCGAGAAGCAGGCGAAGGTCTGCCTCGCGGGCGTGCCGATCGGCGAGGTCACGGACATCTCGAACGATGGCGGCGGCGTCACGGTGGCGCTGCGCGTGAATCCCGATGTGCGCATCCCCGAGGGCTCGCATGTGACGATCGGCACGCCGGGCGTCATGGGCGAGAAATTCGTCAACGTGCAGCCTGCTGAAGACCGCGGCCACTACATCGGCGATGGCGCCTACCTCATTGGCGACGACGAGCAGGGTATGGATTCCATGTTCGCAGGCATCAACGCCGTTGTCGGGCAGGCGCAGGAACTGCTGACGAGCCTCAACAGCATCGCGGGTGACAAGGGCTTCCGCCAGTCCATCTTGCAGATGACGGCGAACATGCGCGACATGACGGCGCATCTCTCGGGCCTCATGGCGCAGCTTGAAAGCATGGCGGCCGAGAACCGCGGCAATGTCAAGGCCATGACGGCGAACCTCGTGACGGTCACGGAATCGATGAACCGCACGATGGTGAACGTCGAGCACATGATGGCGAACATGAACAGCGTGCTCGGCGACCCGCAGACGGCCGAGAATGTCCGCGCGACGCTTGCGAATCTCAAGGATACGAGCGAGCGCGTGCAGCACATCGCCGAGAACCTCGAAGGCGTCGCGGGCGACCCGCAGACGGCCGAAGACCTGCGGCAGACGGTCAAAAATGCACGGTCGATCAGTGAGAAAGCAGGGAAAATGCTCGGCTCTGTCGAATCTATGGATGTAACGCCGAGCGTGGACTTCCTCTACAGCGGCGACGACAGCGACTGGAGCGTGAATGCGAACCTCCGCGTGAACCGCGGCGACCGCACGATCGACCTCGGCGTCGATGACATCGGCGACGACAGCCTCTTCAATGCCCAGGTCGGCAAGAAATTCGGCGGCGGGCGCTACGGCGTGCGCGGCGGCGTCGTCGCAGGCAAGATCGGGGCGGGCCTCGACCTCTATGCGGGCAGGCGTTTCACGCTTTCGACCGATGCCTACGATCCCGACGACGTGAAACTTCGCCTGCGCGCGGCCTACGACCTCGGCGGCGGGACGTCGCTCCTCGGCCAATGGAATAATGTAACAAACAAAGATGATGAACGGGCCGGATATTTCGGTGTCCGTCAGTCATTCTGATATAAATTCCAGAACAAGGAACAGAATGAACAGGAGGAACTACCTTGAAGAAAAATCATCCTTTTTATAAAAAGCTCACGGCCCTCGTGCTCGGCGGCCTCATGACGATGAGCGCGGGCACGGCGCTTGCGGCGGATACCGTCGAGCTCGGCCTCGATGACAGCATCCAGATGGCGTTCGAGAACAACCGCACGCTGAAGCAGTCGCTCGCGAATGTCGATACCGCGCGCTGGAACCTCTCGTCGGCCCGCCGCAGCCAGGGCCCGACGCTCACGTGGCAGGGCACGGCGAACCGCGTCGGCGGCAAATACTACCGCAATGCCGATTATGACAACATGTACGGCAACACGCTCTCGGCAGGCTACAACCTCGACACGAGCGGCAGCCTCCGGCATACGCGCGAGCGCGCAGCCTATGCGCTGAATGCGGCCGACCTCACGCTCGAGAACGCGAAGCAGACCATCAAATATCAGACGACGTCGGCATATTATCAGGTGCTCGAGTATCGCAACCTCGTCGAAGTCCAGCAGGAAGCTGTCGACGTGCTGCAGGAACATCTGAACAATGTCAATGCGCAGTTCCGTGTCGGCACGGTTGCGAAATCTGACGTGCTCTCGTCCGAAGTCCAGCTCGCAAACGCGCAGCAGAGCCTCGTGACGGCGCAGAACAACTACAACCTGGCCATCGCCTCGCTCAACAACATCATCGGCCTGCCGACGGACACGCAGCTCAACATCAAGGACTCGCTGCAGTACACGCCGTATGACCTGAACCTCGACAACTGTACGGTCTATGCACTCGACAACCGCCCGGACGGCATCGCGGCTGACTATGCGGTCGAGCAGGCGAAGCAGGCCGTCGATATCGCGAAGGCCGGCCATCGTCCGACGGTCAATGCCTCGGTCGTGCGCTCGCTGACGGGCGACGACCCGTTTGACGAGGACATCACGGGCCAGTGGACGGCAGGCTTCACGGCGAACTGGAATCTCTTCGATAACGGCGTGACGCATGCATCCGTCGAGCAGGCGAAAGCAAGCCTGCGCGCTTCGGAAGAGTCGGCGGCCGCCACGAAGGAAGACATCCAGCTGAACGTGCGCCAGCAGTTCCTCTCGCTGCAGGCAGCGGAGAAGAACATCCATACGACGTCGAAAGCCGTCGAGCAGGCAGAGGAAGACTACAAGATCGCGCAGGTCCGCTACAGCGCCGGTGTCGATACGAACCTCTCCGTCATGGATGCGCAGGAGAAGCTCACGAGCGCCCGCACGAACTACTACACGGCACTCTACAATTACAACACGAGCAAGGCATCGCTTGACAAGGCCATGGGCATCCCCATCGACATCGATGTGCCGCGCTATGTCGCCGCACAGCAGAATGGCGATTCGCCGAAGGATGCGCTGAAGTCGGCGCTGCTGCATACGGAGCTCACGAAGGAAGAAGAAGCGGCACTGCGCGAAGTGAAGCCGACGATCAAGATTGCGGCGGCGAAGGAAGCCGATGCGCAGAAGGCGGCCAATGCGCCGACGGCAGAGCAGAAGAAGGCAGCGAAGGAAGCCGAGAAGGCGGCGAAGAAGGAAGCGAAAGCCAAGGCAAAGGCTGAGGCGAAGGCCGCGAAGGAGCAGGCCAAGGCCGAGGCACAGGCAAAGGCAGATGCAGAGAAGGCGGAAAAGGCCGCTGCTGCTGACGCCGCCAAGACGCAGGCAAAGCAGGAAGCCGCACCAGCAGAAAATGTCCAGCAGGAGAACAGCAATGTGGAGGCTGAACTCGCGGGCTGATTCCGAAAAAATGAGGTGGGGCTATCATGAAGCAGATGCATCGCAAAACGATCGGTCTCTTCTGCGGCATCGCCGCAGCCCTCGTGCTCCTCGTCTGCGCCGGTGTCTGGTACTATGTCCAGTCCGGCGCTCTCATGGAGCGCGCTGCGGGGACGATTGCGTCCACGCTGACGGATCAGCTCGGCACGGAGACGCAGGTCGGCTCCATGGAAATCACGTCGCTTCATGACGCCACGCTCCACGATATCGCGATTTATGACAACCAGGCGCAGTGCATCGTCAGGGCCCCGGAGGCCCGGGTGCACTTGCGCCTGCTTTCTGCGTTCCAGCTCAGGGATAATCCGGCGTCGGCCATCGAGACCGTGACCGTCACAGGCGCCGAAGCGACGGTCGAGCGCCGCGCTGATGGCACGTGGAACATCGCGGACATCTCGCCGAAATCCTCGGGCGGCTCGGGCTTCTCGGGCAAGATCGTCCTCGAGGAGGCGCGCGTGACGGGGCGCATGGACGGCCGCGCGCTCACGCTCGAAAATGTCGCGGGCTCCGTGGATTTCGCCGATGCACCGGCCTACAAGGTCGATGTGACGGGCGAGAACCAGGGCGCGAGCGTCCATGCATCGGGCACGCTTTCCAGCGACCGCCAGATTCTGAATGCCGAGGTTGCGGACGTCGATGCCGAAAATTACCTCGCGCTGATTCCCGATGGCCTGCTGCCCGACGGCATCAGGGTCCTGGGCGGCAAGGTCAAAACGGCGAAGGCGTCGCTTTATCGCCGCACTGATGTCGACGATATTTCGATCGTCGGGCAGGGCGAGGTCGAGGACGGCGCTGTGGATGTGGAGGGCATCGAGATTCGCGATGTCGCGGGGTTCACTCACTTCACGAACCGCGAAGTCGGCGGCGACCTCACGGTCACTGTGCAGGGACAGGCGGCAAGTGTGCACGGCAGCGTCCGCTTCGATACGACGTCGCCAGCCATGAATCTCGAAGCGAGCGCCGAGAATTTCGACCCCGCGCCGCTGCTCGCGGTCATTGCCGAGGCGCGGCCGCAGGCAGCATCGGCCATCGCGGCCGCAGACTATGCCGGCCCCGTGAACGTCACGGCGAAAGTCGGCGGTACGTTCGCCGACCCGATGATTGATGGCGACGTCACAGCCGCGTCCGGCCAGGCGGCCGGCATTGCGTTCCAGAATGTTTCAGCGCATGCACGGCTCCTGAACTGCGTGCTCTACCTGCAGAACGTCCATGCGGGCGTCTTCGGCGGACAGGTCACGGGCGAGGGCGAGTTCTCGCTGGACGACCAGGCGTATACGGCGCATGTCAAAGCCGATAATATCGACGTCGCAGCCGTGCAGTCGTATGCGGCAGGAAAGACGTCGTCCCTCGCGGGGATTGATGCGCTTTCGGGCCGCGTGCATGCCGATGTCACGGCGCATGGCAAAGGTGCCGCTGTCGATGATTTCTGGGCGAATGGCAGCGTCTCGCTTTCCAAAGGCAGTTATGGCGCGCTCCCCATCGACAGCCTCAGCGCCTCGCTGGCCGTTCGCGGCCGCGACATCAAGATCGACTATCTGAGCGCAAAGCTCCCGAACAACTCGAACCTCGGCCTCGAGGGCGAGATCAGGGGCGGCGAGGCGCTCGATCTCGCGTTCTATGGCGGCCATTTCGACCTCTCGCTGCTTCAGAACTTCGATGCGCGCGCCGACCTCACGGGTCTCTGCGATTTCAAGGGACAGCTCACGGGCAGCCTCAGCGATCCCGCTGTCACGCTCGATTTCTCGGCCAATCATGGCAAGGCGTTCCAGCAGCCGTTTGACAGCCTCGTGCTGCGCGCTTCGGGCAGCCTTGATCGTGTCACGGTCGATGATTTCCTCATGGAGAACGGCGGCAAGGAGACGTGGCTCGTCACGGGCTCCATCGGCCTGACGGGCGAAAGGGCGCTCGACCTGCGCGTCGACTGCATGGGCGCGCGCATGGAGGACATCGCGGCGCTCGTCGCGCCCGATCAGCCCATCACGGGCAACGTGGACAACACGATTCATTTCACGGGTACGCTCGACCATCCCGAGGCTGTCGGCTACATCCATTTCTACCGCGGCAGCTATCGCGGCGTCCTGCTTTCGGGCATGGACGGCGACTATTTCCTCAAGGACGACGTCCTGCGCTTGCAGGTCTTCCATATCTATTCGCCGATGGTCGATGCTGTGCTGAACGGCACGATCGGCCTCGACCAGAGCCTGAACCTCGACATCGACGTGCGCGACATCGACATGAAGCGCGTCGAGCACAAGCTGCCGTACGAAGTGGCTGGTCATGGCACATTCGAAGGCCATGTGACGGGCTTCATCAACGCGCCGATTTTCGACGGCACGCTCGATGCGAAATCGCTGACGCTCAACGGCGTCGACATCCCGCGCGCTTACGGCCACGCGCATTACGAGGGCGGCATGATCTCGCTCGACCGCTTCGGCTTCGTGCAGGGCGACGGCAGCTACGACCTCGAGCTTCAGGCCGACACGGCGAGCCATGCACTCACAGGCAATGTCGTCGTGCAGGATGCCGACCTCACGAATCTTTGCGCGCTGCTGAACCAGAAGAACGATTTCGTGCAGGGCACGATGAATGCCACGGCCATTGTCGGCGGCACGGCGGAAAATCCATATCTCGATGTCGAGGGCACGATGGCGCAGGGCACGATTGCGGGCTATGACGTCCACGGCGTCGAGGTCGCGGCAAAGCTCGAAGACCGCGTGCTCCATATCGATACGTGCAAAGGCCGGCAGGGCAGCGGCACGTTCGAGCTCACGGGCACGACGGCGCTCGATGGCACGCTCGGGCTCAAGCTCACGGCGCGGGACATCGCGCTCGGCATGTTTACGAGGGCGGCAGGGCTCAAGGCTGACGTGCTCGGTACGGCCGACATCGATGCAACGCTTTCTGGCAACATCTCGAGCCCCGAGGGGCAGATTGCGCTGACGGCGAAAGACGGCGGCATCCAGGGCTCGACATTTGACACGCTTTCAGGCGAGGCAAAGCTCTTCCACGGCATTGTCGATGTCAAGAACCTCGTCGTGCAGAAGACGGTCGGCACGCAGAAGAACGCGCAGACCTATCAGGCGAGTGCGAAAGGCATCGTGCCGCTCCATGCGCTCGTCGCGGGCGGCGATGAGGAGCTCGCGGATTTCGAGCAGATACATCTCGAGGTCTCGCTCGACCAGGCTGACCTCTCGCTGCTGCCGGTGCTCTCCGACCAGGTCGAATGGGCTGTCGGCGAGACGCACGGCAACGTGCTGATTACGGGCACGGCGGCGCATCCGCTGTTTTCCGGCAAGCTCTCGCTGCCCGACGGCGCCGTGAAGCTCAGGCTCATCCAGACGCCCATCGAATCCCTGCATGGCGTGTTGACGCTGCAGGGAAATGAAATCAAGCTCGAAGAACTCTCGGGCAAGATGGGCAAGGGCACGTTCACGGGCAGCGGCCATCTCGCGCTCAGCGGCCTGACGCCGGAAACATACGCGGCCGACCTTTCGGCCGATGGCCTCGAAGTCGTCTCGACGGCGTACAAAGGCCCCATCACGGGCGCGTTCCATGTCGAGAACAGCGAGATTGCCGACCCGGCGGGCAACATCTACTACCGGCCGAAACTCTCGGGACATCTCGATTTCGACAACTGCGAGGTCTCCATCCCGATGATTCCCGAGGGCGACGGCGTGCTGCCGGACATCCTGCTCGACATCGATGTCACGGCGGGCGAGAACGTCCATTTCTACAGCAACTCGCTCTATGACATGTATATCACGGGCGCGGCGCATTTCGGCGGCTCGACGTTCCATCCAGCGCCGACCGGGCAGTTCCAGGTCAAGCGCGGCGGTACCGTCACGTATCTCAAGAATCTCTTCAAGATTCGCGAGGGCGTTGCTACGTTCGACCAGGTGGACAACTTCCTGCCGAGCATCCATTTCCTCGCCGACACGAAAGTCGGTTCGACGAGCATTTACCTGCTGCTCGACGGCCGTCTCAACAACGACATGAAAGTCAATCTCACGTCGAATCCGGAATACAGCCAGACGGAAATCATCAGCATGCTGACGCTACAGAGCTCTTACCGGCACGGCGAGACGAATCTCGACATCAATGACATCGTCAACATCGGCCTCCAGATGACCGTGCTCGGCCAGCTCGAAGAACAGATGCGCAGCCTGCTCTGGCTCGATACGTTCCGCATCTCGCGCGGCAGCGGTTCGGTGCTCGAGCAGCAGTCGCATGAGGAAGGCAGCAGCGATGGGGAGAATGTCTACAACGTCGAGATGGGCAAGCGCATCGGCGGCAAGACGCAGATGCACTACGTCCGTGCCATCGGCGGCAACAACACGCAGCGCTATGGCTTCCAGTACGACCTCAGCGATGCCATCGGCTTCACGCTCGACCGCGAATCCGGCGATACGGTTGTCGGTGTCGAAGCACGCTATAAATTTTAATCTGCAACGTGTAAACTATTCAGAGCGAAAGGGGGTGCGCAATCATGCGTCTCGAAGATTACATGAAAGAACTGCAAAATGTCGAGCTTTTGGAGCCCGACGAGGAGGCAGCGCTCTGGCGGGCGTATAAGTCTGGTGGCGACATGGCTGCGCGCCGCCGCATCATCGAATCGTATCAGCCGCTCGTCTTCAAGCAGGCCATGCCGTATCGCGCGCTGCCCGGCATCATGGATGTCATCCAGGAGGGCACGGTCGGCCTCATCGAGGCCGTCGAGCACTATGAACCCGCGCGCGGCGTCGCGTTCAGCCTGTTCGCTGTGCACCGCATCCGCGGCCGTATGGCCGACTTCCTGCGGAAGGAAGGCGCTTCTGACATCGCCTGCATGGATGCGCAGCCCGAGGCGGGCGGCGATTCTCTGAAAGAAAGCCTCGCCGACACGGCCGCGCTTTCTGTGCCCGAGGCGGCGGAGTCGCACGAGCTCGCCGGCCGCCTGCACGCCGCGATGGACCGCCTGCCCGAGAAGGAACGCGCCGTGCTGACGGGCGTCTACCTCGAAAGCCAGCCCGTCGAGACGATGGCCGACGCGCTCGACGTTTCGACGTCGCATGTCTACCGCTTGCAGAAGAGCGGCATCCGCCGCGTGCGCGGCATGCTGTCGAGATTCATGCAGCACTGGTGACAGAAGCTCGAAAGAAAAAGAGAAAACAGGTGCATCTCCCAAATGGCAGAGAGATAATCAGAGAAAAACCGCGATATTCGCGGTTTTTTCGCGTATATGGGAAGTGAGAAATCCGCACGTCTGGCGGACTATAGAAAGCGTCCAGAGAAGGAAACGGAAGAATTTCATCGGAAGGAGGACTTCGGATGCGGGACGACAAGAAGCAGCAGTCCATCCGCGCGGCGCGCGACTGGCTCGACGAGGCGGACGCCTCGCTTTCAAAAGGGAGTGGCATCCGCGGCGACCTCAAGGTCATGCTCGCGCAGGCGGAGCTCCGTCATGCGCAGGAAGCCGAGCCGGAGGCGCGCAGCGCCATCTGGCGGCGGCGCCTTGCGCGCCTGCTGCCGCTGACGGCGGCGGCTGTGCTCGCGGCGCTTGCGTTTTATTTGACGCCGGCCGTCGCGCCGCCGCAGGAGACGGCCGGCATCCCTGCACCGCCCGCCGAGATGCAGGCGCAGCCAGCGGACGGGACAGAGGCAGCGGCGCAGCCAGAAGCAGCGGTAGAGCCTGACGGCTCAGCAGCAGTGCCAGCCGATGCGTCACCTTTGCCAGCTGTTGCGACGCCATCATCGGCGGAAGCAGCTGCGCCGGATGCAGGCAGCGCAGTGCCCGCAGCGTCCTCGCGCGAGGCAGAGGCTCCTGCAAGCGCGCCATCGCAGGCCGCGCAGTCGGCAGCTGCACCTGCCGCACCTGCTGTTCCGGCCCCGGAAACGCAGAAACTCATGCAGACAGCAGGAAAAGCCTTGCGAGAGCCATGAGAACCCGATATAATGAAAGATATGACTTGAACAGATAATATCCTTTCAGAAATTTCGGAGATCACGACCATACAGGAGGTTGGACTTTTGACGAAGAAGACTTATCGAAAACTGGCGGCCGCCATCGCGCTCGCCACGAGCTTCGCAGCCGCGCCGGGGATGACACTGGCTGCAGAGCCGACGGATGCGCAGGGCACGACGGAGCCAGCAGCGCAGAATGACGCAGCGGCTCCCGCAGAAACGGCAACAGAGGACAACGCCGCAGCGGCAGAGACTCCGGCCGAGGGAGAATCATCATCGGATGCGAATGCTTCGGCCGAGGCCACGGCGATGGTCGGTGCCGCTTCTTCCGCGACGACGGCGACGTCAGCCACGACGGAAGGCGAGGTCAGCGAGCGCGTGCGCGACTGGGCGAAGCTCCGCCCGACCGAGGCGGCCATCGACGCCTACAAGCAGCGCTATGAAGGCAAGACCATTGTCGATCTCGATTTCGACGGCGCGACGGATGCCACGCTCGCGACGGCGAAGAACGCCGTCCATATGCGCACGGGCGACACGTACACGGCGAAAGGGCTCGACGCGGACGTCGATGCGCTCGTCGCGACGGGCTATTACTACGACCTGTTCCCGACGTTCGAGGAAGTTCCCGAGGGCGTCGTGCTGACGTACCATGTGCTCGAGAATCCGATGCTCAAGAGCATCGCCATCACGGGCAACACGGTCGAGACGACGGACGACCTCATGGGCCTCGTGACGCTGAAGACCGGCGAGATGCTCAACAGCACGACGCTCAAGAAGAACGTGCAGGAAATCCAGGAGAAATACCGATCCGACGGCTATATCCTCGCGAAGATCACCGACCTCAACATCGACAAGGACGGCAACCTCACGATCAAGATCAACGAGGGCAAGATCGAGGGCTTCAAGGTCAAGGGCAACGAAAAGACGAAGGACTATGTCATCCTGCGCGAGATGCGCCAGAAAGTCGGCGAGCCGTTCAACGCGAAGAAGACGCAGCGCAGCTGGCAGCGCGTCAACAACCTCGGCTTCTTCGAAGAGGTCACGCCGAAAGTCCAGCCGGGCGTCGAGCCGAATGCCGTTGTCATCGAGTGGAACGTCAAGGAACGCCGCACGGGCACGTTCAGCGTCGGTGCAGGCTACTCGAGCCAGGACGGCGTCATCGGCATGATCGGCATCGGCGATACGAACTTCCGCGGCACGGGCGATGCTGTCAACATCACGTACCAGTTCAGCGGCGATGACACGGATTCCCACGGCTACAGCTTCTCGTACCGCCGCCCGTGGCTCGACCAGAAACAGACGGTCGGTACGTTCCGCATCTACAACCGCACGTACGAGTACGATGACTACGACGAAAACGGCGACCACATCGAGTCGTATATGCGCCATTACTCTGGCGGCGAAATCACGCTCGGCCGTCCGGTCAGCGAATATTCGACGAACTACATCACGCTGCGCAACCGCAAGGACACGTACGTCAAGCAGACAGAAACGGGCAACATGCGCGACCGCACGCCGGAGACGACGCACGAAGCGTGGAAGGATTACAACTTCGGCACGACGCGCAGCCTGACGCTCCAGCATGTCACGGACACGCGCGACAACATCTATTTCCCGACGTCGGGCGGCCGCATCGCCCTCACCGGCGAAATCGGCGGCTTCGGTGCCGACTTCGACTATCGGAAAGCGGATATCGAGGATCAGCGCTATTTCAAGGCCGGCAAGAACCAGGTCTGGGCGCTGCGCGGCCAGTATGGCTGGTCGGACGGCCATATCTCGGAGTATGCGCGCTACAAGGTCGGCGGCCAGGACAGCCTGCGCGGCTATCGTGACGACCAGTTCCGCGGCGAGCACATGTTCCTCGCGACGCTCGAGTACCGCTTCCCGATTGTCAGCAAAGTGCAGGGCGCCATCTTCACCGACTGGGGCAGTGCCTGGGAGAGCGGCCTCTGGCCCGATGACATCCACGGCAGCGTCGGCATCGGCATGTCGCTCGTGACGCCGCTCGGCCCGATTCGCCTCGACTACGGCCGCGGCGACGATGGCGGTCGCGTCCACTTCAGCGTCGGCGGGACTTTCTAACGGCGAATAGAAATTTTGGAGCTGTTGCAAAATGCATCGTCTACACCTGCCCCCCTCCCAGAGGGGGGACGGGCCGCTTGCGGCGGGGGGAGTGTCGAAGGTAGGTACAAGCAAAATTAAGGAATTTCAAGTCGAAGGTAGAACAAAAGCGAAATGCTTTTTTCGAGGGATTCTCCTTTTTTTGCTTTTCTTGCTGTTTGCCGCACCCGCTAATGCATCTCCGCGCATCGATTCCGTTAAAGCGACCGTCACATCTTCCGAGGCGATTCCGTCACCCGTCACCGCCCGCATGGAGACGAGCATCGAGGCGATTGCAGGGCAGCTCCTGCTCGGCAAGCCTGCCGACATGCCTGCGGCGGATGCCGCGAAACAGGCTGCCCTGATCCGCGAGGTCTTCGACAAAGTCCTCGTCGGCTACACGGTGACGGATGCCAAGGTCGTGCCTGGCGAGACGGCGCGCGTGCAGGTCACGCTCGTGCCGTGGGCCGACCGCGTGCAGTCTGTCGCCGTCGAGACGCATGTCGATGGCATGACGCCCGAGGTGGAATCCATGGTGCGGCAGGATCTTGCGGGCGTCGAGCAAGTCTTTGACCGTGCGCTCATCGGCCTGCCGATTGCGGCGGCCGACTGGACGAATGGCGTATTGAAACGCGAGGTCAACGCGTACCTTGCTGAGCATCTGCCGGAGTTCCGCGCAGACTTCGACGTCACGGCCGATACCAATGCGCAGGTGAAGCTCACGGTTTATCCGCGCGTGCCCGTCGTGCGCACGGTCGATCTTTCCATGCGCTCCGACACGATGCCGAACGTCCTGCTGCTCACG
>Ga0256404_1009332_pt1 | contig 14141 bp, 5 predicted proteins | sample RumenRJG_01DNA_FD_185990 | JGI IMG/M metagenome (GOLD analysis project Ga0256404, IMG submission 185990) | Bovine rumen microbial communities from Lethbridge, Alberta, Canada - RJG_01 | ecosystem: Host-associated > Mammals > Digestive system > Stomach > Rumen | place: Canada: Alberta | collected...
CTTTGCAGAAGCATCGTAAACCATCCTGTATCCGGCCTTGTCGAATTTTGCCTTGTCTGCCCTGTCCACTATGATTCCTTTGTAGAAATGTGCTGCCGTAGTGGCGACGGCCGGGCTGTCGGGATTCTTTTCGATGTCCGTCAGGATATAACCGTCGCAGATCTTCGACATATCCACTTCATGTCCGCCTATCTGCATTCTACCTGCAAGGGCCAGATCCATCACCCCTACCGAGCCAAGTTTCCTGCAACCGTTGTCATCTAGGGACTTGAGCACGGCCTTGTAAGGGATGCTCCCATCCACCCACCCGGGAATCCAGAAGCCCACATCGTTCCTCCCTTCCTCGATGGCATAGGCCGCCAGGCCGCTGATCGAAGCGGCAAGGTTGTACTGCCGCAGCGAAGCGGTCGTCTTTCCATTTTCGGCAACCGTAAGGTCCACGTAATACGGAGGCAGGTCGGTCAGGGAAGGATACTTGTACTGCCCGACATCCTCGATCGGGTCGTAAATGGAATCATACGCGACCCTGCGGGCGCAGGATGCAGGGATCAAAATGGCCAGGATGGAAAGGATCTTGAATAACCTCACGTTTAAGAGAGTATTGATCAGTCTCATATACAATACACTATTCGACGGTAACTGCCGAAACGTAGGGATTCATTTCTATGTCTTCCAGCGTAATCCGTCGGCCGGCAACAGAAACATTCTCCAGTTTCACGCCATGGATGGCATGGGCTTCATCGTAGCCGAGGAACTGGACTCCGGTTCCGGTCCTGGGCGGAGTCTTGAGGGTGATGTCCTTGAACGTCACGTTCTCTATGTGCCCCCTCTCAGGATCGGAGGTCCATACGGCATCGTTTATCCACAGGGAGATGAACCTCTCCGCTTCTTCGATGCGGATATTCTCGAATGTCACGTCGCTGATAAGGGCGCTGTCGGTGTGATAGATCCTCAGCGACCATTCCCGGCAGGTGTCGTGGATGACGTCGCAGTCGCGGAAAACGACTCCCTTCACCGGATAGCGGAGCTCCGCACCAATGCTCAGGGCATGCGCGACCTCGTTCCAGAGGACGCATTTCTCGGCCAGGATGTCCTCGCAGCCCCTTCCGCTTGACCCGAAGGCCTTGACTACGATAAGGTCGTCAAGGGTGCGGATGAAGCAGTCGTGCACCCTGACATGGGAACTGCCGCATATGTCAATCCCGTCGGAATTGGCCCTGAACCCGATAAGCTTGATATTGTCTATTTCAACGTTCTCGGTATTGTCAACCACGACCGTCCAGCCGGAGGAATTGCGGATAATGACCCCTTCCAGATAGACATTGCGGCCGGAAATACCCAGCGGACCGCGGCTTCGGGCCCTGTGCACGCCATCCTCATCAATGATTCCCCTCCCGATGAACCGCACATTGTCTCCGGTTATCCTGAAGCATCTCCCCGAACTCTTCTTCGGGTCGTGCCCGTCGCCTTCCTCCCAGTTGTGCCAGCGCAGGATCGCACCGGGAGCGACATACACGGTCTTGCCTTCCCCAACCTCAACGGTTTCCCAAAGGTCGTGGATTCCAGGAGCATAATAAATTACGTCGGGATCGTCCGGAGACGGAACATCCTTCTCCGGCGGATTGACGAAGATATGAAGGGAATGGATGATGTCCCCGTTCACTTCAACCGTCAGGTTAAGCGGGCGGGACACCTTGAAACTCAATTTATTTCCACGTATTGAAGGAATGATGCCGGCGCTTTCGGGAAGGACCTTGGCCTCGCGGATGTCTTCAGCGGAAGTCACCTCGACTGCGGCGCTGCCCTTCACGAGGTCGAAATATGCAAAGGCCGCCACCTCGAAATAGTTCCCGGAGTTGACCTTGTCATCCATCGCCAGACGGCGGCTCTCCTTGTCGCCGGACGCGACCTTGCAGTCAAAGACGGGGACATCCCGTCCGGCCGCCTTAACCTTCCAGGATGCGCTGAGCGGTTCCCCTTCAGGGGCCGGGGCTATGGAAACACGGCCCGAACATGAAGCGAGGACAGCTGGTAACAGGATAAGGAATACGAGTTTTTTCATCTCTATATCATTTGATTAAACAAAAGGAACCATCGTCATCCGGTCTTCCCTGTCAGGGGAGAAGATAATCCTGTTTCCGGAGCCCATCACATTGCCGCGGGTCATCCTCACGCCATAGCGGAATCCGTCCTGTTCCCCGTAAACGGTGAACTTGCCGTCCACCTTGAGAGGCATCTCCTTGTCTTCGGCGACATCAAGGACAAGGCACCAGTCAGACGTCATGCCGGAAGCAGTAATATCAATCTTGTTCTCCTGCAGCAGGAAGGTGAGGCTCCTGCCGTCGGCGGTCTCCAAGAGGACACTCACAGCCTTGTCCCCGACATTTTCAGGAGTGATCCTCGAAAACTCTATCTCCGAGGGAGCCAGGTTCTTGCCGTTGTCCTGCCAGATCCTGATGCCGGCGAAATCACCAGGTGAACTCCACAGGAATCCGTCCACTATCGGGAGCGTCAAGAATTCGCACTTCGTGCTCGTGCCCGGCTTGTCCACATAATCAGAAGGTATCTTCTCATTGAAAAGATGAATGTCCCTCACCCGGACTATCCCCTTGTCCCAAAGAAGGTTGATACGATAGAAGCGGCTGTCGAACCACACGGTTTTCCTGAAACCTGAGTAGGTATCCTCCAGACAGGACACGGAGGTCGGCGGAGTCACTTTGTATTTGGAAGCGAACCACTTGCCGGCATCGGCGAGGGTCATCACGTTCACCTTGCCGCTCTTGCTGAAGGCGGCTATCTTGGGAATCTGCATCTCAAGCCCTTTCTGCATATTGGCCCAGGTGAAGGAGTTCTCCTGGCCGGCCTGGGTGTAGTTGAAGCCGAGGGCCGGAGCTTCGAATATGGAGTCGAAGAAAATATCCACCCACCTCTCGTCCGCACCGGCGCTGCCATAGACGGGCTCCAGGGTCACTACGCCCTGGCCGTTGCCGGTAAGGCCCATGTCATACTGGTAGATGGGATCGCTTCCGAGCATCCTGAAGATGGGAACCGGTATCTGTCCCTTGACCGTCTGGGCCGGCATGTAGGCGTTCAGGCGGCTGGGATAATACGCCTGGTTCCAGTACCCTCCCCAGAGGGTGTAACCGTCAGTGCCATACTGGTCCTTGCAGTTGCAGGAGGCCTTGATGCCGTATTTGTCATACATGTAGCCGAGGGTATGGGCATCGATGAACCATGATCCGACGGACTCCGGGTAATGTCCGAAAACGGATTTGAATTTTTCCATATAGACATCCACCAGCCTTTCCCTCTCCTGGGGAGTGTATCCGGTGGCAAAACCCACGTTGGCGTGCCAGTCCCAGGGGAAACGGCCCCTCCATTTCATGCCTGCGGCTTCGATATGGGGCTGGGTGATCTCCCACCAGGCCCCGACTTCCCTGCCCTTGGCCTCCTCTCCCTTCATGAGGGCCTGGTACTCGGGATCGATCAGGGCATCGTACTGGAGGAGGAATGTCCCGGGGAGGCTGTATTTGTCCAGGAGTTTCGTCTGTTCCAGCGTGGTCTCATACAAGACTTTGCGGGTATCGCCGGTGTCCCTTGGCTCCACCAGGCGGACGAAGTTGATGATATTGACTATCCTTGGGGAATCTTCAGTTACCAGGTTTTTTTTTTGCTTTTCAAGTATTCTCCCGAAGGCGTCGCGGACCGCATGGTAAGATTCCTTTACCCGGACGGTGCTGTCATTCATCTCCTCAGGAGGAGTTCCCCTCTTGATGGATACGAGTCCCCATCCCGTCTCAACCGGGCAGCCTTTCTGGCCGCACTGGTAGCAGGAATCCGAGTCGCTGTAGCAATAGCAGAAGATACCGCATAGGAAGTCAAGTTTCGATATCCGGTCTATCACTTCGGTGTACATTCCGGCCTGGCCTTCTTCGGTATGGTCGTACTTGCGGAGCCTGTAGCCGTCAGGAAGGGCCTTGTACAGATGGGAAATCTCCGATGGCTGGAAGACATAGGCCACGGCCGACTCCTCCCCTTCCGTTTCAAGCCTCCTCCTGGCTTCGCGGACAAGGGACGACTCCCGTCCGACTATGGATTCCCACTTGTCGAGGAAGGGGCCGATGTTCGCCTTTATCTTTTCCTCGGTCCCGAATTCCTCACCGAAGGTGTTCCTAAGGTAGGAAGCCCTCTGGCGGGCGTCCTTGGGACTGCCGGTGGAGATATACCCGAACTCGGCCAGCATGATGGGTTTCTTGCTTATCTGCCATAGGGTACGGAGGAGTATCTCGAAAAGCCTGATGTCGGTGAACCTGTCCTCGAAGCAACCTAGATAGAGGTCGAGGGCCACGTAGTCGAAGTCATCGGCATATTTCTGCATGAGGTTGGGATACTTCCACATTCCCTCTTCCGTGCAGGCGATGTTGTAGCCGATAGGGACCCCGGCCTTGCGGCAGATTTCGTGCATGGCCTTCATCTGGACGTTCTGGTACTGTCCTATCTGCTCAAGGGTGAGGGCGCCCTGCCATTTCTGCACGGTGAGTTCGTTGGAGATCTGGAAGCAGTTGACAAGCTTGTCCCCCGAGGTAAGGTCATTCGCATAATAGGTGCTGAAGGCATCCACCATCCTGAGGAACCTGTCGCTGAAAGCGTCGGTGCCGCTGCGGAACATCTCCAGTTCCCCGATGACATTGAGCATGTCGTCGGGATAGGGAGTGACGGCCATGACCTTCAGGCCGTTTTCGCGGTAGAACCGGCACCTCTCCTTGAAGCCCTTGTACCACCTGGTCTCCACCAGCCCCCCGTCAGGCCCCGGGACAGGTTTACCGTCTGCATCCACTTCATAGGGAGGGTCCCCGGGAAGGTCGATCCTTATCCAGCCGATATTCGCCCCTTTCAGGAGGGACATGTTGTAGGGATCATCATAAGGATGACACACGCCGAGGGCCATACCGCCCATGAGTTTCTTGAACTCATCCACGGACGGGTTGCTTTGCTTTTGGAAAAGTGACCTGTAGGCCGCATCCACGACATTCCCCACCGGGTTCCTTTTTCCCCAGGTTTTCAGGCCCCAATGGATTCCGAATCCGACCAGGAGCAATGCAGCCACGACAATGCACAGGATTTTTACCAGCTTTTTCATTTTCAAGTTTGTTTCAGAATATCTATGCGATGATTAAAAATAATCAGTTTTTATCTTTTTTCAAAAAAATTCGACATCCCGGCGCCGGCATGGAATAAAATTGCTATTTAAAACGATAAAAATAAAAAAAAGTTGTATCGTTTTAATTATTTTACTATATTTCAGCCAAATTCTAAGCCTGACCTGCATTTTTTATACACTTTAACCAATATTCTCACTAAACTTACCCGTAATGTTTAAAAAATTCATTGGAACAAGTCTCCTCGGCCTCATGATCGCGGCCGGGATGATTGTATTCCCCGCGAGCACGCTGTCCGCCGGGAATGCGCCTTCCACCCAGGAACCCCAGCGGTCCAGGACCGTAAGGGGAACGGTGACCGATGAGAACGGGGCCCCCGTACCGGGAGCCGGCATCGTTGTGGTCGGCACCAATGTCGGCACGAACACCGACATGGATGGAAACTTCACCATCGATGTGCCTCAGGGCGCAAAGATCGAGATCTCATTCATCGGATACCTCACCCAGCAGGTATCCCCCTCATCTTCGACAGTCAACATCCAGCTGTCACCGGACGTGGAAGCCCTTGAAGAGGCCATCGCAATCGGTTACGGTACCGTAAAAAAGAGCGACCTCACAGGCGCCGTGGCCACCGTAGCCGCCAAGGACTTCATCAACCAGCCTGCCAGCACCTATGTGAGCGTCCTGGCGGGAAAAGTATCCGGACTTACCGTGCGCAGGACCAACGGAAGCGCAGGCCGCAGCAGCACGATCCGAGTCAGGGGCACGAACTCCATCAAGGGAGGGAACGACCCCCTCATCGTGGTTGACGGCAACTACGGAGGCATGCCTGACGCAAACGACATCGTGAGCATCGAGGTTCTGAAGGACGCCTCAGCGACGGCGATCTACGGATCCCGCGGAGCCAACGGCGTCATCCTCGTGACCACCAAGAGGGGACGCTCGGGAAAGCCTACCGTAAACCTCTACTCGGACGTATCCGTTGACAAGATCATCAACAGGTACGACATGCTCAACTCCTATGACTTCGCCAAGCTGAACTCGGAGGCCGGGTTCTACACCTGGACAGATGAAGAACTGAACACCTTCAAGAACGGCCCGACCACCAACTGGCAGGACGAAATCTTCCGCACCGCGGTGTCACAGAACCACAAAGTCGCCATCTCCGGAGGAAGCGACCGCGTGAGGTACTACCTTTCCCCCTATTGGAACAAGAGGAATGGAACCCTGAGGAACAACTGGTCCGAGGGGTACGGCATCAGCGGCAAACTCGACCTTGACCTCAGCGACAGGGTCACCCTCCAGACAGAGCTCAATGCGGGCCACGGAGAAAGCCAGAACGCCACCTTCTCGGACAGCAACTACACCTCCCTGCCGATTACCGCCCTTCTGTGGGCGCCGATCGAACCCGTCATCGACCCCGTCACGGGGCATTACTCCTCAAACGGAAAAGGAACCGGCACCCTCCTCAACCCTGTCCTTCTGACAACCAACGATGACCGCAACTACTCAAACTCCGGGAGCGCCATCTTCAACCTGAAGGTCAACATTCTGGACGGTCTCGACTTCAACGGCAAGTTCTCCCTGTCGCAAAGCAACGGCTGGCACAACGAATACCAGAGTTCCGAGCGTAACAACGGGACCAGCGCCATTGCCGGCAAGAGTTCAAGTAACTCAAAAAGCTGGTTGCTCAACGGGTATCTCACCTATACCAAAACCTTTGCGGACGTGCATAACTTCCAGGCAATGGCCGGTTTCGAGGAGACCCGTTCTTCCGGGGAATCCCTGAGCGGGAGTGCGCAGAACCTGCCCATCGAGAGCTTCAAGTGGAACAACCTCGGCCTTTCCGCCCCGATGATATCCGTGGGCTCAGGCTATTGGAACTCCGCGATGCGTTCCTTCTTCGGACGAGTCAATTACAATTATGCCAACCGCTATTACCTGACTGCCAACTTCCGCGCCGACGGTTCCTCAAAGTTCCGCGATGGTAAGAAATTCGGCTATTTCCCTTCCTTCTCGCTCGCCTGGAACGTAGCCAACGAGCCGTTCATGCAGGATCAGGAACTGGTTTCCACCCTGAAGATCAGGGGAGGGTGGGGAAAGACCGGCAACCAGGCCGTGGGCAACTATGCCACCTACACCTCCGCCAGGGGCAAGGACATGACCTGGGGAACCGGGAGCATCATGGCAGCCTACATGGACCAGGCCGGATCCGACCTCAACCTTACCTGGGAGACCACCGCACAGACAGATATCGGAGTTGACCTCGGACTCTGGGACGACCGTCTCGGATTCACCTTCGACTGGTACAAGAAAAACACCACCGACCTGCTCGCAGGAGTGAACGTTCCCGGCTATTCGGGAGGCGACAAGGAATACGGACGCACCGAAATCACCACCAACGTGGGTTCAATGATGAACAGGGGCTGGGAAATCGGTATCCGCTACAACGTCATCCGGACCAGGGACTGGAACTGGGACATGAACCTCAACCTGGCGCGCAACGTCAACAAGGTGACAGACATCGGAGAGAACGACATCATCTACGGTGACACCTTCCGCGGAACCGGAAAGATTTCTCCTTTCGTGATCATGAAGGGAGAAGCCCTCGGTGCGATAAGGGGTCTCCACTACCTGGGCATCTGGCAGGAGAGCGAGTCCGCAGAGGCCGCCCTTTACGGCCAGTATCCCGGAGACTACAAGTACTATGACAAGGACGGAGACCATTCCTACGACCCCGACGACTACGAGATTATCGGCAAGTCCAACCCCGATCTTTCGCTAGGTTTCAACAACACCGTGACATGGAAGAACTTCACGATGAATATCCTCTTTGATGCGGTATTCGGACGCGACGTCCTCAACTATACGTACATGATGATCAACGAGCGTCAGGAAGGATGGTACACAGCCGCGACCTCGAAGAACCGCTGGACTCCTTCCAACCCCAATGCTGAATTCTGCAAGGCCGGCAGCAATTCCGCCCAGGTGCAGATGCTCTCCGACCACTACATGCAGGATGCAAGCTACATCAAGCTGCGCAACCTCAGCCTGGCCTACAGGATACCCAGAAAGGTCTTCAAGTGGGCTGACGTCCAGGTTTCCGTGAGCGGACAGAACTTCCTGACCATCACGAAATACAAGGGCTACGATCCTGAGGTCAACTCCAACAGCGACGGCAATGACGTTTCCGCCGGCTGCGACTACTACGCCTATCCGCTCCCGGCATCCCTCTCATTCGGTCTGACCATAACTTATTAATTTCCAGGTATTGACCACTAAATAGAACAAGAGTATGAAAAAGATTATAACCTCTTCGATATGCGTGGCGGCACTTGCTCTCCTCTTCTCCTGTACCGGGAACAACGAGTTCCTTAAGGAAGATCCAAAGGGGATGGTCACCACGGAGAATCTCATGAGCAACACGGACAACATGCAGCTCATGATAAACGGACTCTACTGGATCTGGAACAGGGCCATGCTCCGTCCATACGAGAGCCCGGAGTGCAAGCAGAACAGCGCCGACGACAGGCTCGGACTCCCCCCTGTGAGGGAAGAGGACGGACAGTGTGAGACTAATTCACCGATCTCCGCGGCCGGCGACGGATTCATCACCAAGGGATGGGAAAGGTGCTGGAACGTGATTAACCAAGCCAACTCCATCATCAACAACGCCATAGAAGACGATGGAGGAGACAATACGAAGCTCCATGAGCTTGTGGGCCAGGCCCATTTCATAAGGGCATACACCTACCTCTATCTCGTACGCTACTTCAACAATATCCCGCTGGTAACTACGGCCTACGACCCCGACAAAGACAGGAGCCTGACCGTATCCTCTTCCTCGGATGTATACGAACTCATCGTAGACGACCTCAAGAAAGCGGAGGAATGGCTGCCGCTGAAATATGACAATCCTATCCTTTCCAACGGAGGAAGCGTTACACGCGCTGCCGCAAAGGCCCTCCTCGCAAAGGTCTACCTCCAGAGGGCGGGTTTCCCCTGCAACGGCGGGAATGCCGACTACAGACTGGCGATGGACAAGGCAAAAGAGGTCATCGACAATGCCGGGACATACGGCCTGGGCCTCTATGACCACTACTACCAGCTCTGGGACCCCTACTGGAAGCCCAACACCCATCAGGGCAAGGAGGAGGTCATCCTCTACATGGCCTGCGACGGCACCGACGACGGATCTTCCGTACGCTCCCCGAATCCCAGCCGCCCTGCCGACGACCCCTTCAACGGATGGTACCTGTTCCAGTCCGAACTCTACTTCTTCATCTACTTCCCTGAAGGGGAACGCAAGGATTTCACATTCGTAACCGATTTCTACTATAAAGAAGGCGGAGAGGTGAAACACAAGACCTGGCAGGAACTCCAGATCGGCCACCCGATGTACCGGAAATGGTGGGCGGACGACCTCACTGAAGGATGGACCTGGGACGAAAAAGGCCCCGGCGGGAACTGGCTGAACAACATGAACGCCTGCGCCACCTGGTATAACGGCCGCGACATAATAATGCTGCGCTATGCCGACGTCCTGCTCACCTATGCCGAGGCACAGTGCCGGGTGGACGGCTCGCCCAATGCCATGGCATACGACTGCCTGAACCAGGTCCGCAACCGCGCCAAGGGCGGGGTCGGCACCACCTCCGAAAGCCTTTCAGGCCTGACAGCGGAGCAGTTCCTGGATGCAGTGGTATGGGAGAGGGCCTATGAGTTCGCCGGAGGAGAATTCGAGAGCAGGTGGTTCGACCTGATCAGGCTCGAACTTGTGGAGAAGGCCACCACCACGGCGGATTCCGCAGGTCCGATGATGCCCTATCCCCCGTCGATGTCAAAAGGCTGGAGGTATGAGCCGTCAGACTTAATACCTGCCCTGTCAATGCTTGAACTGCAGAAGCCGTATACCAAGCACGACTACTTCCTGGAGATTCCGACCGGCGACGCCACCTTGAACCCCAACCTCAAGGACAACAACGCCAATCTGAGATAAAAACAGACACAACTGAAACAGCTTTTTGCGACGGGGCTTTCGGGCCCCGCCGCTTTTTTGTGTAAAATATTATTGCTATATTTAGGCTTTGAACGCGACTTAACCCGATATTGCTCCATAAAACCCACAGCCAGATGAAAGAACGCCCGGTATCAGCCAGAATCGCCATTGGATCAGCCATTATAGCCTGCATGCTTCTATGCGTCATGTGCAGGGGTCCCCAGACAAGGACAGAAGGACTTGAAGCCGAACACCTTGTCTGTCCGCTAGGCATAGACAATCCTTCTCCGAGGCTTTCCTGGCGGATGGCCGATTCCCGCGAAGGCGCCCGCCAGACATCGTACAGAATCATTGTAGGCACCGACCGGAAAGCCGTGGAATCCGGGAAAGGAGAGGTCTGGGATTCCGGAACCGTCACCTCTGACAGGAGCATGGTAACCTATGCCGGCGGGCCGCTGGAGCCGTTTACCCGCTACTGGTGGAAAGTTATCGCCGGAGACATGGACGGAAAAAACGTTTCCTCGAAGCCGGAATGGTTCGAGACCGGGGTCATGGGGCAATGGAGCAAAGCCGGACAGTGGATCGATGACGGCAAGGATACTGACTGGGGCCCCGCTCCGTATTTCAGGAAGGAATTCTCCGTGGGAAAGAAAGTTAAATCGGCCAGGGCATACATCGCTTCGGCCGGTGTCAACATCCTATATATCAACGGGGAAAAAATCGGGGACAGGATCCTTGACCCTGCCTTTACCCGCTTTGATAAACGGATTCTCTACACCACCTGGGACATTACTTCCTCCATCAGGGAAGGGGATAACGCCGTGGGTGTCATCCTCGGCAACACCTGGTATAACCACCAGCCGAAGGCGGCCTGGGACTATCATAAAGCCTACTGGAGGGCGCGCCCTACCTTCCGGATGGACATCAGGATAACCTACGAAGACGGGGAAACCGTCACTATCCCCACCGACACGTCATGGAAGTCCTTCTCCGACGGCCCCATAATCTACAACAACATCTACACCGGGGAGCGCTATGACGCCCGCAGGGAAATAAACGGCTGGAACGACTCCGGATTCGACGACAGCCTCTGGCACCAGGCAATGAGGAGGGAATCCCCCACCAGGAGACTTGAGGCCCAGGCGATGCACCCCTTGCGTCCCTGCCGCGAATACAGGACCGCAACCCTCAACAAGATAAACGACACAAGCTGGGTATATGACTTCGGACAGAACATGTCCGGCACCGTGGCCATATCGATAAAAGGCAAGGAAGGCACCGGCGTTGCCCTCCGCTATGGAGAAAGGATCTTCGGGGACGGCCATGTGGACCAGACCAACATCGACTACCACTATCGCGGAGACAAGCGGACCGAACCGTTCCAGACCGACAGTCTTTTCCTCGGCAAAAACGGCGTGGAATTCACTCCCCAGCTGAGCTATAAGGGTTTCAGGTACGTTCAGGTAAACTCCACCGCCCCCCTGTCTCTCGATAAAAACAGCCTTACGGCATATTTCGTCCACACTGATGTCCCTGAGGCGGGGAACCTTGAAGCCTCCTCCGATATGCTCGAAAAGATCGGGCAGGCGGCCAGGATGGCCTATCTGTCAAACCTGGTCGGCTATCCTACCGACTGCCCCCAGAGGGAAAAGAACGGCTGGACGGGAGACGCCCACATAGCCGTCGAGACAGGGCTCTACAACTTTGACGGATTCACCCTTTACGAAAAATGGATGTCCGACCACCGTGACGCGCAGCTTCCCAACGGAGTGCTTCCCGACATCATACCTACGGATGGCTGGGGATTGAACGGAGGTGAGGACAAGGGAGACAACGGCCTTGACTGGACAAGCACCATAGCCATCATCCCCTGGGAACTCTACCTCTTCTACGGCGACGACAAACCCCTTAGGGATTGCTATGAAAACATAAAGAGATACGTGGATTTCGCAACAGCCCACACTGACGGCCTCCTCTCCCACTGGGGCCGGGGCGACTGGGTGCCCGTGACGCAGAAATCCGATCCCACGCTCATCTTCTCAATCTTCCACTTCAACGACTGCAAGATCCTTTCCCGAGCCGCAGAACTGTGCGGCAAGACGGAAGACGCGGAATACTACGCCGAACTGGCAGAAAGGATCAGGAAGGCCATCAACGACGAATTCCTGGACCCTGAGACCGGAATATACGCCGACGGAATGCAGACCAGCCTCAGCATGCCGCTCTGCTTCGGAGTGGTCCCGGACGAGGCAAGGGCGAAGGTAGCCGCAAGGCTCGCCGAGATGGTCCGTGCCAACGGATACCACATCGACGCCGGGGTCCACGGGGCCAAGTATGTCCCTAATGCCCTGGCCATGAACGGCTACATCGACGAGGCCTACAGGATGGCCGTGCAGGACACATATCCCTCATGGGGATGGTGGATAGTCAACGGCAAGACCACATTTACGGAGAACTGGGATGTCGAGGCCTGCCGCGACATGTCCGACAACCACATCATGTACGGCGACATAGCCGCCTGGTTCTACAGGTGGATAGGAGGCATCCTGCCCGACCCGGACATGCCAGGATTCAAGAGGGTCGTCCTCAAGCCCGGTTTCCCCGATGGCCTTGACAGTTTTAGCTGCCACCATGACTCTCCCTACGGGAGAATCATCTCCGGATGGACCCGGTCAGGAGGGGTGATAACCTACAAGGTGACCATCCCGGCCAACAGCACCGGCCTTCTCTGGCTTCCCGGCTGCGAAGGTCCCGTAGAGATCACTTCAGGCAACCACAGATTCTCATTTAAACAATAGACAGTTATGGCCCTGTTGTCCAAATTCGTCATTTCGTCCGCCCTGCTTATTCCCATTTTCTTCCAGGGCTGCAAGCCTGCCACAAGAATCGAAGGCCTGAAGACCGAACATCTTGAAAATCCCTTGGGAATAGACAATCCGGCACCGAGGCTCTCCTGGAGGATGGAAGATTCACGGGAGGGAGCAGTGCAGACTTCATACAGGGTAGTCGTCGGCAAGGATAAAAGGGCCGTGGAGGACGGGAAAGGGGATGTCTGGGATAGCGGGACCATAGGGTCCGATGCCTGTCTGGTTACCTATGGCGGTATGCCCCTTGAGCCGTTTACGGAGTATTGGTGGAAAGTTTTTGCGGGTGACAGGGACGGTAAGGTGGTATCCTCGAAGGCATGTTCCTTCGAGATGGCCACGATGGGCCGATGGAGCCCTGACGGGCAATGGGTTGACGACGGGAAAGATATCGACTGGAAGCCTGCTCCGTATTTCAGGAAAGAATTCACCGTAGGAAAGAAGGTGAAATCCGCAAGGGCCTACATCGCATCCGCAGGATTCAACTCTTTGTATGTAAACGGGAAGAAAATCGGAGACCGGGTCCTCGATCCGGCTTTCACCACATTCGACAAGCACATCCTCTACACCGTTTGGGACATTACTCCCAATCTGGAGGAAGGCGTCAACGCCATAGGTGTAATCCTCGGGAACGGATGGTACAACCATCAGCCCAAAACATCCTGGGATTTCAATGTCGCATATTGGAGGAACCGTCCGGCATTCAGGATGGACGTAAGGATAACCTTCGAGGATGGCGAGACCGTAACCATCCCTACCGATACTTCATGGAAGGCATTTTCCGACGGTCCCCTCTATTATGACAACGTCTTCACCGGGGAACGTTACGATGCCCGAAAGGAAATGGAAGGCTGGAACCGGGCCGGATTCGATGACACAGGATGGGCCGCCACCTGCTTCAGGGAATCGCCTACGGCAGCGCTGGTCGCCCAGGCGATCTGTCCCATCCGTTCATCCAGAGACATCAAGGCAGTATCAGTCAACAGGATAAACGATTCCTGCCGGATTTTTGACTTCGGACAGAATATGTCCGGAAACGTTACCGCTTCGATAAAAGGCAGGGCGGGAGTCAAAGTCAGCCTGCGCTACGGCGAACGTCTCTTCGAAAACGGTCTTCTG
>Ga0256404_1009334_pt1 | contig 14139 bp, 14 predicted proteins | sample RumenRJG_01DNA_FD_185990 | JGI IMG/M metagenome (GOLD analysis project Ga0256404, IMG submission 185990) | Bovine rumen microbial communities from Lethbridge, Alberta, Canada - RJG_01 | ecosystem: Host-associated > Mammals > Digestive system > Stomach > Rumen | place: Canada: Alberta | collected...
GGGCTTTGCGACCGGGTCCGTGGCGACGGACAATGCCGACACCCGGGAAAAGCTGGCGGGCCTGTCCCACGACCTCATCGACGCCATGCAGGCCGGGGCCGGGGTGCCCGTGGACGTGCAGGTGCTTCAGGAGAATAATATAGAGCCCGTGGACCTCTTCGAGAATATTCGTAATGCGGAAAATGATGCCGTGGACGAGTCCACCCTCAGCCGGGCCGAGCAGGCTCAGGAATACATGGCCACCAGCCGCCTCTTCAGCCTGGCCCGGGCCTTTATAAAGACAATTTCGGAAGCCGATTTCGGGGTTTAGAAAAAGGACGCCGAAACCGATATAAAAGATAGCCGGCAGGGAAGCCGGTCTTTCTCAGCTATGTAGAGCAGGAAGAAAACAAGGGGCTCTACATTAGTCATATGCATTTCAACCGAAATACGCACGGACGCGGACGGTTTTTTACATGTGTTTGCGAGGTGCGTTTCATGAAGATCAACAACAATATTTCCGCAGTCATTACAAATAAACACCTGCTCCGGAACGAGAACAATATGGCGGCATCCATGGAGCGCCTGTCTTCAGGATACAAGATCAACTACGCCAAGGACGACCCCTCCGGCATGGCGATCAGTAACCGCATGCGGGCCCAGATCCGGGGCCTGGACCGGGCCTCCCAGAACTCTTCCGACGGCACTTCAGTCCTCCAGACCGCAGACGGAGCCTTGAACGAAGTCCAGTCCATGCTGCAGAGAATGCGGGAGCTTTCTATTCAGGCGGCAAACGGGACGAACTCGGACTCTGACCGCCAGGCCATCCAGGACGAGATCGGTCAGCTCCGGGATGAGATCGACCGGGTGTCCGAAACGACGGAATTCAACACGAAGAAGCTTTTAAACGGCGACCTCGACAACAAGGTCTACGCGGAAGGGGCCTCAAGAGAAGAGGCTTCCGAAGTGGTGGAGCCCGGATTCTACAATTTCTATGTAAATAAGCCCTCCACAAGGGCAGCCTTCAAGGACTTCAAGGTGCCGACAGCTGTCACCAAAGAGTGCTCCATTTCCATCAACGATTCCGTAGCCATTCTGAAGCCGGAAATGACAGAGGGTGAAATTCTTGAAGCCGTCCGGGATGCGGCCGAAAAAGGCAAGGCCGTGCTCAATACCAAGGATGACGGCAGCATCGATTCCGGCATCTGGTCCACGGACTACGGGAAGAACGGGGTTCTGGACTTCAAGGTTTCCGACGAGGATACAGCGACCCTTTTCGGCCTGACCGGTCTGGAGAAGGAAGAAACGACGGAAGAAAACGAGGCAAATCTCAATATTTCCTACAAGGCCGTCTACGGCAACCAGGCGGAAATCACCATGGACGTGTCGAAGACCAGCGCCTTCAAGGATCACAAGACTGCTTCCTATACCGTGGACGGAAACAAGGTTACATTTACGGACCGGGGCGGTTTCAAGCTGTCTTTGCTTCTGGACGCGGCAACAGGCGTTACATTTGATGAGGCGGATGACTATCGGAAGTCCACGACCCACACGGCCCTGACGACCGACAAGGATGTGACGAACGAACTGCCGGAAAATGCAAGCCCTGTAAATTCGAAGAACGGCCAGAAATATTTCGATGAAAAGAGCGACTCCGACCCCAAGAAGGGCGTCGGCTACATCTCCTGCGAGGTCACGGACAAGGGGCCCATGGACCTGCAGATCGGGGCAAACGCCACCCAGCAGATGTCCGTGAAGATTCCGGACTGCGGGGCCGACATGCTCTACCTGGACCGGGTGGATGTGACCACGAAGACCGGGGCCACGGACGCCATTGACCAGCTGGACTACGCCATGGACAAGATCAATGAGATCCGCTCGGCCATCGGCGCTTACTCAAACCGCCTCGAGTCCGCGACAGCCTCCCTCGACGACACGGAAGAGAACATGACCGCTGCCATGAGCCGGATCAAGGACACGGATATGGCGGAAGAGATGACCGAGTACACCAAGGACAATGTCATCGCCCAGGCCGCCACCAGCGCCCTTTCCCAGGCCAACGACATGCCCCAGATGGCCCTGCAGCTGCTGCAGTGAAATTATTGATATGACCGACGAAGAGAAGAAAACCTACGCCCGCCGCATCACGGAAGCCAATCCCATGGAGCTGATCGTGGTTCTCTACGACATGCTTTTGGGGGACCTTTTGGAAGCACAGGACATCCTGTCCGCTCCGGCAGCAGGAGAAGCGAATGAACCGGCCGGGAGCCTGACCATTGTCCGGGGGACCGAAACTGGCCTCATGGACCTTCGGCATGCGGAGCGGGTTGTGGACCAGCTTCGGAGTGTTCTTTCCTTTCAGGGAGAAGCGGCGGACATGTCCCGCCACCTCTACAGTCTCTATGACTATATGCTGCGGCAGATTTCGAAAGCCCTCTACCTCGAAGACGCGGAGCCGGTGAAAGAAGCCCTGAAGGTGGCCGAGCCTTTGCGCGAGGCCTTCATCGAGGCGGCAAAGAGCGACAAACGGGGCCCCATGATGTCCAACGCCGAGTCCACCCTGGCGGGCCTTACCTACGGGCGGGCCGGCCTGTCCGAGTATGGAACATCCGACCCCAACCGGGGCTTTTTCGTCTGAAGGCGGAGAAACCTTCACATACATATATCGCATTGCATAAACAATATTTCAACCGCCTGTTTTTGCAAATGCAGTAGTTGCAAGGGTTTTCCGCTTTATGCAGATATGCCAAAAGGCAGATTGCACAATGAAAAGAAAAGTTTTCGGCGCGCCGAAAACTTTTTCCTGCAACTCCCGCCCGGAATTTCTGTTTTTCGACAAGCTGCGAAAAATCATCCGCCGGAAACGCAGGTCGATTTATCCACAATTACAAAAAATCATGTTTGTAAAATCTGTCGGATATTGACAGGTCTGTTTATAACTTCCCCGCCTCCGGGGGAGTTTTTTTGGGTAGATTTTTCCAAAGCAAATGGCGTAATATCGGTGCCATCAGAAAACAGCATTCCCGGGACGCTTTCGCAGCCCCCGCGAATTCTGTGACAGTAGAGCATTTTTCATATGTCGGTCAGGAGGTGATGAAAGGTTTTGTACGCCTACCTTGCCGGGGCAGCCATTTGTGCCTGCGCCTGTGCAGGGGACATCAGGGATTACAGAATCCCGAACGGTCTAATTCTTCTCGGTTATGCGGTCGGAAGCTTTTACACATATCTTTCCCAGGGAAGCAGATTTTTCCTGGCGTTCGCATGGAACGCACTCTGGCCGCTTCTTCTCCTCTATTTTCTGTTTTACATCGGCTGCTTGGGCTCCGGTGACGTCAAGCTGGTTTCGGCTCTGATTCCATTACTCATGAATAATAAAGCCGGCCTTTATATGATCGCCCTGGCTTTTTTCATCGGCGGCGCAGCTGCCCTCGTGAAAAGCTTAGTCGCAGGCGACCTGCTCTTTCGTCTTTCCCGCCTTTTTGCCCATGTAAGACTCTGCATTCTGCAGAAGAAACCCCTTCCCTATGTCCCCGTCGGACGGTGCAGGGAACTGCACTTCGCCATATCCATCAGCATTTCTTACATCACAGTCATTATCTTTCTTTCTCTTTTCCGGAGGTGAATCATGAAACAGCAATCCGTACTTCTCTGCGACACCGATGCCGCCTATCTGCAGTCCGCATCCCGCTATCTGGCCCTGCAGGGCTACGGGGTGACGACCTACTCCGAGACCGCGATCTACGCCGATGACTTCTGCCATTACGATGTGGCGGTCATGACCCCTGAATTTCTGGAGGCAGGGGACCCTTACCGCCACGGAGGCCGCCTCCTCTGCCTACTGAGCGAGCGCGGGGGCGGGCCCGAGGGCATCGAGTCCATCTACAAGTTCCAGGACATGGATGCCTTCACGGCCCGGATTGAAGGCCGCCGCAGCGATGAGGAAGGCATCCCCGACCTCCACTTCGTCTGCTCCCCCATCTACCACGAGCTCCGCCTTCCCTTTGCGCTGGCACTCGCAAGGATTTATGCAGAGTCGGGGCGCACATTATTCATAGACCTGTCCGAGGCTTCCATCCTGACGGAGCTCATGCAGCAGACTCTTGACGAGGAAAATATCCCCTACGAGCTGGGCGGGCCGGACCTCATTGACCTGATCTACAGTCTGGAGAGCCGGGAGGTTTTCGACCGGGAAGAGGCGGAACAGAGCCTGCCGGAGGAGTTTGTGATGCTTTACGACGGCTTCTACTACCTGCCGCCTGCTGCCGATGCCAAAGCCCTTTCGGACGTGACGAAGGCCCAGTGGAGCCACCTGATGAAGGCCGTGCTTTCGTCGGCCTTTTCCACGGTCGTGATTCTCTCCGACCGCCTGCCCATCCACCTGGCCGAGTGGTGCGGGGAGAATTCCGAGGTCATCCTGCTTTCGAAGCGGGGCGACTATTACCGGAAGAGCGAGAAGAAGTTCGAGGACTATTTCGAAGAGCGGCTGCCTTCCGTAAAGCGGCGGGAAATCGACCTTCCCATGTCGGCGGCCGGGCTATCGGACGGGACCTGGTACCTGCCCAGCCTGCTGGAGGGGAACCTTGGAAATTTCGTGAGGGAATGCGTTGGATCGACAGCAAATTGAGGACGCCCTGCAGAACGGCAAAAAAGCCTTGAATCGGCAGCAGATTGAGGATGCCGTTCGAAAAGGCGTCATAGAAAACCTGAACATGGACCGGACGGTCTCGGACGAGGACATCCGGGAGCAGATTCGGAAACAGATCTTTGTGACGGCCAGGGAAAATCCCCTCTCGGTCAACGAGCGGCTGACCCTGGAGCACAATGTCTTTAACGCCCTGCGCCGCCTCGATGTCCTGTCGGACCTTCTGGCCGACGACGAGGTCACCGAGATCATGATCAACGGCCCGGACAATATCTTCATCGAGAAGGCCGGGAAACTCATGAAGCTGGACCGCCACTTCTCCTCGGCCGAGAAACTATCGGACATCATCCAGACCATCGTGGCCGCCAACAACCAGATGGTAAACGAAAGCTCTCCGATTGTGGACACCCGGCTCGCCGATGGCTCGCGAGTTTCCATCGTCCTCCCGCCCGTGTCGGTGGACCGGGCCACGGTCACCATCCGCCGCTTCCCCAAGGAGCCCTATACCATGGACATGCTGGTAAAAAACGGCACCATGACCCGGGAAATCGCCGACTTCCTGAAAAAGCTGGTGGTGGCCCGCTACACGATTCTGGTGGGCGGGGGGACCGGCTCCGGCAAGACCACCCTCTTAAACGCCCTGACCGGCTTCATTCCCAGTGACGAGCGCGTGATTACCATCGAAGACTCCGCAGAACTGAAAGTAATGGGAATTCCCAACCTCGTCACATTAGAGGCCCGGGCGGCTACCCTGGAAGGAAAGCTGGCCGTGACCATCCGGGACCTTCTCAAGGCCACCCTCCGAATGCGGCCGGACCGGATCATCGTCGGCGAGTGCCGCGGGGAGGAGACCCTGGAAATGCTCCAGGCCTGCAATACCGGACATGACGGGTCACTCACCACCGCCCATGCCAATTCTCCTGAAGACATGCTGGCCCGTCTCGAGACTATGGTCCTCATGGGCATGGACCTGCCGGTGGACGCCATCCGCCGGCAGATTGCGGGCGGCATCGACTTCTTCGTCCAGGTTTCCCGCATGCGGGACCGGTCGCGAAAGCTCGTGGCCATCAATGAAGTCGACGGGATGGAAAACGGCCACGTGAAGCTGGTACCCATCTATACCTATACGCTGGAAGGAGGGAAGGGGACATGGAAAAAGGTAAACGAAATCATCCATACCGACAAGCTGGTCATGGCAGGACTTCGGTAGGCAGCAGGAGAAAGAGGCTGCCCGGACCGGTCAAAGAGGCCGGCCTTTCCGGAAAGAGCCTGATTCTGGTCCTTCTCATGGACTTCGGGCTATCTGCCTGGATTTCCTACGTCCTCTTCAACTCCGTCTGGGGCATGGTCTCCTTCTTTCCTGTTTTTGTTCTACATATATTTGTGCAGACCAAGAAGGACAAGGAGAAGGCGGCCAGCCGCTTTGACGAGAAGTACCGGGAGTTTCTGACCGGCCTTTCGAGCGGCCTTCGGGCCGGGCATTCGCTGGAGAACGCCTTTGTGGATGCCCAGAAGAATCTGACGGTCTTATACGGTCCCTCCGACCCTTTCGTGGCGGAGCTTACCCAGATGAACCGGCAGATCGGGATGAACATGCCGGTGGAGGAGGTCTTCAGCCGCTTTGCCGACCGGCATCCGATTGAGGAAGTCGAGAACATGGCAGAAATCCTGGCCATCGGCAAGCGCCTGGGCGGCAACTACGTGAAGAATATCTCCGAGGCGGCCGAAAAGATCCGCCAGTCCCTGGAGCTCAAGGCCAAGATTGAGACCCTGACCTCCGAAAAGCGGCTGGAACTGAAGCTGATGCTGATTCTGCCGCCCGGGATGCTGACCTATATCCGCTTCGCCTCCCCGGACTTCATTTCCCCGATTTATGGGACGGCCCTGGGGGTCGGCCTGGTCTGCGCCTGCCTGGCCGCCTATGTGGCAGCCTACGCCTGGGGATCGAAGATTGTAAAGATTGAGGTTTAAAAAATGAACGAGAATATACGTATTACAAAAAAGAAAGCCGGGGGCCGGATCAGAAGCCCCGCCCTGCAGAAGTACGGTAAGGTCATCATCGCCATCGAGCTGATTGCCGCCGCCATGCTGGGCAAGGACATCTACACGAGCATGCACCCGCCCGAGACTCTCGAGCGCCCGGCCAACGGGGAAGGCAGCGACGACGTGGAGATGAACTTCGAAAGCGGGGAATTGAAAGGAAAAGCGGCTTTCACGGTCAGCGAGACGGGACTTACCACAAAGGAAGAAAAAAGCTATATCGAGCAGGCCAAGACCGAAATCAATCAGACCCTCTTCGGGGAAAATAAGTCGGCCTCTTCCGTCTGGCGCCCCCTTTCCATCGCAAAGACCTATGCGGACGGAATGGTGGAGTGCCGCTATACCTTCGACCCGGACCCCCTCATCGATACGGACGGGACCGTCCTTTCCATGGACATCGAAGAGCCTACGATGGTCAAGGCCGAGGCTACCCTGGTCTGCGGGGATACGAGCGAGGTTTACATTATTCCTTTCCGGGTCGTACGCCCGAATCCCGCCACTCTGGACGGGCTGACCCTCTACATTCAGGATGCCCTGGCAAAAGCCGATGCGCAGGGCGGCGGGGAGCTGGTCCTCCCCAACGAGGCCGGGGGACATCCCGTGACATTGTCCGTTCCCCTGGATTTCCGGGGCATTGAATTCGCGGCCCTGGGCCTTCTCCTCATCCCCCTCTTCCTGATTGCGGAAAAGAAGCAGGAAGTGACGAATGTAAAGAAGCGGAATGAGGAACTGACCCGGGACTATGCGGCCATTGCCTCGAAACTGGCCCTTTTCACCGGAGCCGGAATCCGGCCCCGGGAGGCCTTCCGCCGCATCGCCGCCTCCTATGAGAAAAACCGCAAGCGGGGAGCCCCTGCCTCTGCCGGCTACGAGGAAGTGAAAAAGACCGTGGTCGAGATGGAGGAAGGGGTCGGGGAATACGACGCCTACCTCCGCCTGGGCGACCGGACGGACCACAGGGACTTCCGCCGATTGACCCTGATGCTGACCCAGAACCTGCAGAAGGGAGACCGCTTCCTGGCGGACGAACTGAACCGGGAAGAAAGCGATGCCTTTGTGACCCGGAAGAATAATGCTCTTCGGAAGGGGGAAGAGGCCTCGACGAAACTGGTCTTTCCCATGATCCTTCTCCTGGGCTCCGTAATCCTGATTCTCATGCTGCCTGCCTTCATGGGCATGGGCGTGTGAAATATATTCCCGCGCTCCTTTGCGTGAGAACCCCCTATTTCAGGCCCGGCTTTCCTGGCCGGGCCGCCTTTCGAAATGTAAGAATAATGTAAAACATAAACTATCAACAGATTTTCAAAAAGGAGAAAATGCCATGAATACACTGAGAGTAAAAGAGTTCCTGGTCGGAGAGGACGGCGTCGGGGTCGTAGAAATGATCCTCATAATTGTGGTTTTGATCGGATTAGTCATCCTCTTCCGGGACAACCTGACGAAGTTGGTCAAGAACATCTTCGAGAAGATCAACAAGCAGTCCGATACGGTCTGAAAGCCATGAAGCTCAGGGGTTCCATCACTGTCCTCCTCTCCTTCGTCCTCGTCTTTGTGACCGGCCTCTTCTTTACCATGAGTGAGGTGGTGCGTTTCTACTGCCTCCGGGACCAGACGGCGAGGGCTTCTGCCCTGGCCTGCGAAAGCACCCTGGCCGACTACTGCCGCCCCCTGTGGTCGGAGTTCGGCATTCTGGGCCTGGACGGGGGCTACGGGGCGGTGAACTTCCGAAGGAAGATTTACGAAGACCGCCTCTCCGAATACATGGAGAAGAACGGCCGGTCGGACGGGGTTCACTTCTTTCAGGCCTACACAGCTGACTCGGACCTGGTGGCCTACAGCCTCCTGACGGACAACGGGGGCGCCGGCCTGGTCCGGGAAGCTGCCCTGCATATGAAGGAGAACCTGCCCTCCGCCGCCCTGAACGCGGTCCGGGACAACAGCCGTTCTTCCCTGTCTGAAGCGGACGGCCTGCCCAGCATGGACGAGCTTCTGGGCAGCGGGAAAAAGGCCATGGACGCGGCCGAGGAGAACCGGCACAGGGGAAAGGACGAAGAGGAAACAATTCCGGACGGTCTCAGGACCCTGGAGACGGTGGACGGGACGGAACCCGACGCGGCGACGCAGAAGAAGCTGGAAGCCACGGAAAACCCCGTGGATACGGTCGGAAACATCAGCGCCGACGGGATTCTGGACCTGGTTCTGCCCGAGGGAACCCAGATTTCCGGAGCCTCTTTTGTGAACAATGATATTCCTTCCAAAAGGGCCCGGCATACGGGAAACGGCCGGGGCCAGGGGCCCGGGGTCGACGACCTGGTCTGGTACCGTCTGTGGCAGATGGACAGGCTGCAGAGCTACCGGCAAAGTCTGGGCCGGTCCGGCCTCCAGTATGAAGTCGAGTACGTAATCTGCGGTCATGATTCCGACCGGGAGAACCTGAAGGGAACCGTCCACCGGATTCTGGCCCTGCGGGAGGCCGCCAATATAGGCACCATCACGTCCGACTATGTGAAGATGGGGCAGGTGGAGGCCCTGGCCTGGTCCATTGCCGGAGCCACGGCCAACCCTGCCATTGTGGAAGCCATAAAGGCCGCCATTATTGCCTCCTGGGCCTATACCGAAAGCATTGTGGACCTGCGCCGGCTCCTGGTCGGCGGCCATGTCTCCATCCGGAAGAATACGGCCGAATGGACGACCCAGCTCTATCTGCTTTCCTCCTATATTTCCAACAGAGGACGGATGGCGACGGAGTGCAGCGGGGGCCAGTCTTATAATGACTACCTTTTAACCCTGCTGATGACGGTGCCTACGGCTTCGAGTGCCTTAAGGACCTGCGACATTCTCGAGTGCTTCGTGCGGCAGGACGGGAACTACAACAGCTTCCGCATGGACAACTGCATGTACTACGTGGAGACCCGGGAAAACTACCAGGCCTCACCCCTTTTCCTGTCCTATGTCCTGATCCTGCAGGGGGATGTGAGCGTCTACCGGTTCGAAAATCCCCAGAAGCAGTCCTATGTCACATGAAATGCAATATGCGAAAGCTTCGTGCCGACAGCCGCATGGGACTTTGGATAATGTTTAACACAATTTCAGACACTCAGAAAATTACAGTGTGCGGAGATTTGCAGTAGTAATGAAATTTTGTATGGAGGAAGGAGGTGGTGAAATGGTGTCTCTTGCCAGAGAGTTCAGGTGGAATACCGCAAACAAGGTCAGATCATCGATGTCCCGGAAAAGCAGATCAGGGAGTAATTCCGACCCGGAAACAGATTCCGGCCCTGCAGATTGCGCAGCTCAGGGAAGGATTCGGAAGACAGACCCGGGGGCAAACGAGCCGGAGCGGCGGCATGGCGTTCCGGTCAGCAGAAATTGCGCCGCAGCAAAAGGAGGGAAGGGATGCCCTTTCATCACCTCCCGTCTTTTGAAGGCCTCCTACACCGTGGAAGCGGCCCTGGTTCTCCCTCTCTTTCTTTTCGCGGCCATCACGGTCCTCTCCTTCTGCCGGATTCTGCAGGTGGAATGGGGCGTGCAGACGGCCATGCATGAGGTGGTCCGGGGGGCAGCCATTGCCGGAAGCGCCCTGAATCCTTCTGAAGTGGTCCTGGCCGGAAGTGCCCGGGCGAAAATCCTGAAGGACGGGGTGCCCGTCAAATATATCTGGGGCGACATGGCCGGCATCAGCTTTGCCTCTTCTTCGGTGACGGAGGACGACATCACTCTTGTCGCGACCTACCGGATCAATCCCCTGGTTCCCCTGCCCGGCTATAAGGGCTTCCGGATTGAGAACCGGGCCTATGCCCGGCGTTTCACCGGTTTCCGGCCGGGCAGCGCCGGCAGTGAAGAAACCTATGTCTATGTGACACCCTACGGAAAGGCCTACCACAAGGACCTGCGCTGTCCTTATCTGGAGCCGGACATCCGCTGCGTCATGAAAGATGTAGTGGCCGGAGAGCGAAATTCCAGCGGCCACCGCTATCTTCCCTGTCCGAAATGCGGGCGATACGGCTTCGGGAAGCTTCTCTATGTAACGACCTATGGAACGGTCTACCACAGCCGCCTGGACTGCCCGGCCCTGAAGCGGACCGTGAAACGGGTGAAGCTCAAGGAGGCGGAAAAGACCCATCACGTCTGCCCCAAGTGCGGAAGCGGAGAGGCGGAGGTGACCGGAGATGAGGATATTACAGACCTGTTGGAAGAGGCAGAGGCCCTGGCGCGTGAAGCCGAAGGAGGGGGAAAGTCATGATTGCTGAAGTATGCGGCCTGGTGGCCGGTCTGGGACTCCTGTCCTGGTGGGATATCAGAAAGAGGATGATCCCCCTGCCGGTCCTCCTGGCTACGGGGATTTACATTATTCTCATGCATGTCATATACGGGCGTCTGTCCCTTCTTGAAATGGGAGCCGGGGCGGCGATTGGCCTGTTCCTCCTTTTCCTGTCCTTTCTTGCAAAAGGAAAAATCGGAGCCGGAGACGGACTGCTGTTCGCCCTGATTATCGGGCCGGCCCTGGGCTTCCGCGGGGCCGTCACGGTCCTTTGGATTTCCCTTTTCTTCGTGACCGGGGCCGGGGCGTTAATGAGCCTGCGGAGGAAGACAGGCGGGGCGGAGGCGGCCGTGGAAGTGCCCTTCGTGCCCTTTGTATTGGCGGCCCTGCTTGTAACATTGTTTCTACGGGGAGGCAGTTTGTGAAGATTATTGAAAATAATTGTAAAACAGAAAACACGGCTATCCTGGAGGGTGGACGGACGCCCGGGCGCATGGGCAGGTTCTTCCGACGCGAAAGGCAGGAAGGCCGGGTGCTTTTTGACAGCAACGACGTCTTCTTCGTCAAGGCCAGCTTTACGGTGGAGGGTTCCTTCGTCATCAGCATCTGCCTGCTCGTCATCTGCAGCCTGATTCTCCTGGGCTACGACGTCTTCAACCAGGCCCTGGGCTTTGTGGATACAGTGAAATGTAAGGACTACGACGGCATCCGGACCTTCCGCCTGATTGCGGCGGGACGAAATTTCACCGATGCTTTGAAGGGAGGCGCCTGAGATGGAGATCAGCTTCAATAGAAATGTAAAAGGCAGCTTCATGGTCGTCGAAGGGGCCGGGGAGCCGTCCGTCTATGAGGAGCAGATGCTCAGAGAGAACCAGGTCATGGTGTTACTGTCCTTCTTCACCCTCTGCATGGACAAAAAAATCCAGTACTGGTACGACATCACGGGAAAGACCTCCTTTCGGGACTATGTGGAGCAGGAAGGCCTGTCGGCGGACCTGATCCGCAAGTTTTTCACCCGCCTGAAGACAGCCTTTGACCGCATGAGCCGGTATCTGATTGACCCGGACCACATCCTTCTGAATCCGGATACCATCTTTCTTGAGCGGGTGCCGGCGGACTTCCGGGTCTTCCTGGCCTACAATCCCCTCGACAAAGGGGACGTCCCCTCCGGCATCGTGACGGTCACCGAATTCCTGACGGAGCAGATTGAAAAGGGGGATTCGGACATTACGGACCTCTGCTTCAGCCTCTATGACGCCTCTCTCAAGGAGACGGACGCCTTCGAAGCCGTATTGGCGGTTCTGAAGACCTTCGCCCCGGAAGAAACGGCGGCAAAGCCCAAGGCGATTGCCCTGCCCGCCGAGGAAGCGGGGCTCATTTCCCCCGTTGGACAGGAGGAGCCTGTCAAAAAGACCGGCGGCTGGCCCTTCGGCCGCGACCGGCGGGCAGAAGTCTATGACGCTGATGAAGAGGAAGACGAGCAGGAAGAGGAGGTTTCTATCCTCCACAGAAGCAGCGGGCAGCAGGCGGAAGAGTCCTCCTGGGAGGACGCCCGAAAGCCCTCGGAAATAGAGGCAGACCCCTGGGGCATGGAGGAAGAAGAGGAGGAGGATACCGATGGTTCGCTTCTGGACAGGCTGTTGGCGGCGTTCTCCGGCCTCTTCTCTTCCCTGGGCAGCAAGACGAAGAAGAAGGCCGGAAACCTCTTCCCCGTCCACAGGAATGAGCCGGAAAGCCTGGATTTCGAGTACGATGCCGAGGACACCCTGGATCAGCCGACGGTTCTTCTGTCCCAGGCCAGCGAGGAGTGCGGCGGGAAGCTTTTGTATGAAGGCAGCGGCAGTGAGCAGGACTATGTCCTTTCGAAGGAGGTCTTCCGCATCGGGTCTCAGGACGAGGCCAACGACGCCGTCCTCCACTCCGCGGTCGTCTCCCGCCACCACGCCCGGATTACGAAGACGAACGGGTCCTACTTCATCGAGGACCTGAATTCCCGCAATGGGACCTATGTCAACGGAAAAATGCTCTCCTACCGGGAGAATGTGAAGCTGAAGCGCATGGACGTCATCACCTTCGCGGATGTGGTCTACCGCTTTGTGTGAGGCTTGCAGACGGCCCGTGTGGAGCCGGTGCCTTCAGCCCATACGGGTGTTTTTGCTATGAGGGACAGTTCCCATTTCCTCCCGGATGCGCTAAACTTGAGGACATGAGCGATGAATACAGAAACAATGAAAACTCAGTAAATTCAGGGGCATCGGGGGCAGACACCGGGCATCTGGCGCAGGGACCGGACGAAAATTCCGGAACAAACGTGTGGCAGGAACTGGCGCTGACTCCGGTGACGGATATTCTCGTCCTCACAAATGTTCTGATCTGGGTGGTCCTGGAAATCATCGGCGACACGACCAGCGCCCGCTTTATCTTGCAGTGCGGCGGCCTGTGGCCGGACTCCGTCACCTACGACCGCGAGTACTGGCGCTTTTTGACCTGCTTCTTCCTCCACTTCGGCCCGACCCACCTCATGAATAATATGGTGCTCCTCTTCTTCCTTGGCCGGGAGGCGGAACGGGCAGCGGGCCATGTCCGCTATCTTTTCATATATCTACTGGCCGGCCTGACCGGAAGCACGGCTTCCTACTTCACAATGATTCATTCGGGAAATGAAGCTGTGGCCGCAGGGGCCAGCGGGGCCATCTTTGGCATTATGGGTCTTCTTGCCATAGTCCTCCTTGTCCATAAAGGGCATTACGAGCGCTTCACCATGAAGCGCCTGATTCTGATGGTCGCCCTCTCCCTCTACTTCGGCTTCACGAGTGGGGGCATCGACAATGCCGGCCACGTGGGCGGTCTCTGCGGAGGACTGGTCTTCGGATTTCTGCTGTATGGACTGCCGTATATCATCCATTCCGCACATGCGCAAGGGGATTGACTGGTTTTTGTGGAACCGGGGCAGGTTTCTGTTCCGGAAAGTCTTGAAATAAGCGTCTCCAACTTTTATACTACACAATATATGGTGTTTGACCGATGCGCAATTCGCAATATTTGCTTTTTTCAAGCGAGTCGACGACGTAGGTTCGGAACAGAATATACGTTTTACATTATTCATAGACGAAATCCATGAAAATCAACATCTACTATGGCGGGAGAGGGGTCCTCGACGACCCGACCCTATACGTACTCGACAAGATGGCGGCCGTGCTGACGGAGCTCAATTGCG